>JAEEGL010171171.1_pt1 | contig 38688 bp, 38 predicted proteins | sample 9134231 | NCBI WGS metagenome assembly JAEEGL01 (sample SAMN16246548, study PRJNA631951) | gut metagenome | biome: gut microbiome; feature: rumen; material: fiber-attached | host: Bos | place: Iran: Karaj | collected 2018-10 | reverse complement strand
TTGTCCTTTCCGGCGAGACTACTCTCGAAACCGCAGAGAAGGTTCGCCAGGACGCCGCTACCAATCCCAATCCTGTGTTCTACCCGCCGGATGTCATAGTCCGCGACATCAAAGAGCTCGGAGAATTGATCATCGAATCGAAAAAAGCTTAAAACAACAGTTTATCAAATTATAATTTACTGTTTTTCATCTACTTCCGGCCAAAGACTCCGTATCTTTGGCCGGATTATTTTATTTACTAAAAACTATGATATTCAAGGAACTGAGTCCCGAGGAAAGACCAAGGGAGAAAATGAAGGAAAGAGGTGTCGGAGCACTGTCGAATGCGGAGCTTCTGGCCGTAGTATTACGTTCGGGAACAGGCGGAGTAAGCGCACTGGAACTAGCCCAGAAACTGCTTTCTGATGCCGAAGGAAAGCTTTCCGCTCTCCATGGGATGTCCCTGGAAAGGATGTGCACCCACAAGGGAATAGGAGAGCTGAAGGCTCTCTCTGTAGTAGCAGCTCTTGAGCTTGGAAGAAGAATAGGAATGGAACCGACCACTCCTCAAAACAAACCGATAACGAAGGCGGAACAGGCGTATAGAGTCATGATACCTATAATGAGAAACCTTGACCATGAAGAGTGCTGGGTTCTCTACCTCAACCGTCGGAACATCCTCTCTGCCAAGGAGATGATTAGTTCAGGAGACCTCGAATCCACTATCATCAACGATAAGTTCATCATCCGGAAAATGATAGAGCGGAAGGCTGAATCCATCATTCTTGTCCACAATCACCCATCCGGCGACCCCACCCCAAGCGCAGCCGATATCCACCAGACAGAAAAGCTGAGACGGTCGCTTTCGGTTGTCGGTTTTGCCCTTTTAGACCATATAATCATCTCTTCAAACCGCTTTTTCAGTTTCTCTGAAGAAAGGACTGTCATCGTTTAAGATTATTTGCTTTTTCGGGCGGAATTATTGATATTTGTTCTTGGATCAAAGAGTCGAGAACAATGAAAGTCATCAACATCGGGGAAGAGAATACCATTCTCAACACGTTCGTTGCAGAAATGCGAGACTATATTATCCAGAAAGACAGCCTTCGTTTCCGCACAAATCTTGAGCGCGTGGGCGAGATATTCGCCTATGAAATCAGTAAAAAACTGGAGTACTCCGTAAAAGAGGTCCATACGCCTCTTGGTATCGCATCAGTGTCGACTATCGATTCGAAGCTTGTTGTCGCTTCAATTATCCGTGCCGGGCTTCCCCTCCAGAAGGGACTATGCAACTTTTTCGATCACGCCGAGACCGCCTTCGTCGCTGCATACAGAAAATATGGGAAGGGAGACTATTTCGAGATTCGCTCCGACTACTGCACCACGACAGAGATTACAGGCAAAACTTTGGTCCTGGCTGACACAATGCTGGCTACGGGATCGTCTGTGGAGGTTTCCCTTAAATCGCTCATCTCCTGCGGCGGAGAGCCCGTGCATACCCATCTTGTTTGCCCCATAGCAAGTTCCTATGCCGTAGACCATCTGATGCAGATATACGGTGACGAAGTCACTCTTTGGACAGCGGCAATCGACGAAGAGCTTACAAGCCACAGCTACATCGTTCCGGGTCTCGGCGATGCAGGCGATCTTGCTTTTGGAGGTAAACTCTAGCTTAGAGCTCTCGTCTCAGGCGAGCCTTGGGAATATCCAATTGAGAACGATACTTGGCGATAGTTCGCCTGGCGACCTTGTACCCTTTGGCGGATAGAGCGTCAACAAGTTCATCGTCGGTCAGCGGATTGTGCTTGTCTTCGTTGTCGACACAATCTTTGAGAACCTTTTTGATTTCTCTGGTCGATACCTCTTCTCCCTCCTTATTCTCAAGACCTTCCGAGAAGAAGTATTTGAGCGGGAATACTCCAAAATGGGTCTCGATCCACTTACTGTTGACAACCCTGGAAATCGTGGATATGTCAAATCCCGTCATCTCGGCAATATCTTTGAGCACCATAGGGCGAAGATTGCTCTCATCCCCATCCACAAAGAAATCGTGCTGGTACTCGATAATAGCCCTCATTGTACTCTCAAGAGTATTCTGCCTCTGGCGAAGGGCTTCAATGAACCATTTTGCCGAATCGATTTTTTGCTTGACAAAGGTTGCAGCCTCTTTCTCGCTCTTCTGCTGGGAAGTCTTGCTGCTTTCGAGAATATCGGCATACTTGCGATTGATCCGAAGCTCGGGAACCGAGAATCTAGGCATCGAAAGGATGAACTCACCCGCCTTGTAATCTAGAAGGAAATCGGGAATCACCTGCTGGGTCTGGTCCTCATAGGAATCATCGATCTGTCCCCCGGGAGAAGGATTGAGCTTCCGAATCTCCCTGAGAACATCCTGCATGTCGTCCTTTGTAAGATGGAGCTTGACCATCACTTTCTGGAAGTGCTTTCCCGTGAACTCGTCAAAGCATTCTTTCAGAACGAGGATAGCATTCTTGACCGATGGAGTTTGTTTTTTGTCCTCGAGCTGAATCAAGAGACACTCTCTAAGGTCCCTTGCCCCGACTCCGGAAGGATCGAACTGCTGAATTATCTTCAGCATCTTCTCAATCTCCTCGGTGTCAGTCTCTATTCCTGCCCTGAAGGCCATGTCATCGACAAGGGATTCAAGGTCGCGACGAAGGTATCCGCCGTCATCAAGACTACCGATAATAAACCTTGCGACGGCCCTTTCATGGTCAGTGATATTGACAAACCCGAGCTGCTCGAGTAGGCTCTGGGTAAAACTCTGCTTAACGGAGAAAGTATTGTATTCGGGACGCTCGTCTTTGCCCCAATTGTTGACTTTGAGATTGTAGGAAGGGATATCGTCATCGGAATAATTCGAATACGCTTCCTCCATGCTGCCTCCTCCCTGTTCCTGCTCCTCCATCTCTGAGATAGATACATCCTTCGGCTCATCAGAATCGCGGCTTTCCGGAGTATCATCGACGACCGGATTGTTATTCAACTCATCGCGCACATACTGCTCCAGAACCTGAACAGGCATCTCGATGAGTTTTATGGTCTGAATCTGAAGCGGAGATAGTTTCTGGACCTGTTTCTGGGTTACCTCCAGTCCCTGTTTAGCCATTGTCTAATCAAAGATTGCATCCGCATCGACAAGCGGGTAATTAATATTCTCCTTAATTATGAACGCGGAAGGATAGAGTATCTTGAGCTCATTGAATAACCTCAAAGCTTCATCCTTTGTCCTGAAATCGCCTACCGTCACTTTGAAATTAGGGCTCTCAAACGTGCGATACACGCGAAGTCCCGGATAATGACCCGCAATATAATGGGCAATCCCTTCGGATTTTGAACGCGCTGTACGGTCATTGTCATAAAAGACCCTGATCCTGTATCCCGACATAGTCTTCGAGGAATTACGCTCTACATGCTTCTGAAAGGCCGATTTAATTGCTGAAGACTGATTGATAGAGCTCTTGCCCACACCCTTGGAAGACTGAATGATCATCATTATATCCTTCCCCTGAAGGGTAGAGTCTATTGCTGCGGGAATATAGATAGTATCCGCGACCTCCTGGGCAGCGCAGGGAAGCCCGACCGCCAGAAGAAGTATAAGGATTATTGCGAGTTTATTTTTCATTTCGCAAGATTTTTGAGGTCCAAATCATTGAACGAAAGAGTCTTTCCCATGCCATTCTGGAGTGTGACGCGGAGGTTGATATCTGCCGCAAGTCCTTCCAGGTCCTTTGTGGAAGCCAAGGTGAGAATCTCGACCACAGAAACCCCTTCTGCAAGAGTAGCCTTGCAAGGAAGTTCATATGTTTCCGAAGAGCGGGCCTTCAGGTTCAACTCTCCGGCTGTCAGATATCCCAAAGGACGCTCTCCCCTACGGACAACTCCCTCCACATCGGAAATAGTGAAATCCATTGCAGGATTGTCAATCCCCAAGGTCAGAATGCCCTCGCCCGATTTCATACTCGTCGGAACAAAATACTTTACTCCGACTGAGGTTATCTTGACATCCTTCATTTTCCTGATGCCCGAGCACCCGGAAAGCACCGACAGCATCAGCGTCAGCACCAAAAGGAACGATATTTTCCTGCTTGTTTTCATATATAGTATTCACAAAGATAAGAAAAAAATAGAGAATCGCTTTAAAAATCCTATATTTGCATTTACATGGACAGAAAATTATATATAGAGACTTACGGGTGTCAGATGAATGTAAGCGACACCGAAGTCATATTCTCAATACTCGGGAAGAAGGGATACACCAGGACAGAAAGCATGGAAGAGGCGGATGTCATTCTCGCCAATACCTGCTCTGTCAGGGACAATGCCGAGCAGCGCATATGGGGAAGAATCGAACAGTTCCGGAAGGTAAAGAAATCGTCCGGGGCTATCATTGGCATAGTCGGCTGCATGGCGGAGAGGCTCAAGGACGAGCTCCTTGATACCAGAAAGGTCGACCTCGTGGTCGGGCCAGATGCATATAGGAGCCTTCCTGAGCTCTTGGAGGCCGTCTCTCCGGATTCTCCTCAGATCAATGTAACCCTCTCCAGGACAGAAACTTACGACGACATCTCGCCGGTCCGTACGGATAAGAGCGGCGTCTCCGCCTTCATCTCAATCATGAGGGGCTGCAACAATGTATGCTCATACTGCGTCGTACCTTATACCAGAGGAGCAGAGAGATCGAGAGACCCGAGGACTATTGTCCGCGAGGCTTGCGAAGTATTCTCATCCGGCTATCGTGAAGTCACCCTTCTCGGTCAGAACGTGGATTCATACCTATGGAAGGATGGAGAAAGGACAGTAGACTTTGCCGATCTCCTCGAAATGGTCGCTGCCGTCAGTCCGGACCTAAGGGTTCGCTTCTCCACATCCCACCCTAAGGACATCAGCGACAAAGTCATCTATACTATGGCCGCTCATGAGAATATCTGCCGCCATATCCACCTTCCTGTCCAGTCCGGAAGCACCCGAATGCTCGAAAAGATGCGTCGGAAATATTCACGCGAGTGGTACCTCGAAAGGGTCAAGAAGATTCGCGAGGTCATGCCGGACTGCGGCCTAACTACAGACGTCATAGCCGGATTCTGCTCGGAGACCGAAGAAGATCATAAAGCGACCATGAGTCTGATGGATGAGGTTGGATTCGACTGGGCATTCATGTTCCAGTATTCAGAAAGGCCGGGGACCCTTGCGGCCAGAAATTACCCCGATGATGTACCTCCCGAAGTCAAGACAAGAAGGCTCAATGAAATAATTGAGCTTCAAGGCCGTAAGGGTCTTGAAAGCTATCGCCGCGACATTGGGAAACGCTTCCGGGTCCTTGTCGAAGGGCCGTCAAAAAGGGATCCCGGCCAGCTTTGCGGAAGGGCCTCAAACAATAAGATGTGCGTATTTCCATCCGGCGGTCATAAAGTCTGCGACTACGTAGATGTCATCGTCAGGGACTGTACAAGCGCGACTCTTATTTGCGATCTTGCATAAAAACTAAAACCACATAATTATGTCAGAAAAGTTCATTCTCGCCCTGGATCAGGGCACCTCAAGTTCAAGGGCGATAGTCTTCGACCATGAAGGAACGGTCCGTTCTGTCGCCCAGAAAGAGTTTACCCAACATTTCCCTAAACCGGGCTGGGTGGAGCATGATCCCAAAGAAATATGGTCATCCGAGGCAGCCGTCATCGCTGAAGCGATAAGTGCAATCGGAGTGACAGGTAAAGATATCGCAGGTATCGGCATCACCAACCAGCGAGAGACGACGATTGTCTGGGACGCAGAGACCGGTGAACCCGTCTACAATGCGATCGTATGGCAGGACCGCCGCACTTCCGAATACTGTGATTCTCTTAAGGCACAGGGACTTACCGATATGATTCGGGAGAAGACCGGTCTTATAGTTGATGCATATTTCAGCGGCACAAAGATTCGCTGGATACTTGAGAATGTCCCTGGAGCAAGGGAAAAGGCTGAACAAGGAAAACTTCGTTTCGGTACTGTCGACACCTGGCTTATATGGAACCTCACAAGAGGCGAAGTCCATGTCACCGATGTCAGCAACGCTTCCAGGACGATGCTATTCAATATCAAGACCTTGGAGTGGGACAAGGAGCTTCTGGAACTTCTTGGCGTTCCCGAGTCAATGATGCCTTCAGTGCGTTCTTCAAGCGAAGTTTATGGTCATACGACTACTACCCTATTCGCTCACAAGGTCCCCATCGCCGGTATCGCCGGAGATCAGCAGGCCGCCCTCTTCGGACAGATGTGCACGGAACCCGGATCGGTCAAGAACACCTACGGAACAGGCTGCTTCCTCCTTATGAACACCGGAGAAAAGCCTATCATGTCGAAGAATAACCTTCTCACTACCATTGCATGGAAAATTGGAGAAAAGGTCAACTATGCTCTTGAGGGCTCGATTTTCGTAGGCGGTTCGGTTGTCCAGTGGCTTCGCGATGGCCTCGGCATTATAAAATCTTCCTCAGAGATAGAGGCTCTCGCTTTGAGCGTTCCGGATAATGGCGGAGTCTATTTTGTTCCCGCCCTCACCGGAATGGGAGCCCCCTATTGGGATCAGTATGCCCATGGAGTAATCTGCGGAATAACCCGCGGCACCACCGCTGCCCATATCGCCCGCGCCGCACTTGAAGGAATCGCATTCCAAACGATGGATATAGTCGGAGCTATGGAGAAGGATGCCGGCGTGCACCTTGCTGAGCTCAAGGTGGACGGAGGTGCATCCAGAAACAATCTAATGATGCAGTTCCAGTCCGATATCCTGAATTCATGGGTAGTGCGCCCGAGAGTCACAGAGACTACAGCAATGGGTGCTTGCTACCTTGCAGGACTTGCTGTCGGATACTGGTCAAGTCTCGACGAGATCCGCTCCCAGTGGCAGGCAGACCGCATTTTCACTCCTTCAGGAGCAGATGTTTCCGCGCAGAAAGCAGGCTGGGCGGATGCTATTTCAAGGACAATCAACAAATAACGCTATGCTGACCAAATGTATATTTGAATTCATCGGCACTCTCGTGCTGGTACTCCTTGGCGACGGTGTGTGCGCCAATGTAACCCTCAATAAATCAAAGGCCCAGGGAGCAGGATGGGTGGTTATCGCCCTAGCTTGGGGCTTCGCCGTAATGGTAGGCGTACTCATCGCCGGCCCCTATTCCGGAGCTCATCTAAACCCGGCAGTAACTCTTGGACTTGCAATCGCAGGCAATTTCGCATGGAACGAAGTACTCGGCTACATTGTAGCCCAGATGCTCGGAGGATTCGTAGGCGCTTGCCTCGTCTATGTCTTTTATAAAGACCATTACGATGCTACTTCCGACAACCCCGATGCTATGCTCGGCACATTCTGTACCATGCCTGCAATCTGGAACCCGTGGCGCAACTTCCTCTCAGAGATGATTGCTACTTGCCTTCTCGTCTTTGCCATCATTGCCCTTGCAGTGAGCGGAAATGCATTCACCGTAGGAGGGACGACAGCTACTACGGGTGCTCTTGGAGCATTCCCTGTAACCTGCGTCATCATGGCTCTCGGCATGTCTCTCGGCGGTACTACAGGTTATGCAATGAATCCTGCCCGTGACCTTAGCCCCCGCTGCGCCCATGCAGTCCTCCCCATCAAGGGGAAACGCGATAGCGGCTGGTCCTACAGCTGGGTACCCGTCCTCGGTCCGATGGTCGGCGGCGCCCTCGCTGCAGGCCTTGCTCTTCTAGTTTTCTAACCTTGCAGCAAGCAAAAAAATACCTTCCGCTCTTCTTCGTTTGAGCGGAAGGTATTTTCTTGTTGAGAACTATGTTAGAACAAATAAACTGCTCCTATAGAGAGGTCAGGGACGGAAATGACATCGTCAAGATCCACTACCGCCTTGATTTTATTTCTCATATTAAAATCCGTAGACATAGAGACGGATACGAAATCAAGACTCGTCCTGAGAAGGAATCTCGGAGAGAGTTGATAAGTCATTACAGGGACCAGATTGAGCCCTATCTGGGTTGACGAATTGCCGTCCTGCTCAGGAACAATAAATGCTCCTGCTTCTGCCCAAAGGCTCATTTTACCGAAATCCACTGCTCGGTAGGCAAAATATGTCCTCATCGAAAAAAGAGTGGTTCCATATTTCGTTTTCTTATATATGTTCTCATGCTCTGGATCCGACTCATGTGTCTCGGAATGCATGTAGCTTTTTCCATATGAGGCCCTAAGGCCTACCGCCATCTTGTCTTTGAATATTCTTCCGACCTCTGGAGAAATACAATAGCTCCAAGATTTTTCAGCATCCAATTCAGATGCTGACCCTGCCAGATATCCTCCGGCATACCACTGTGCGCTCGCCGGAATCGCCATCAGCGCCACAATCAAAACAATAAATAATTTTCTCGCCATCGCGCTCATTTTTTAACTTTCAACCACTGATTCAACTATAATCTTTTTCTTTTCTCGTTTCAACGTCACTAAAACCCTTCCGCTTTCATACGTTCTCGTTTTGGGCAGGAATAGCCTATATGCGACATCTACTTGCATGCAATCTTTTGTATGAGTAATGATATGAGAAGTACCACCTTTGTCGAGGCAACTTGTTGCGGTATGAACATCTGGCAATATGGGCATTTCATATGACTCCCATTCCAATTTACCGTCCGGGTAAATAGAACCTGAGAAAGAAAATGGCCAAACAATCGCTTCCTTTTCATAAAAGTCTATGACATGACCATCAATAGGTACGGTGTAATCATCGACAAACTGGACCGGCACCGATAAATCGCAATGAAGGTGATATCCTTGAATAGGGCCACTAATGCAACTAAAACTCACATATGCCTTTCCGCGCGCGCGCTCCTCAAAACTTCGAAGTTCATCAAATAGTAACGCCTCTTTTCCGTCATTATTCAGATCAAACAGCCTCGTAGGGTCATCTTCCCATACCATATCGGTGACTATATATTCTCCGTCAAGACCCGAAAGGGTTTTATTTGCTTGCTCAGTAGGACGGAAAGGATCATATCCTTCATGGCATGAGAACAAGATGCAACAAGATAATATGGGAACTATAAACTTTGCCCTTTTCATACAACCTACTTTATTAATGGGCGGCAAAAGTAGGAAAAAACAAAGACCTAAAAAAATCAAAGTCGGTGAACCTTACATATTAGCCCGTGAACCTTACATTTTACCGGATGAACCTTACATTTTTGGGGTTGAATCTGACACAGCTTATTTGATGACATTGGTTTTTGAGATGTGGTTACATTGGTTTTTGGAGGTGTCGTGACATTAGTTGTTGTAGGTGTCGTGACATTGGTTGTAGCGTATGGCATCCACTTTAAATCGCTGTCTTAAACTTCATTCGGCTTATTCTAGCACCTGGCAGCATCATCAGCCCTGAATACCATGGGGATTATACTGTGTTCAAAAGAATCGCGATGACATGCACGTACACGCACACATGCAAGTGCAAGTGCTTGTTCATGTGCACCTTAAGGCTGATTCTGTGCACAGGAAGGTGCTGACGAATCTGTATAAATATGGGCAAACAGGTTTACTGTGACTATTTCCAGACTCTTCGAGACAGGCGATAGCTTCTTCTGACAGTGAAAGTTTGTATTGACATGACTCCCCGGCAGAAATCGTATCGTTTTAACACCTCCAGTCGGCACGGAGCGTGCCAAATGCCCTTTCCTGTACTATGAAACACCACTTTGCTGGCACGGTACCATGAAAATAACTCTGCCGTGCTACGAAACGCCACTTTGCTGGCACGGGACTACGAAAAACGACCTTCTGTGCTACGAAACACCCTTCTGGTAGCACAGAAAGGATATTGGGGAACAGCCACTTGAGCCGATAGTGCTCTGCCGCGACCGGCTTTCGGGCGAATAGGAGGGAAAGGATTGGAGGGCCCGACGAGGGCGGCGGTGCTGCGAAGCAGCAGGACGGCGTCTGTTCGACGAACGTTGGACAGGGCATTCTGCCCTGACCAAAAGGAGGAGTTCGCCGCCTCTGCAACCGAGGCGGAAAAGCCCGCCCTTTCCCGACGTCAGCCCGAAGGTCGGTGGTGGCAAGGCAAAAAAGCACGTGGCACCAAAGCATAATGTCCTGGGCGGTCAAGCATGAAAATGGTCGGAGCCCTGTCGCTTTCGTGACAGGTTATTTTTTTACTATCTAACTATAATAAGAGACGAATGCCTAATGATATTGTTATGTGGCTTAGGCTCTCATATTCATCTTTTTCCAATTGAACTGACTGGGATGCTCCGGCCGAATTATATATAGAATAAGAAGTAAGAGTCCCGGCTATATAAGATACAGAAGCTCCTATAGCCAGATTCTTCGTGATGGATAAATCATAGCTCATATCGGCCAACTGGCCCATTGTGCCGCCTTTCATTGTAAGATTATCTATTATCAGGACAGACTTGTCAATCATGCCAAGATAGCCCAGGCCATAGTTCACGTAAAAAGCATGACGAACATTAGGACTAACCCATCTGTAAGATATAATCGGCCCTACGAAACGAAGATCTATATTATCAGAGAATGTTCCGCTGCGGACAGATCCGTCGGCAAGAGTTGCTGTCCCCTGAATGCTTCCGGAGAAATGGCCATCGCTATACTTGACTCCGACGCCCAATGCTTCTGAGAAATAATGGGTAATATCTGCACTGTAACAATAACCTTCTTTAAGGCTCTTCAGATAATCAGCATATTCAGAGCCCAGAGAGTTGTCCACCTTCCCAATCCGATAGGCAAACCCTCCCTGGACGGCAATCCTCCATGTGGGAACCGAACGGTCAATGGTCCGATCTGAAGATACGATACTCTGAGCATTGACTATCCCGGTCAATACAAAAGAGAAGACTACCAGTGTAATAATTCTTTTCATAATCTATTCTGAATCTTGAATTAACGAATATTCACTTTTACCTTCCGCAAAGGAAACCTGTTCGATCAATGGTCTTCCGACAAAAGCTCCCACAGTAACAGAGCATCTGATATAATATTCATGACCCGGCTCTATATGAAGGGGAATAGATGCTTTGGTCTCTGTCCGTGCCCATATTTCATAGTCGCCCTCCTCATATACCTTCACTTCGGCCTTTGTGTTCACCTTTGCCCTGTAGACCTTCGTCTCTCCTATCGACACATCATAATTGATAAGAGCTCCTGCGCCTGAATGACGATAAAAGTATAGAACTGCATAATCCGGATGATCGGAGATGAGATTGTCTTGAGAAGTGACAATAGAAGAAGGATCCTCTATATAAAGAATATCAGCAAAGATCCTGTGGACCGAACTGTAAAAATCCGGAGTCTGATGCTGATTGATTTTAATCGCATTGCCCCCCGCCTTACGGGCTTGTTCCTTTGCCAGTTTGAGGACCTCTTCATATGAGCCGTTAGAGGAAGCCGTGAATCCGGTGTCACCTATCTTGACAGTTCCCAGAATAATAGCCTCGGTAGGCAACTCATCGTATGTTTCAAGAACCAGAACTTCTTGATCCTCAGAAAGAGGTGCATACTGAGTACTTACATTGGATATCACCTTTGGAGAGCATCCAATAAAAATGAATGCCATTAATAAAGTCAGAACTACAGAGATACGAGTTTTCATAAAAAAGCAGTTTTGACAAATATATAAAAAAATCCAGTCCTTAACAAGAAGGGCCGGATTTCATAGATATTAAGACTCAAATTAGTCGCTGAGGGAGAAGCGCTTGAATGAAAGCACTTTAGCCTCTTTATCAACTGCTGCGAGGGCGGCCTTTACGGTCTCCTTGTTGTCGCTAAGCTGATACTCCTGCTCCTCGAGAGTGTTTTCTTTGAGGAACTTCTGGATACGACCGTTGGCAATGTTCTGGATCATCTGCTCGGGGAGGTTGGCAGCCTTTTCAGCACCGACCTTAGCGATGATTTCGCGAGCCTGCTGAGCCTGCTCTGCGGTAAGCCAACCTTTAGCGGTGTTGGACTCGATATGATCCTCGCTATCAACATGTGCAGGATTGATACCAGCCTTCTTGAGAGCTGCATCGACAGCCTTCTGAACCTGCTCGTCGCGGGTCTTCTGGATAGCGACTGTGCGCTCAGACTCAATAACCTCAGCGGGAACTGAAGCAGCGTCTACTGCTACAGGGTTCATAGAAGTAACCTGCATTGCAATACCGCGGGCGATAGAGGCGGGAACCTCTTTATTGAAAGCGACGATTGCACCGAGCTTACCGTTGAAATGGACATACTCAGAGACAAACGGAGCCTCGAGAGAGCCATAATAAGCAAGGACATGCTTCTCACCGGTCTTTCCAGCCTGGTTGGTGATATCTTCCTCAACGGTATAACCGTCTGAAAGCTTCTCAGCCTTGAGAGCCTCTGCGTCAGCAGGGAATTTAGCGATTGCTGCATCTGCAATCTCACCTGCGAGCTTCTTGAAATCGGGAGTTGCAGCCACGAAGTCAGTCTCGCAACCGAGGCAAATGAGGATAGCCTTTCCGCCTTCTACGCGTGAAAGAACTGCACCCTGGGTAGTCTCATTGTCACCGCGCTTGGAAAGAGTGGATTTACCTTTCTCGCGAAGGATCTCTACGGCGCGCTTGAAATCGCCTTCAGCTTCGGTAAGGGCGTTCTTGCAGTCCATCATACCGGCGCTGGTCATGTCGCGGAGCTTCTTGATATCTGCTAATGCGATTGCCATAATTCTTTGTTTCTAAATTGTTAATTACTCAGCTTCTGCTTCCTCAGCAGCGGGGGTCTCAACCTTTGCGGCGCGACGGGGACGGAGCTTCTTTGCTCCCTTCTCAGCCTGCTGCTCGGCAACCTCAGCCTCTGCATCGGTCTTTTCCTTCTCGAGCTTTCTCTCGTCGAGTCCTTCCTGAATAGCGGCGCAGAGGATGTCCATGATCTTCTCGATGGACTTCGTTGCATCGTCATTAGCCGGAATCACATAATCAATCGGAGTGGGATCGCAACATGTATCAACCATAGCGATAACCGGGATGTTCAGACGATTAGCCTCTTTAACGGCATTGGCCTCTTTCTGGACGTCTACTACGAAGATTGCTGAAGGAAGACGGCTCATATCCTTGATGGAACCGAGGTTCTTCTCAAGTTTAGCCCTCTGGCGCTCCACCTGGAGACGCTCTCTTTTAGCGAGTTTTTCGAAAGTACCATCTTCTTTCATTTTGTCGATGGTATTCATCTTCTTGACTGCTTTGCGGATGGTGGGGAAGTTGGTAAGCATACCACCTGCCCATCTCTCAGTCACTGAAGGCATATTTACGGACAGAGCTTTTTCAGCTACTACCTCTTTGGCCTGTTTCTTTGTAGCCACAAAGAGAATCTTGCGTCCTGCACGGGCAAGATCCTTCATGACCTCGGCGGCCTCGTCAATCTTGACGACTGTCTTGTGCAGGTCAATGATGTGGATTCCGTTCTTCTGGTCGAAGATATACGGAGCCATCTTAGGGTTCCATTTGCGGGCAAGATGTCCGAAATGAGCACCTGCATCAAGCAATTCCTGGAAATTTGTTCTAGACATTTCGTTGTAATTGTTTGTTTTTTAACTCTTTCTGTCAATCCCGAAGTAATGGTCTTTCCCAGTCTTCGGAATTTTCCGCAGTCTCGGCAATCTTTCGGTAGCTCGGGAGGATTCACATCCTCACGCTGAGGTCTGAAGATTTGACAGAATAAACCGGACTGTGCAATTTTGTAAATCGTGCAGTACGTCAAAAAATTAACGCTTGCTGAACTGGAAGCGACGACGTGCGCCAGGCTGACCGGGTTTCTTTCTCTCGACCTCGCGTGCATCGCGGGTAAGGAAGCCTGCGGCCTTAAGGGTTGAGCGATAAGCCTCTTTATCGATCTCGCAAAGAACGCGGGAGATTCCGAGTCTTACTGCCTCAGCCTGACCTTTGGTGCCTCCGCCTACGAGAGTGACCTTAACGTCAAACTGACCTGCGGTACCCGTAACTTCGAAAGGCTGGTTGACAATGTACTGAAGAGTCTCCTCCTTGAAGTAGTCGGCGAGCTCCCTGCCATTGATAACGATGTTGCCTTTTCCGGGGACTGCATAAACACGAGCGACTGCTGATTTACGTCTTCCAAGGGCGTGTTTCTGTTCCATGTGCTCTGTTTAAATTTCGTTTAACTTGATTGGTTTGGGGTTCTGTGCCTGGTGCGGATGCTCCGGACCTGCATAGACGTAGAGATTGTTGATGAGCTTGTCACCAAGACGGTTCTTAGGGAGCATTCCCTTGACCGATCTGCGAATGAGTTCTTCAGGTCTCTTGGCGAGAATCTCGCGAGGGGTGGTGAAGCGCTGTCCACCCGGATAACCGGTGTAGCGTGTATACACCCTGTCAGTCATCTTCTTGCCGAGGAGGCGGATCTTCTCAGCGTTTACTACGATAACGTTGTCACCGCAGTCTACATTAGGAGTGAAACCTGCCTTGTTCTTTCCACGAAGGACAAGAGCAACCCTCGATGCAAGACGACCAAGTACGAGATCAGTCGCGTCAATGACCACCCATTCTTTGTTCACAGTAGCCTTGTTGAGCGATACTGTTTTGTAGCTAAGTGTGTCCACTGTCTTGATCTTTAATGGTTTATAAATTAATGTTGCGTTCCCTACACTTCATAGGGGGTGCAAAGGTACGAAATTTTTTCAGTTTTCCAAAATCATATTTCAAATACTCCAAGAAGCTGATATTTTAATGAGGAAAACCGTTGCAACTTAAATTCCAATAAAGTAACTTTGTATGATAATACAAAACTGATAGTACATATGAAACTCGATGGAAGACGCGAAAGCGGTAACGTAGAAGACAGGAGAAGAGGCGGAACCGCCGGAACTGTCGCCGGCCTTGGTCTCGGAGGAATACTCGTTGTTGGACTTATTACCCTTCTTATGGGTGGCAACCTCGGAGATGTAGTCCAGAATGTCCAGAATATGGGCGGAATAGGAGCCCAGACAGAGCAGACGACACAGGAATTCACCGCCGAAGAAGAAGCCCTTGCAAAGTTCTCAAGACAGATTCTTGCGAGTACGGAGGATATCTGGAGTGCCTATTTCCGGCAGAACAGGCTTGGTACATACCGCAACCCAACCCTTGTCCTATATACCAACGCGACATCTACCGCTTGCGGTACCGGGCAGGCTGCCATGGGACCGTTCTACTGCTCAGGCGATGAGAAGCTCTATATCGACCTCAGTTTCTTCTCGACGATGAAGCGTTCTCTCGGGGCCGACGGAGATTTCGCCTACGCTTATGTCATCGCCCATGAGGTCGGACACCATGTCCAGAATCTTCTCGGCACCCTCGGACAGGCCCATCAGCAGATGGCCCGCATGTCAAAGGCAGACGCCAACAGAGTAAGCGTCCGAATCGAGCTTCAGGCAGACTTCTACGCAGGCATCTGGGGCCATTATGAGAGCAGGAGCTTCGGTTCCCTCGACGACAATGACATAATGGAAGCCATCAACTGCGCATCGAAGATCGGAGACGACTACCTCCAGAAGAAGTCGCAGGGTTATGCGGTCGAAGAGTCTTTCACCCATGGTACAGCCCAGCAGAGAATGAGGTGGCTAAAGAAAGGCCTTACCACCGGAGACATCAGCCAGGGGAATACCTTCAACCTGTCTGACAGCCAGCTTTAAACATCGGCCGCAAGGCCACTCGATACATATATGAGTAAACATTTTACACTCCCTTATGACGGCGGGCTCATCGAAAAGGGCCTGCCAAAAGGTATTCTTCACTCTTATGAGAAGATTACCACTGAAATCTATTCCGAATCAAGAGACGCTTCCAAGGCCATTGCGGACATCATCGTTGATGCAATCAATTCCGCGCCGAAGGAGCGCCTTTTCAAATTGGGCCTTACAACAGGCGCCACCCCAGTTTCCCTCTACCATGAGCTTGCAAAAAGATTCCAGGCAGGGAAAGTCTCATTCCGCGGCGTGGAAATCGTATCCATTGACGAGTACTATCCCGCAAAGAAATCCGAGGCCCAGAGCCGCAACCACCTGCTCCATGAGTCCCTTATCGACAGGATTGATATCCTCAAAGAGAATGTCCATATCCCTGACGGCACCGTCCCTCAGAGCAAAGTATCCGAATACTGCGCAGAATTTGACAAAATCGCCCGCGGCATAGACCTCCTGGTGATTGGAGTCGGAGAGAAAGGACAGATCGGTTTCAACGAGGCTGGAAGCACAGAAAAGAGCCGCACCCGTACGGTCCGGTTCCCCTATCCTTCCCGAAAGCGCCAGGCACGTAACTTCAACGGCGACATCGCCGCTACCCCTGCAAGTGCTATCACTATCGGTATCAGCACTATGCTCTCCGCCGCTAGAATAATTCTGATGGCTTGGGGAGAGGACAAGGCCCAGGCAGTAAAGGATATCGCTGAAGGAGAAGTAAGCTCGACCTGCCCGGCTTCGTTCCTTCAGCATCACGACAACATCACCCTGTACGTGGATGAGAACGCCGCCTCACTCCTTACCAGAGTGACGGCTCCATGGCTCGTCGGTCCCTGCGACTGGACTAGAAAATTTATCCGCAAAGCTGTCGTTTGGCTTTGCCAGACCGTCGGAAAGCCTATCCTCAAACTCACTGAAAAGGACTATCTTGAGAACGGTCTTGGAGAGCTCCTCGAGAAATTCGGGCCTTTCGACAAGATCAATATTGAAGTTTTCAACGACCTTCAGCATACTATCACAGGCTGGCCGGGAGGAAAGCCCAATGCAGACGACAGCACCCGTCCGGTAGCTGCTGCGCCCTATCCCAAGACCGTCCTTATCTTCTCTCCTCACCCGGATGACGATGTCATTTCGATGGGAGGAACATTCATCCGACTTGCCACCCAGGGCCACGATGTCCATGTAGCCTATGAGACTTCCGGCAATGTCGCCGTTCATGACGACGTAGTGCTTCAGCACATGGACGCCGCTTTCCAACTCGGTTTCGGCGACCGTTTCGATGAAGTCAAGAAACTAATCGACAGCAAGAAGCCGGGCGAGCCCGAACCACGGGAGCTACTCAATATCAAAGGCGCCATCCGTCGCAGCGAGGCCCGCGGAGCCGTCCGCTCCTTCGGCCTCAATGACAACACCAATGCCCACTTCCTCAACCTCCCCTTCTATGAGTCCGGCGGAGTCAAGAAACTCCCGCGAACGCAGGCGGACATAGATATTATAAAGGAGCTTATCACTAAACTTAAGCCTCATATGATCTTCATGGCAGGAGACCTTGCTGACCCTCATGGAACTCATAGGGTCTGCACCGAAGCTGCCCTGGAGGCCATCGAGCAGCTCAAGGAGGAGGGTCAGGAGTGGCTGAGAGAGACCACCATCTGGCTCTACAGAGGCGCATGGATGGAGTGGGAGCTCGGAAGGGTGGATATGGCCGTTCCGCTAAGTCCCGATGAACTCATCAAAAAGCGCCATGCCATCTTCCACCATCTCTCACAGAAGGACATCGTTCCCTTCCCCGGTGACGACCCGAGAGAATTCTGGCAGAGGGCTGAAGAGCGCACCCAGAATACAGCCCGCCTTTATGACGAACTGGGCATGGCCGAATACCAGGCAATAGAAGTTTTCCTTAAATTGTATTAAAACCACTTGAAATAATGAAAGTAATAATCAGAGACACTCAGCACGAGGCTTCCATCTGGGCAGCCCACTACATCGCATCGAAAATCAAAGCCAAAGCCGCCGCTACGGACCGTCCGTTCGTAATCGGACTCGCTACGGGATCAACCCCGATCGAGACATATGCAGAGCTTATCCGCATGTACAAGGCAGGTGAGATATCATTCAAAAATGTAATCTCATTCAACATGGACGAATATGTCGGTCTCCCCGTAGAGCACCCGGAGAGCTACCATTCATTCATGGACAAATACCTCTTCAACCATATCGACATTCCACGCGAGAACATCCATCTTCTCGACGGAAACGCTCCCGACCTTGAGAAAGAGTGCGCAGAGTACGAGAAAAAAATCGTCGCTGCCGGAGGTATCGACCTTTTCCTCGGCGGAGTCGGCGAGGACGGCCACCTCGCTTTCAATGAGCCCTTCTCTTCTCTCCAGTCCAGAACTCGCGTAATGACTCTTACATATGACACCCTCCTTGTCAACTCCCGCTTCTTTGACAACGATGTCAATAAAGTTCCGAAACAGGCGATGTCCGTAGGCGTAGCAACCGTTCTCGACGCCAAGGAAGTACTTATTCTCGCCTTCGGTCACAAGAAGGCTCGCGCAATCCAGATGGCAGTTGAAGGTCCCATGACCCATGTATGCACCCTCTCCGCACTCCAGAACCACCCCGCAGGAACAGTAGTCGTTGACGAACTGGCAGCAGGAGAACTGAAGGTCAATACATATAAATATTTTAAAGCAATCGAAGAAGCCGAGAACAAATGAAAACCTATATCGAGCCACAAAGAGAACTGCCCGTAAGAGCGGATGTTGATATTCTCGTCGTAGGCGGCGGTCCTTCCGGGGTCATGGCCGCAAGAGCGGCTGCCCAGAGCGGCAAAAAAGTTATGCTCATCGAATCCAGAGGCTATCTTGGAGGCAACCTTACCCTAGGACTTCCGATTCTTGCCTATCTCGACGTCAACGGCAAACAGTGCATAAAGGGCTATGCCCAGGAAATGATCGACCGCCTCGCCGAAAGAGGCTGTGCCGGTCCCCATGTCCCTTGCAAAAACCATATGTCCCTTACCATCATCGATCCCGATGAGGTAAAGAGTGTCCTCCTCGAGATGGTCCAGGAAAGAGGCGTAGAGGTCCTGATGTATGTCTTCTGCTCCGCAGCAATAATGGAAGGCAATACAATCAAGGGAGTTATTATCGAATCCAAGGCCGGACACGAGGTAATCTTCGCAAAGACCGTGATTGACGGCACCGGCGACGGAGATGTAGCTACAAGGGCGGGAGTCGAAATGCACAAGGGAGACGAGAATGGAGGCATGCAGCCCCCTACCCTTATGTACTCTGTCCGCAAAGTTGACATGGCCGCTTTCCGTGATGCCCTTGTCAACCACAGCGACGTTTTCGATATGGACGTAATGCCTCCTGAGCAGTTTGCAAGGCGTTATTTCATTACTGTAGGTCTTCGCAACCAGATCAAAAAGGCGACTGAAGACGGCCTCGATATTCCTGTAGCCAGGACTATCCTCATCACCGGATTGAAAGATGATCAGATCTGGGTCAACATGTCTCGCGTAAGCGGAGTTGACAGCACCCTCCCGGAAAGCTACACCCACGGAGAGATCGAAGCCCAGAAGCAGATCAAGATTCTCAACAAATACCTCAGGGGCTATGTTCCCGGTTTCAAGGATATGGAGGTGGAGAGGGTAATGCCCTTCCTCGGCATCCGCGAAAGCCGCGTGATGGTAGGTAAATATGTCCTCACCGCAGAAGACATCCTTTCTTCAAAGAGGTTCGACGACGTCATCACTGTTGCCGGCTATCCCGTTGACATCCACCACTCAACCGGTGCAGACTGTACGATGCTATTCGCAAAGGATAATCACGACATCCCCTACCGCTGCCTCGTTCCGGAGAAAGTTGAAGGACTCCTCGTCGCCGGCCGCTGCTCCTCATTCACCCATGAGGCCATGGCAGGCACCCGCGTAATGTCCACCTGCATGGCTCTTGGCCAGGCTGCCGGCACTGCAGCAATGATCGCCCTCGAAGACGGAGTGCTTCCGTCCGAGGTCGATGTCAAAAAGGTACAGAAAAAGCTCCTCGAAGAAGGAGCTTTCCTGGGATAGTATTACCAATTAAGGGTAAGTCCTAGAGGGGTCGCATGGAGGGAAACCTTCGACGACCCCTTTATTCGTGAGGTATTGAAGACAAATCTCTCAAGTCCATAATTGAAAAGGAGAGCTCCGACGCCGATGGTAGCCATAGGAAGAGCCCAATCACGGTCACCGGTCGGAACCACCTCTCCACCCTCGAGAGTCGTTTCTACCCACCAGGCGTGCTTGTCAAGCCAGAACTTTCCACCGACTGCAGCTCCTACTCCGGCAGCCATGAGGCCGATGTCGGCAATACGACGGGTCTTGAGACTGCTGATTTTGATCTGTATCGGTTCTGTCTTTTTCATACCTGAAACACCTGCGATAATATCGTAGATTCCGAAAACGGCAGTAGCGGCACCGAATATCTCACCGGTAATCGGCCAGGTATAAAGATGGGCGAACTTAACGTTTTTTGCCCCGTTGACAGATGTTGTCCCATTATATGTCGTACAATCCCTGTAGAATGAATATCCTGCAAGTGCTCCGCCTCCTACGAGCTGTCCTACGCCCGTCCAGAACTGCGCGTTGGCTGGTTTATAACTGGTATAAAATGCTTCATCACCGATTTTCGCCTGGACTTCGGCCCCGTGGAACTGCGCCATTGCCGGCAATCCAAGACATAGGAAAAGAATCATCACTAACAACTGTTGCTTTCTCATACTCTACTATTTAAATAACTGATTTTCATATTATTTCATCGTTCCTCCTACTATATCCAGGATCTCGGAAGTAATCTTTTGCTGACGTCCCTTATTATATTCAAGGGTAAGTTCATCAAGAAGGTCCTCTCCATTATCGGTAGCAGTCTGCATCGCTACAGTACGTGCAGCATGCTCCGCCGCCTGGCTGTCAAGAAGGACAGTATAAATCTTTAATCTCATCGTCTTCGGAAGCAGCTCTTCAATGAGCTCGGGGACAGAAGGCTCCACAATATATCCCGAAACTTCAGTGTCGGATTCACTATCCGGAGCGGGATAATCATCTACTTCTGACTCGAGCTTGAGGGGAATCCATGTTTCCCGAGTCACAGTTTGAGTACCCGTTGAGACAAAATGATTGTATATCAATTCAATACGGTCAAACTTCCCTTCCAGATAATCCTGAATCAGAGAAGATGCCAAAGCCGCTGCTCCACTGTATTCAGGGCTGCCGGAGAGGGCTACAGGATCCGATGGCATCTCGGGATTCTCCTTCCCGATCTTTCTCATGGACTCTATCATCTTCCGGCCCACAGAGAAGACAGTAACTCTTACACCCCTAGCCTCGTATTCCCTTACAGTCTCCAAGACCTTTCTCACCGCATTGGCGTTGAACCCGCCGCAAAGAGACGAATTGGAAGCAAAGGCTATGATTGCAACCGATTGAATCTCAGGTCTTTCTCCAGTAAACTGTGCGGAAGGGCCACGGTGTGCCATAAGGGTTGAGAGCATCTCTTGCAGGGCACTCTGATAAGGAAGCATATTCCCAATAGCCTGCTGTGCCTTACGAAGCTTGGCCGAAGATACGAGCTTCATCGCCGAAGTAATCTTCAGCGTGCTCTTTACAGAGCCGATGCGACCCTTTATTTCCTTCAGCGACGGCATAAGCTACATTCCTGCGACAACATTTTCCGCTTCACTCACTATAATCGCCTCTATCTCCGGAGTAAACTTTCCTTCCGAAAGGGGCGTGAGGACGTCTTCGGAGTGGGTTGCCCTCATCCTATCGAGGAAAAGATCCTGAAACTCACGGACCTTTGAGATAGGAATATCTTTCATAAGAGCATGGGTACCGCAATAAAGAACGGCTACCTGCTCCCCTACCGGCATCGGATGGTACTGTGGCTGAATAAGAAGCTGATTGTTCTTTCGTCCCTTGTCCAGTGTTGCCGCCGTCACCTTATCCATATCGGAAGAGAACTTGGAGAATGCTTCCAGCTCATTGTACTGGGCCTGGTCGATTTTAAGCGTACCCGCAACTTTTTTCATACTCTTCACCTGGGCGCTTCCTCCTACGCGGGACACGGAGATTCCAACGTTAATCGCAGGGCGGATACCCTGATTGAAGAGGTTGGCTTCGAGGTAGATCTGGCCGTCTGTGATGGAAATCACATTGGTAGGAATATAGGCCGAGACATCTCCTGCCTGTGTTTCGATAATAGGAAGGGCGGTAAGGGATCCACCTCCCCTGACCTTTCCTTTCAAGGACTCGGGAAGGTCGTTCATCTTCTCTGCAACTTCCTGCTGGTCAATTATTTTCGCAGCCCTTTCGAGGAGTCTTGAGTGGAGATAAAATATATCTCCAGGATATGCCTCGCGGCCGGAGGGGCGACGGAGGATAAGGGAAACCTCGCGGTATGAAACGGCCTGCTTCGAAAGATCGTCATAGATGACAAGGGCATGGCGGCCTGTATCGCGGAAGAACTCACCGATAGCAGCACCTGCGAAGGGAGCATAATACTGGAGGGCGGCAGGATCAGCAGCAGTAGCAGCTACAACTATTGTATAATCCATTGCTCCCTTTTCCCTGAGGGTATTGACAATGGATGCAACCGTACTTCCTTTCTGCCCAACTGCCACATAGATACAATAAACAGGCTTGCCCTTCAGGAACTCCGACCTCTGATTGATTATGGTATCTATTGCAATTGCCGTTTTCCCTGTCTGACGGTCACCGATTATAAGCTCCCTCTGGCCGCGCCCTATAGGAATCATGGCGTCAATCGCCTTAAGACCGGTCTGGAGAGGCTCGCTGACCGGCTGACGGAAGATAACGCCGGGAGCCTTCCTTTCAAGAGGCATATCAGTTTTCGCTCCGGCGATGGTTCCCAGTCCGTCGAGGGGATGACCTAGTGGATCGACAACCCTCCCGACCATATTCTCATTGACCCCTATTGAAGCAATCCTACCGGTACGGTGGACAACCATTCCCTCCTTAATAAGGTCAGTCGGCCCCATAAGGACAGCTCCTACGTTGTCCGGTTCCAGGTTCATTACTACGGCCATCACACCATTGTCAAATTCGAGGAGTTCCCCTGCCTCTGCATTCTGAAGGCCGTAAATACGGACAACTCCGTCGCTGACCTGAAGGACTTTTCCTATTTCCTCGAATTTCAGCTCATTGTCCATGTCCCGGAGCTGGCTTAGCAGCACATCGGATATTTCACTCGCTTTAATACTCTGCATATTATACTATCCTTCTGTTTCTTTCAATGAATTGACGCTTAATTAGTTCCAGCTGTCTGGAGACACTCGCGTCAATCATGTAATCGTCGATGTCGAAAATAAATCCACCTATAAGGGAAGGGTCGACAATGGTGTCGATTATAGCTTCGCAGCCTGTTTTCTCCCTGACAAGATCCTCGAGGGCACGGATGAGACTCTCGTCCGGAGGGGTCGCCGAGATAAGATGGGCGAACCTGATACCGCTATCCCTGTTGAAAGCATCGACAAAATGGTGGAAAATAAGCCTTGCATAAGGCATGCGTCCGTTCTTCAGAAGAAGGAGGAGGAATTTTCTCAAATCCTTCTCCATCGGTTCGCCAAGAGCCGCCTCGAGAAGGGACATCTTCTTTTTGTCATCGACCGCAATATCGTCACTGATCATCCTTTCGAGGTCGGGGACTTCAATAAGAGCCGCCTCGAGGGCGGAGACCTGAGAACAGACCTCCGGCCCGCTGCCCCTTTCCTTGACGAATTTAAGGAGAGCTGTTGAATAGCGTGACGATATTATGCCTGTATCCATGGATTAAGAAAGCTTATCAGAGGTTTTTGCGGCCTCGTCAATCATCTTGGAGATAAATTCCGCCCCGGCTTCTTCGGAAGAAAGGTCCTTTCTCAGGATCTTCTCAGCAATGCTGACAGACAAGAGGGCGACTTCACGGCGAACATCCCTAAGGGCGCTCTCCTTCTCCGCCGCAATGCGGATTCTGGCATCTGCAAGGATCTTATCCGCCTCTTCGCGGGCCTCAACCTTAGCTTGCTCCACCAAAGCTTTTTTGGCTTCGGTAGCTTCCTTCATGATTGCCGACTGCTCTTTCCGGGCTTCCTCGACCATTTTCGAATGCTCCTCGACCAGTGCGGACATCCTCGCCTCGACCTCCTTCGCATCCTTCAGGGACTTTCCTATGGCGCTATCCCTCTTCTCGACCATCGATGTGATAATCGGGAATCCGAACTTCGCCAAGAGGAAAAACAGAAGGCCGAAGATTATGACCATCCAAAAAAGGAGGCCGCTATCGGGCGTGACAAGACTCATAAGCTACTTAATTACTACGGCCAAGAGGCATACGATAATTGCGAAAAGGGCGGCGCCTTCGACCATACCCGCCGCGACAATCATGGAAGAACGGAGATTGCCTGCAGACTCCGGCTGACGGGCTATAGACTCCATCGTCGCCTGACCGATCTTACCGATTCCGAAAGCGGCTGCGAGGGCTGCAATGGCGGCTCCAATGCCAGCGAGAGCCTTTCCAAGAGCGGCGCTGGCGACTGTCTGAAGTAAAAACATACTGATCATAATTCTATACTATTAATAGTTAACATTTATCATCCTTTTTCCCTTGCAATACCAATATAAATCGATGAGAGCATGGTGAATACATATGCCTGTATGAACGCCACAAGGCATTCAAGAAGGTCAAGGAAAAGTCCAAAGAGGACAGAGACAACCGACATTGGTCCGAAGAGGGCCGGTCCCATCTTTGCCATCACGAAAATAATGCAGACCATACTGAGAATCATAATATGGCCGGCAAGCATGTTCGCAAAAAGTCGAATAGTGAGAGAAACCGGCTTCATCAAAGCGCTAAACACTTCGATTACCGGCATTATCGGCTTCAAGAATCCCGGGACATCGGGATTGAGCATCTCTTTATAATAGTGTTTGGTCCCTGTCAGATTGACAGTAAAGAAGGTACATAGAGCGAGGACCATCGTTATAGCGATATTTCCCGTAAGGTTGGCTCCTCCAGGGAAGAACGGAATAATCCCTATGAAATTGTTGAAAAGGATGAAGAAGAAGGCCGTACAGAGATAGGGCGAATATCGTCTGTAATCCTCTCCGATATTCTCCTTAGCCATATTGTGGACCATCATCACAAGGGGTTCCATAAGGGCAGCAATCCCTGTCGGAGACTCACTCAGGACGTCATGGCGCTTATACCACCGGGCACAGAGAAGGAAAATGATGAGTATCAGGAGGGATGAAAGCATAAGAGAGAAGACATTTTTCGTAATGGAAATGTCGAACGGTCGCACCGGAACCCCATCCACCATCTCCACAATCTTTCCATCCTCATTGAATACGAAATCTCCATACTGTCCCTCTTCCATCTTTTTTGAAGAGAAGATATGCCATCCTGAGGTCTTGCTATAGAGGATAACGGGAAGATGGATTGCTATCGACTTTTCGCCTATATCGGTGATATGCCACTCATAGGAATCGCCAATGTGAGAGAAAATTACTGAAGGAATGTCGACATCAGCGGAAGCTTCCCCTTCCTGCGGCTGAGCCGAAGATGGGAGAAACCCTACCAAAAAGGCAAGCAGTATGAGTAACAGCCGCTTCATTGTTCTACCGCAGCAAACACTTCATTATCAAGCACTTTAACAAATCCTGACAGGATATCCACAGAGTGCTCCCCTTCTGCATCTACATAGACTATAGAGCCCTTCGAGAGGGAGGAGAGGAGAGGAGCATGGTCCTTGAGGACCTGAAAGGCCCCCTTCCGCCCCGGAAGCGTCACAATCGACACCTTCGTATCGATAAGGGTCTCCATCGGGGAAACTATCTTTAGGGAAATATCCATTATACCTGCTCCAGAATCTTCTTTCCTTTTTCAATAGCCTCTTCAATGGTACCGACATTGAGGAAGGCCTGCTCGGGAAGATAATCGACTTCTCCATCAAGGATCATATTAAATCCCTTAATGGTATCTTCGATACCGACCATCACTCCCTTTACTCCCGTGAACTGCTCGGCAACCGAGAACGGCTGGGAGAGGAACCTCTGGACGCGGCGGGCGCGATTGACCGTCTGCTTATCCTCGTCAGAGAGCTCGTCCATACCGAGAATCGCAATTATATCCTGCAGCTCCTGATTTCTCTGGAGAATCTGCTTCACCCGCTGAGCCGTCTCATAATGAGCCTGTCCCACTATATTCGGATCGAGAATACGGGAAGTACTCTCAAGAGGATCTACGGCAGGATAGATACCAAGGGCGGTAATCTTCCTGCTTAGAACTGTCGTCGCATCAAGATGGGAGAACGTAGTCGCAGGAGCCGGATCAGTAAGGTCGTCGGCAGGGACGTAAACAGCCTGGACAGAGGTAATTGATCCGTTTTTAGTCGAAGTGATTCTCTCCTGCATCTGACCCATTTCGGTAGCAAGAGTTGGCTGATATCCGACCGCGGAAGGCATACGTCCGAGAAGGGCGGAAACCTCAGAACCGGCCTGGGTGAAACGGAATATATTGTCTATGAAAAAGAGGATATCCTTCGGCTCCGAGCTCTCATGGGAATCACGGAAGGATTCCGCGAGGGTAAGGCCCGAAAGGGCAACCGAACTACGGGCTCCCGGGGGTTCGTTCATCTGACCGAAGACCATCGCCACCTGAGACTTTTTAAGCTCTTCATTATCAACAAGTGACAGGTCCCAATGTCCCTCTTCCATGGCCTTTGTAAAGGCTTCACCGTATCTGATCACATTCGATTCGATCATCTCCCTGAGAAGGTCGTTACCCTCCCTAGTCCTCTCGCCTACTCCGGCGAAGACAGAGAATCCGTTATGAGCTTTTGCGATATTATTGATGAGCTCCTTGATAAGGACAGTCTTTCCTACTCCGGCACCACCAAAGAGACCGATTTTACCTCCTTTGAGGTAGGGTTCCAGAAGATCAATGACTTTGATACCCGTGAAGAGGACCTCCTGGGAAGTCGTAAGATCCTCAAACTTAGGTGGTTCCCTATGGATAGGAAGAGCGCCTTCTGTCGAAAGGGATGAGAGGCCGTCTATCGTCTCGCCTACTACATTCATGACTCTTCCGCGAATCTGCGTGCCTATGGGCATTGAAATAGGAGAATCCGTAGAGACAGCATCCATCCCCCTTCTGAGCCCGTCGGTTGTATCCATTGCAACGGTCCTTACGGTATCTTCGCCAATATGCTGCTGCACCTCTACGACAACGATTTTGCCGTTTGGACGCTTAATATTCAGTGAATCATGAATCCGAGGCAGTTCACTGCCATCCGAAAGGTCGAAATGGACATCGACCACTGGTCCAACTATTTGGGATATCTTTCCGGTCAACCCTGACATATACCATTCATTTTGTCATATTTACAAATATACGAAAAATTCCGGTCAAGTGTCAGATAATATCCTTATTTTTGTCTCAGCACCAAAACTCATAATATGAAAGCCACCCGCTTTATCAGCGCCATTCTCTTCGCCACTGCTGTCTGCCTTTCCTGTAAAAAGGATTCTGGCAGAAAAATCGAGCCGGTTGACTATGTCAACACTCTAGTCGGTACCCAGTCAACATACCAGATGTCCACAGGCAATACCTACCCTGCCGTAGGACTGCCCTGGGGAAAGGATTTCTGGTCGCCCCAGACTGGCAAAAACGGCGACGGATGGATGTATACCTATGATGCGACCCATATAAGGGGGCTGAAGCAGACCCATCAGCCCTCCCCTTGGATCAACGATTACGGCGAGTTCTCGATTATGCCCGTGACAAAGCGAGGCTTTTCGGAGGATGAAAGGGCAAGCTGGTTCTCCCACAAAGGCGAAAAGGCCACTCCGTATTACTACAGTGTCTATCTCGCAGACCATGATGTCCTTGCGGAAATTTCGCCGGTAAAGGACGGGGCCACCCTCCGTTTCACCTATCCGGAGAGGGATACTTCATGGTTTGTAGTAGATGCGTACAAGGGAGGCGAAATCGTTTCTTTCGACGAGAGTTCAATAGTCGGATACACTGTCATGAATCATGGAGGAGTAAGCGATAATTTCAAAATGTGGTTCGCCATCCGCTCAGAAAAACCGCTTACCTTTAAACAGATTGACCCGGAAAACTCCCTTGCCATTGCGGGATTCGGGACCCATAAGGGCGAAAAGGTAGGACTCACCGTCGCCTCTTCATTCATCTCCAAGGAGCAGGCGCTCCTCAACCTTGAGCGGATAGACTGCGGCTTTGACGAAGCCAAAAACGCCGCCAGAGACCGCTGGAACGAGGTTCTTGGGCGCATTGAAGTCAATGATAATGATATCGACCACCTCCGCACCTTCTACTCCTGTCTCTATCGAAGCGTCCTTTTCCCTCGCGACCTGGCGGAGATTGACGCATCAGGGAAGACTGTCCACTACAGCCCCCATGACGGGAAAGTCCATGAAGGCCACCTTTTCACTGATACAGGCTTCTGGGACACATTCCGCTGCCTATTTGCCCTTCTGGACCTGGTCTACCCGGAAAAGGCTGCCGAGGTCCAGGAAGGACTTGTGAATACGTGGAAAGAAAGCGGATTCCTTCCTGAGTGGGCAAGTCCGGGACACCGCCGCTGCATGGTAGGAAATAACAGCGCCTCAGTCGTTGCCGAAGCCTATCTAAAGGGAATCAGAGGTAATTATAATCCCGAGGATCTTTGGGAAGCGGTGACTTTTGGAGCTCATAATGTCCACCCGAAGGTATCCTCAACAGGAAGATTGGGGCATGAGTACTATGACTCTCTAGGGTATGTCCCCTGCGATGTCGGCATCAAAGAGAGCGCAGCAAGGACACTGGAATACGCTTATGACGACTGGTGCATTTGGCAGTTCGGCAAGGCTCTCGGTAAGAGCGAAGAAGAGCTATCGCAATATAAAAAGGCCTCCGAGAACTATAGAAACCTGTTTTTCGACAAATATCGTCTGATGGCAGGACGGCGACTTGACGGCACATTTGCTGAGCCTTTCAGTCCCCTGAAGTGGGGCGGAGACGTTACCGAAGGAAATAGCCTCCACTATACATGGTCCGTCTTCCACAACCCAGACGGTCTCAAGGAACTGATGGGAGGAGAAGAAAGATTCATCGAAATGCTCGACAGCGTCTTTAACATCCCGCCTCTTTTCGACGACAGCTACTACGGACATACAATCCATGAAATAAGGGAAATGCAGACCATGAACATGGGAAATTACGCCCATGGCAATCAGCCCGTCCAGCATATGATCTATCTCTACGATTGGACTTCCCAGCCTTGGAAGGCACAAATGAGAGTCCGCGAAGTTATGGACCGTTTGTACTCTGCGACCCCGGACGGATACTGCGGCGACGAAGACAACGGGCAGACCTCCGCATGGTACGTTTTCTCCGCCCTCGGATTCTACCCTGTCTGTCCCGCTTCATGCGAATATGCCCTTGGAATACCTCTCTTCAAGGAAGTTACTATCCACCTACCCTCTGGGAAAGATATTACAATCTCCGCTCCCGGAAATGACAGATCGACCGACTATGTCCGTTCGGTAAAAATGAACGGGCACCGCCTCAAAGGGAGCTTCATCACGCATGAAGACCTTCTCGACGGCGCTCGATTGAGTTTTACTGTCAGTGAGCGGAACTAATTGACTTTCAGCGAGTCTCTCCCTTCGGAGTCATATTCTCCGGAAGCCACTTTCATTAGAAGATTGAAATTGTTCTCAATCTTCTCGGAGAGTTCTTTCTCCCCGAACTTTTTCAACTCGTCCGCCAGATAATAGATATACTGGCCGCAGGTCTCGAAGTTGTGGGAAGCATAGTCGTAGAACTCGAGGCTGAACTTCGCTGTTTCAAGGAGTCTGTTCGAAAGACGTATAGCGAGGTTGCGTCCGTTATCCGGCTCGCCCAGCTTGTAAAAGTCAGAAATCATCTGGATCACCATATAGTCATTCGAAGTGAATCCAAGAGGTATCGATTCGATAGGGAAATTCTCTTCGGGGAAATTCTCCTCGCACCGATGGAGAATATCGAGAGCTTTTTCCTTCTCACCGGCCTTGATAAGGGCGTTTGCAGTATTGACATATATAGCCCTCTGCGAAAGAACGCCGAGGAATGTATAGTAATTCTGATAGTCTACATAATAGTTCTTTGCCTTAAGGGCGTCCCAACTGTAGACCTCCGTCATCTTGCGGTAGAGCTCGCCCGCATCCACAAGGCCCGGATCAGTCGCTCCGATTTTGTTCTTGATAGGGATAAACTTATAAGAGAAGCCCTCGTACATCAGATATTCCTTGATGCCGATATTCAGGTCTCCTCCCATATTGAGCATGTGCAGAGGTCTGTCCCACTGATAATTGGAAAGAAAATCCAGCATGAACAGCTCCGGCTTTGAAAGGAAGTTCTTGTCCTTCGGGATCTCTATCATTATCGAATCCGGGATCATTTCGGCGAAGTCTTCGCTGAGGATGCCGTACTTGAGGACATTTTCCTTATTGACAGGAATTACAATCTTATGGGCGCAGATGAAATCCGCCTTCCTGCCGCTGGAGAGATCAACCCTCATCTTGGGATCTTTGAAAATGTCCATAACATCCTTAATGGCCATCGGATTGCCGTCGTCGCCGGTTATGAAAATATACTCATTGGTACCGTAAAGGTACTGGCGTGCCGGAACGGTCAGTGGCAGAGGCTTTGACTCGTTGACGGCATATTTCATCTGATCGATGTGCCAGTCGGTCCCGAGAAGCGAGGTATTCACGATACGCACATCGGTACGGACACTCTCAATTTCCTGAGCATACCAAAGAGGGAAGGTATCATTGTCGCCGTGGGTGATGAGGATACCGTTCTGACCTACCGAATTGAGGTAATTTCTGGCCATTTCAGTCGAGGTACGCCTGTTGCTGCGGTCATGGTCGTCCCAGTTTTCAGCTGCCATAAGAGCGGGGACGAATAGGCAGGCCACCGTTGTGCAAATAGCTGTCGGGAGCTTTCCTTTACCCTTGGAAGCATCTGATATCCAAGAATATATCGCAGCCACAGCGAAGCCTATCCAAATTGAGAACATATAGAATGAACCGGCATATGCATAGTCCCTTTCGCGGACCTGGAAGGGTGGCTGATTGAGGTAAAGGACGATAGCAATACCAGTCATGAAGAACATCAAAAAGACTATCCATGAACCTCTCTTGTCCCTGTCGAACTGGAATACGAGGCCAAGGATGCCGAGAAGCAGCGGGAGAAGGAAATAATGGTTCTTTCCTTTATTTTCTGCAAGGACAGCAGGAGCATCGCTCTGGTCCCCAAGACGGAACTCGTCGAGGAACTTTATGCCGCTCTCCCAGTTACCGTTGAAAATATCTCCCGGAGACGGGGCGTGAATATCATTCTGCCGGCCGGCAAAATTCCACATGAAGTATCTCCAGTACATCCAGTTGAGCTGATAATCGAAGAAATACGCCAGATTGGCTCCGAAAGAAGGCTTGCGGTGCTGAGCGCCCTTCACACGGGTACCCTTCCCGCGGGTATAGGTCTCATAGAAGTCAATATAACGCTGGTCCTGACCGCTCCACATACGGGGGAAGAACATCTTTCCTTCAGGAAGATAGTCAGCCTCTGCCGGTGCATCCACATGGATATACTTCCCGTCGAGAGGAGCCCAATACTTGGTGATCTTAAGGTCATACGGAGCATCATAGTACTGCCCGTACAGCAAAGGAGTGCTGCCATACTGCTCGCGGCTGAGGTAGCGGACGAGGGTGTAGGGGTTATCGGGCTGATACTCCTTGGTCGGAGTCTTCACCGATGAACGGATAATCACTATCGAGAACAGGGAGAATCCGATAATAAGGGATGAAAGACTCAGAAGGACAGTATTGGCGAAAACCTTTCCGCTCTTGAGGGTCTTGAAAAGGCCCCAGAAGCAAAGGGCAAGAAGGGCCACCATGAAGAAGGCCGCGCCACTGTTGTAGGGAAGATGGAATCCGTTGACAAAGATCCTGTCGAAGAATGCTGCAATCTTCGGAAGGTAAGGGATAAACAGGAATACAAGTATCGCCTCTATCACCACTCCTATCATGAAAATGCCAAGGAGCTTCTTGAAAGACAGTTTCTTATCCTCATTCTTCCGGTAATAATACATGAATACAAAGGCCGGAATCGTCAGAAGGTTGAGCAGATGGACACCTATTGACAAGCCCATCAAGAAGGTAATGAGGATAATCCAACGGTTGGCATGAGGTTCGTCAGCTTCTTCGTACCATTTGCACATAGCCCAGAATACGAGTGCCGTGAAAAGAGACGACATTGCATAGACCTCTCCTTCAACTGCCGAGAACCAGAAAGTATCTGAAAAACAATATGCCAGAGCACCTACGGCTCCGCTTCCGAATATCGCGATAGACTCTGGAAGGCTGTACTCTTCCCCTTTCTTTTTAATCAGTCTCTTTGCAAAAAAGACTATAGTAAGATAGAGGAAGAAGATTGTCAGAGCAGACAAAATCGCGTTCATCGCATTGATTGCAACAGCCGCATGCTCCGCATCCGCCCAGAGGCTGAAAAATCTTGCAAACAACTGGAAAACAGGGTTTCCCGGAGGGTGTCCGACTTCCAGTTTGTAAGATGAGGCTATGAACTCGCCGCAATCCCAGAAAGACGCAGTGGGTTCGATTGTGGAAAGATAAGTGATCGCGGAAATTGCAAAAACAATAAGCGAAATCACCCTATTCCATAATTTAAATTTCTTATCGTTCATTCTCGATTCGTTTTCAGATAATCTGCAAATATAGCAATAATTCCTTACTTATAGAGGTCTGCAGTGGACTGGCTTTCCCAGCGCTTGAAAGAATCATCCGTTACGGAAGTATCGACTATGCGGTGATTCCCCGCCATTATTTCGTCCTCTATGAAAGAACTGACATACTGCCAAGCTTCGACCATCGCGGAACTGACCTCGTGTCCATGATTATTATAGCGTATTATCCAGTAAGGATATCCTTTCTTTGCAAAAAGCCCTGCAAGTTTATCGCTTCCCCACAATGAATAACGGAAGAGGCTGAATCCCTTGTAAGGGACCACCTTATCATCCTTCCCATGAAGGAAGAGCGTCGGGGCGGGATTCTCCTTGTATGAAGGCCGTCCATCGTCTCTGAGTATAGCGCCCGCAAAAGGAATTACTCCTTTAAAGCGGAACCCTTCGGGAAGGGACGAAACCATTTCTGTGCGGTTGCAAAGCTCATAATCGGCCGAGAGCACAGTCATCGCCCCGGCAGACGATCCCATTGTAACGATATTGTAAGGATCGATATTCAGTTCCTCAGCATTCTCGATGATAAAAGCGGTTGCGCTGATAAGATCCTCAACTGCCGCATCGACTGCCTCCATAAATACAGCCCTGTCTCTTATAGGTTTAAGCTTGAGCCCCTTCAGCTTAAGGCGGTAATCTATGGACACCACCCTATATCCCTCCGATGTCATGCACTCAAACCATTTCTGATAGAACTTGTCATCGCGGGAGCCGGTTATAAAGCCGCCGCCAAAGACAAAGAGTATTGTCGGTTTCTCCTTCCCGTCAATCGATGTGACACTCCCTTTCGCCGGCTCGAGAACATCCAGAAAAAGCCTCGTCGTATCCCTCTCGGCATACAGGTATGTCATTTTTTGCTGAGCCGAAGCCGGCTGTTGAAGTAAAGCTGAGAAAGCCAATATGGCGGTAAAAGCCGCTGCCGCAAATCTTTTTATTCTATTCATCTTGCCTTTGTTTAGTTTTCAAATTTAAACATTATTTACAACAATTTTGCCGTATTCCGCCCAAAAATGAGTAATTTCGCAAGTTACATATCAGAGAACTGAAAATGATCAGCGAAAGTATTATAGACAGCACCATTGAAACCCTTTTCAGGGATATCGAATTCACAAAAGAGCCTTCCGGCCTTTATGACCCGCTGCGATATATGATTGCAATCGGAGGAAAGCGGCTCAGACCCAGGCTTTGCCTGACGACATATTCCCTGTTCAAAGACAGTTTCGACGAAGGGATTCTCTCCCCTGCGACAGGCATCGAAGTATTCCACACATTTACTCTCATCCATGACGACATAATGGATAAATCCCCCCTCAGAAGGGGCAGTGAGACAGTTTGGAAAAAGTGGAGCCCCGATACGGCGATTCTATCCGGAGACGTCATGTGCATAGACAGCTACAAGCGCATTGCAAAAGCTCCAAAAGAGGTCCTTGGTGATGTCCTGGAGCTGTTTTCGAGGACGGCGGCCGAAGTTTGCGACGGCCAGCAGTACGACATGGAATTCGAGACAAAAAGGAATGTGAGCATGGCCGAATACATGAAAATGATCGGGAAGAAAACGGCTGTCCTCATAGCATGCCCCGCCAAAATGGGAGCAATGATAGCTCTCGCTCCGAAGGAGGTCTGTGATGCTGTCTATCAGTACGGCTACAACCTTGGTCTCGCTTTCCAGGTAGCCGACGATTGGCTCGATGCCTACGGAGACTCCAAGGTCTTTGGAAAGCCTATCGGAGGAGACATCGTCAATGGAAAGAAGAGTTGGCTCACTGTCCGATCCATGGAAAAAGGGGCCGAAGGGCTTCTCGAAGCGATGGAGTCAGACCTTCCGGATAAAGATAAGATAGCCGCAGTCATGGCTATATACGACAAAGTTGGTGTCGAGGAAGAAGCTGAAAATGAGATAGAAAGGCTGACAGACAAGGCTCTTGACGCCATTCGGCCGATACTCTCGAAAGAGCAGTTCGCCACACTTGAAACTTTTGCCAGAAAACTTACCGGGAGGAGAAAATAGGATGAAAGCGAAAGAGCTGGAAATAATGTGCCCGGCGGGCAATTTCGAATGCCTTGTCGCCGCAATAGAAGGTGGAGCGGATTCGGTCTACTTCGGAGTAGGTCGCCTCAATATGAGATCTCACTCTGCCAATAACTTTGCTCCCGAGGACCTTCCTGAGGTCGTCAGAATCTGCCGCGAATATGGAGTAAAATCATATATGACCCTCAATATCATCCTCTATGGAAATGACCTGGAGGATGCCTACAGGGCTCTTGACGCCGCAAAAGAAGCGGGAGTTGACGCTATTATCGCCTCCGATATGGCGGCGATACTTTATTGCCGTAAAATAGGACTTGAGGTCCATATCTCGACCCAGCTAAGTATCTCCAATATCGAGGCCCTTCAGTTCTACTCCCAATTCGCAGATGTGATAGTCCTTGCACGAGAGCTGACCCTCGACAAGGTCCGCGCAATATACGACGAGATTATTTCGAGAGATATCAGAGGGCCGAAGGGAGAACTCGTTAGAATAGAGATGTTCGCCCATGGAGCTCTCTGTATGGCCGTTTCCGGCAAGTGTTACCTTTCCCTCGACAATACCGGCCGCTCCGCCAACAGGGGGGAATGCATGCAGCTCTGCCGCAGAGGATATGAGGTAACCGACATCGAGACCGGCACCCAGCTCGTAGTGGACAATAAATATATCATGTCCCCGAAGGATCTGTGCACGATAGAGTTCATGGACAAGATTATCGACGCCGGCGTCAAGGTCTTCAAGATCGAGGGCCGCGCAAGGAGCGCAGAATATGTCAAACGGTGCGCCCGGTGCTATCGGAAAGCAGCTGACGCCGTTGCAGAAGGGACATATACTCAAGAGCTTGCCGCAGAACTAAAAAAAGAGCTTTCAGAGGTCTTCAACCGCGGTTTCTGGGATGGTTACTACCAGGGAGCGAAGCTCGGTGAGTGGAGCAGTGTATACGGTAGTGAATCCACGAGGAAAAAGGTCTACTGCGGAAAGATCACCAACTGGTTCAACAAGATCGGAGTGGCAGAAGTCCTTGTGGAATCCGGAGATCTCAATGTAGGAGACGATATTATCATAATAGGGAAAACGACAGGGGCTTTGGAAATGACAGTCGACGATATGAGAGTAGAGCTAAAACCCGCCACAAGCTGTCCAAAGGGCGTTTTCTGCTCTATTTCGGTCCCTCTTGAAGACCTCCCGGAAGACCGTATCAACGACAACCCTGCCATGGAGAAGGCAGAAAAAATCCATCCCCGCCGAGGAGATAAGGTATACATTTGGAAAACGGCCTGATGGCACAGGCTTTGTTTATGAAACCAACGGTTATGAAAATCTATAGATATATACTGGCGGCCGTTGCCGCTCTTTCGGTCTCGGCTGCCGCTTCAGCCCAATCAAAGAATTTCAATATGGGGAAATGGATGGAAATTCAGAATTCCATCCTGAAGGAACTCGACCGCTCGTATGTGGACACTCTTCCTCTTGCGAGGATTGAGCGTGCAGGCATCGATGCGATGCTCGAGGGCCTGGACCCGTATACGGTCTATGTCCCCGAAGAAGAGCAGGAGAACTTCCAGATGATGATTAAAGGCGTCTATGGAGGCATTGGTGCTGTTATCTACAAACCTGATGTCAACGGCAATGTCATCATAAACGAGCCTTATGCCGGCTCCCCTGCCGTCAAGCACGGACTGGTCTGCGGAGACGAAATCGTAGCAATAGACGGTGTCTCCACCCACGGGATGACAAGTGCCGACGCAAGTGAGAAGATGAGGGGAAAGCCTGGGACTACAGTTACTCTTCGGACGAAAAAGCTCCATGCAGGAGAGACCTGGGCCGCAGGTGAGGAAGTCGATGTCCCTATCGTAAGGGAAAGGATCCTAATGCCGGCTATCGAATACGTCGGGATGATCGACGAAGAGACCGGATATATTCTCCAGAGCAAGTTTACAGACGGTGTCGGTCAGGCCGTCCGCGACGCTTACTATCAGCTTAAGGCTAAGGGAATGAAAAGACTCGTCCTGGACCTTAGGAGCAACGGAGGCGGTCTTCTCAACGAGGCCGTAAATATAGTGTCCCTCTTTGTTCCGAAAGGATCGGTTGTGGTTTCCCAGAAGGGTAAATCCGTGGGATCCAATATGACCTATAAGACTACCACCGACCCCGTGGACCTCAAGATACCTATCATCGTACTGGTAGACTCAGCCTCAGCCTCGGCCTCCGAAATCGTATCTGGAGCCCTTCAAGACCTCGACAGGGCGACTATTATTGGTACGAGGACATATGGAAAAGGCCTTGTCCAGAGCATCAGGCCGCTCCCCTACAACGGTCAGCTGAAAGTCACGACGGCAAAGTACTATACTCCTTCGGGGCGCTGCGTCCAGGCGATAGACTATGCCCACCGCAATGAAGACGGCAGCGTCGGACATATTCCCGATTCGCTTACCCATGAATTCAAGACTGCTTCCGGAAGGATAGTACGCGACGGTGGTGGCATCACCCCCGATTTCGAAGTAAAAAGCCATAAATACAGCCGCCTCACTTACTCTCTCGTTCTCAACGGAGTCATTGAGCAGTATACTCTCAAGTTCGTTCGCGAGCATCCTTCAATCGCTCCGTTAGATGAATTCCATTTCACCGACTATGAGGACTTCATCGCCTTCGCTCTCGACAAGGAATTCGACTACCGCTCAAGCGCAAAGACTATGTTTGACGAGATGAAGAAAACCCTGGACGAGGACGGTCTTTCTGAGTCCATGGCAAAAGAACTTGATGCCCTTGAAAAGTCCCTCAACATTGAAAAAGAGGCATTCCTACGCCTGAAAAAAGACGAGATTATTCCTTTCATCGAGGAAGAAATCGCTGTCCGTTACTACTATCAGGAAGCCGGCATCAAGATCCGGCTCCGCTACGACGACCAGCTGAAAGAAGCCCTCACAAAGCCCTCCGCTGTGTAATTACAATAGGATAAAAGATTACAAAAACGGCCACCGAAAAGCATCGGTGGCCGTTTTTCTACTGTCTACAGTTTCGGTTGGATGTTCCTCGATTACATCATTCCGCCCTGAGGCATTGCGGGAGCTGCGGGCTCCTTCTCGGGGATGTCGACGATGCCGCACTCGGTTGTCAGGAACATGCCAGCAACAGATGCTGCATTCTCAAGTGCGACGCGGGCGACCTTGGTCGGGTCGATAACGCCGGCCTCGAAGAGGTTGACATATTCATCGGTGCGGGCATTGTAGCCGTAGTCACCCTTATGTTCGCGGATCTTGTTGATGATCACGCTAGCCTCAACACCTGCATTCTCTGCGATCTGACGGAGAGGCTCCTCGATAGCACGGGCAATGATATGGATACCGGTAGTCTCGTCCTCATTGTCGCCTTTAAGCTTCTTCAGTGCATCAGCGGCACGGATGTAAGCTACACCGCCACCAGGAAGATAACCTTCCTCAACAGCTGCGCGGGTTGCATTGAGAGCATCCTCGACACGGTCCTTCTTCTCCTTCATCTCAACCTCTGAAGCTGCACCTACATAAAGAACTGCAACTCCGCCGGCGAGCTTTCCGAGACGCTCCTGAAGCTTCTCGCGGTCGTAATCGGACTTGGTGGTCTCAATCTGACGACGGATCATATCCGCACGTTCCTTGATCTCATCCTTGGAGCCGGCACCACCTACGATAGTGGTGTTGTCCTTTGTGATGGTGACTTTCTCTGCCTTTCCGAGCATCTGGACAGAAGCATTCTCAAGAGTATAACCTCTTTCCTCGGAAATGACAGTAGCACCGGTCAGGACTGCGATATCCTGGAGCATTTCCTTGCGGCGGTCGCCAAAGCCCGGAGCCTTGACTGCAGCCACCTTCAATGTACCGCGGAGACGGTTGACAACAAGAGATGAAAGTGCTTCACCCTCAACATCTTCAGCTATGATAAGGAGAGAACGGCCCTCACGTGCCACCGGCTCAAGAATAGGAAGAAGATCCTTCATATTGGTGAGCTTCTTGTCAGTAAGGAATACATACGCATCCTCGAGCTCAGCCTCCATCTTGTCGCCGTTGGTCATGAAATAAGGAGAGATGTATCCTCTGTCGAACTGCATACCCTCGACAACCTTAACCTCGGTCTCGGTG
>JAEEGL016820501.1_pt1 | contig 38689 bp, 36 predicted proteins | sample 9134231 | NCBI WGS metagenome assembly JAEEGL01 (sample SAMN16246548, study PRJNA631951) | gut metagenome | biome: gut microbiome; feature: rumen; material: fiber-attached | host: Bos | place: Iran: Karaj | collected 2018-10 | reverse complement strand
TACACGACCGGTAGCAACAGTACCACGACCAGTGATGGTGAATACGTCCTCTACAGGCATAAGGAAAGGCTTGTCAGTGTCACGCTGAGGGTTCGGGATATACTCGTCAACGGTAGCCATAAGCTCCATGATCTTGTCGCCCCACTCGCCCTCGGGCTCCTCAAGAGCCTTAAGTGCGGAACCTCTAACGATCGGAGAATCATCGAAACCGTACTCGGAAAGAACCTCTTCAAGGTCCATCTGTACGAGCTCAAGAAGCTCCTCGTCATCTACCATATCAACCTTGTTCATGAATACTACGATGTAAGGAACGCCAACCTGTCTGGCTAACAGGATGTGCTCACGAGTCTGAGGCATCGGTCCGTCGTTTGCAGCAACGACCAGGATCGCACCATCCATCTGAGCAGCACCGGTGATCATGTTCTTGATATAGTCAGCGTGTCCCGGGCAGTCAACATGAGCGTAGTGTCTCTTTGCTGTCTTGTACTCGACGTGAGCGGTGTTGATCGTGATACCACGAGCCTTCTCTTCCGGAGCACTGTCGATCTGGTTGTAGTCTTTGAAGTCAGCCAGACCCTTTTCAGCAAGTCTCTTGGTAATAGCAGCAGTTAAAGTTGTTTTGCCATGGTCGATATGACCGATGGTACCAATATTGACATGTTCCAGGGAACGGTCAAATTTTTCTTTTGCCATCTTAAGTTTTTTCCTCCTAATTTAACAATACTATTTTAAGATAAAACACTGTATTTAGCAATTGCTATCTAGCGTTTTTCTTGGCAATTTCATCCGCGATCGCTGCCGGTACTTCGGCATAGTGATCCATCTGCATCATGTAGTTTCCGCGGCCTTGAGTGTTGGAACGCAGGTCCGTAGCATAGCCGAACATCTGGGACAGAGGAATGTATGCGCGGATGACTACAGCGTTTCCTCTTTCTTCCTGATCATTGATGTGACCGCGGCGTTTTGTGACGTCGCCCATGACGGTGCCGAGGTATTCTACAGGTACCGTGATCTCAACATCCATGATTGGTTCCAGGATGACCGGATTGCATTTCTTTGCGGCTTCCTTGAGCGCCAGACTGGCAGCTGTCTTGAAAGCCATTTCCGAAGAGTCGACTTCATGAGCGGAACCGTCGAACAGGGTTGCCTTGATATCGACGACCGGATAGCCGGCTATCAGACCGTTTTCCAGGGCGGCTTTCAGACCTTCCTGTGTCGGTTTGATATATTCTTTAGGAACCGTACCGCCGACGACGGCATCGATGAATTCGAAGCCCTTGCCGGTCTCGTTCGGTTCGAAGTGGATCCAGACGTGACCGTACTGACCGCGTCCGCCGGACTGTCTGACGAATCTGCCTTCGCAGTCCGCTGCAGAACGGATCGTCTCGCGGTACGCGACCTGCGGCTTGCCGACGTTGCATTCCACTTTGAATTCCCGTTTCATGCGGTCGACGATGATATCCAGGTGAAGTTCACCCATGCCGGCGATGATCGTCTGTCCGGTCTCTTCATCCGTATAGGTACGGAAGGTCGGATCTTCTTCGGCCAGTTTTGCCAAAGCAGCATCCATCTTGTCGGAATCGGCCTTTGTCTTCGGTTCGACCGACATCTGAATGACCGGTTCCGGGAAGATCATCGATTCCAGGATGATCGGGTGCTTTTCATCGCACAGCGTATCGCCTGTGGTCGTATTCTTTAATCCGACTGCTGCGGCGATATCGCCCGCATCGACTTCTTCGATGTCGGCGCGGTGGTTCGCATGCATCTGTACCAGTCTGCCGAATCTCTCCTTGCTGTCCTTGGTTGCGTTGAGCACGTAGGACCCGGCTTTTGCGATGCCGGAGTAGACTCTGAAGTAGGTGAGTCTTCCGACGAACGGATCGGTCATGACCTTGAAGGCCAGAGCGGCGAACGGTTCCTCATCGCTTGCGTGTCTTTCGGCTTCATCACCGAATCTTGTCGTTCCCTTGATCGCCGGAACATCCAGCGGGGAAGGGAGGTATTCGATGACCGCATCCAGCAGAAGCTGAATGCCTTTGTTTTTGTAGGCGGAACCGCACAGTACCGGGAAGAACTCGGAAGTTAAGACAGCTTTTCTGATCGCTCTTTTGATCAGTCTGACTTCCGGATCGTTTCCATCGAGGAAAACCTCCATCAGTTCATCGTCGTAATCACAGAGTTTTTCGATCAGTTCGCTTCTGAGCATTTCTGCTTCATCCGCATACTGTGCATCGATCTCGGATACCCGGATATCGGTCCCTGAATCGTCACCGTAGATGTACTGTTTCCTTTCGACCAGATCGATGATCCCGCGGAACGTGTTCTCGGCACCGATCGGCATCTGTATGGCGGCAGCATTGGCAGCCAGTTTGTCACCGATCGACTTGACGGACATCATGAAGTCCGCGCCGGTCGCATCCATCTTGTTTGCGAAGACGATCCTCGGAACATGGTAGGTGGAAGCCTGTCTCCAGACGGTCTCCGTCTGCGGCTCCACACCGGCCTTGGAATCAAGTACGGTCACAGCTCCGTCCAGAACGCGCAGAGATCTTTCGACCTCGACGGTAAAGTCGACATGTCCCGGGGTATCGATGATGTTGATGCGGGTCGCGGGAAGCTGACGGTTCGATCCCTGCCAGAACGTCGTCGTTGCGGCAGAAGTGATCGTGATACCTCTTTCCTGTTCCTGCTCCATCCAGTCCATCTGGCTGGCACCATCGTGTGTTTCGCCGATCTTGTGTGTTTTTCCGGTAAAGAAAAGGATTCTTTCGGTACAGGTGGTCTTACCTGCATCAATGTGCGCCATGATGCCAATATTTCTCGTATTTTCCAAAGTATATTGACGTGCCATAACGTATCCTTTCTAATTACCAGCGGTAATGTGCAAATGCTTTGTTGGCTTCCGCCATCTTGTGCGTGTCGTCCTTCTTCTTGACGGACTGACCGACACCGTTGGAAGCATCGATGATCTCGGCAGCGAGCCTCTCTTCCATGGTCCTTTCGGATCTCAGCCTGGAATAGTTGACGATCCATCTGAGTCCGAGAGTCAGTCTTCTCTCATCGGAAACTTCGACAGGGACCTGGTAGTTCGCACCACCGACTCTTCTCAATTTCAGTTCCAGTTCAGGCATGACGTTGTCCAGTGCTTTTTCAAACACTTCCATCGGCTGCTGTCCTGTTTTCTTTTCTACGATTTCGAATGCGTTGTATAAGATGTTCTGAGCGACGCCTTTTTTACCATCCAACATGATCTTGTTGATTAAGCGCGTCACAAGTTTGGAATTGTAGATCGGGTCTACCAATACATCGCGTTTCGCAATATGTCCTTTTCTTGGCATTGTTAATCTCCTTTCATGTTTTACTTAGGTCTCTTTGCGCCGTATAACGAACGGCCCTGCATCCTTCCGTCTACACCGGCACAGTCCAGCGTACCTCTGATGATGTGATAACGGACACCAGGGAGGTCCTTGACACGTCCGCCACGGATCATGACGACAGAGTGTTCCTGAAGGTTATGTCCGATACCCGGGATGTAAGCAGTAACTTCCATACCGTTGGATAAACGGACACGCGCATACTTTCTCAAAGCTGAGTTCGGCTTCTTCGGAGTCATCGTACCGACACGGGTGCAGACGCCTCTTTTCTGCGGAGAAGCCAGATCGATGGAACGGTTCTTTAAAGAGTTGTAACCTTTATTAAGAGCCGGAGCTTTTGATTTGAATGTTCTCGCAGTTCTGCCTTTTCTTACTAACTGATTGATTGTTGGCATTTCGTATCTCCTTTCTTTTCTTGCACACTTTTACAGGTGTGCCACATTCCTGACTTATATATAGATCCTTTCGGATCTGTCAGCCTTCTTATATTAACAAAATCTCTTTGACAAAATCAAGGGAAAAATGCGTTTTTTATGCAGTTTTTTCTGTTTCACAGTCTCAGTCGTGCCAAAACCTTGCATTTTCATCATATCATTCCTTTCTTCAATATGCGATATAATAAAAAGGAACGAGAGGTTTAATATGGAACAGATCATTCACAGCTTACTGGAAAACGACCTGTACAAGTTTTCCATGGGCCAGGCCATCTATCATCATTTCTCCGACTACAAGACGACCTGGACTTTCAAATGTCGCAACGAAGGAGTCCGTTTTACTCCGGAAATGATCAAGGAGATCAAGCATCAGATCAGACTGTACTGCGCTCTGCGCTTTACCGAAGAGGAACTGCAGTATCTCAACGATATCCGCTGGATCAAGGGAAGCTACGTGGATTTCCTGAGGCTCTGGGAACCGCGCTACGAGGATTTCAGCATCGGTACCGATGACAGCGGCGATCTGGTCATGGAGACCTACGGAACCTGGCTCAATACATCGATGTATGAAGTTCCGGCCCTGGCCATCGTCAATGAAGTCTACTTCCGCATGGCCTACGATTACGATGAACTGTTTGCGGATTTCAAGAAGAAAGCCGCCGAAAAGATCGCCAAGCTTCAGCAGGGAGAATATGAACTCGGTTCCTATTCCGAGTTCGGTCTGCGTCGAAGACTGTCCGGGGAAGCCCAGGACTACATCGTCCGGGAACTGGCGGAAGCCGAGGTGAAAGGATCCCGCTTTGTGGGAACTTCCAACGTCTATCTGGCGAAGAAATACGGCCTGACTCCGGTCGGAACGATGGCGCATGAATGGATCATGTGTGTCGGCCAGGGTGATCATAAGCACAATCCGGCCTACTCCAACTATTTCGCATTGGATGCCTGGGTAAATGAATACGGCGTCCTCAACGGAACGGCACTGACCGATACGATCACGACGGACTGCTTCCTCAGAGACTTCCGTCTGACATTTGCGACGCTGTTCTCCGGCGTCCGTCATGACTCCGGCGATCCGATCGAGTGGGGCGAGAAGATGCTGAAACACTATGAGTTTCTGGGCATCGACCCCAAGACCAAGACTCTGCTGTTCTCCGACAGTCTGAATTTCGAGAAGGCGACGAAGATCTACCGGCATTTCAAGGATTCATGCAAGGTGGCGTTCGGGATCGGGACCTATCTGTCCAACGACACGTCAAAGGGCGCCTTGAACATCGTCATGAAAGTCACCAAATGCAACGGCCAGGACGTGGCCAAGATCTCCGACGTGGAAGGCAAGAGCATGTGCAAGAACCAGGATTATGTCGACTATCTGCAGCGCAGTATCGACTGGCGTATGAATAACGAGGTGAAGAAAGATGTTTGATGCTGTAAAGGAAACCGAAAAGATCGTCACGTTCATCCGTGAATACTTTGAATCCAACCGTCTGAAAGGTGCGGTACTGGGGATCTCCGGAGGCAAGGATTCCGGAGTCGTCGCCGGGCTCATGTGCAAGGCTCTTGGCCCCGAGAACGTCGTAGGCATCACTCTGCCTTGCCACTCCAAGTCCGCGGATGCCGCAGATGCGCAGCTGGTCGCCGAGAAGTTCGGTTTTGAACTGCTCAATATCGACCTTACCGAAGTCTACGATTCCTTCAAGGATCAGATCGGCAAGCTGGGAGACTTCACTGAAGAACAGACGAAGAATTCCGATATCAACATCAAACCGCGCCTGCGTATGGCATCGGTCTATTATATGGCAGCACTGCTTTCCGCAACGAAAGGCGGTACCTACATCGTTCCGGGCACATCCAATGCCTGTGAACTGTATGTCGGCTATTTCACCAAGGGCGGCGATTCGGTCTACGATATCGCTCCGATCTATTCCCTGACCGTGGAAGAAGTCATCAAGGTCGGAGAAGTGATCGGCGTACCGGAAAAGGTGCTCTACAGGACCCCGGACGACGGGATCTCCGGACTCAGCGACGAGGACAAGCTCGGCGTGCGCTACAGCGACATCGCAAAAGTCATCAACGGAGAAGCGGTAGAGGAGAAGACGGCGGAAAAGATCGAGGACCTTCACAGGAAGGCGGCACACAAGTTCCATACTCCGGTATACCGCAAATGAAAAAGATCGGCGTATATGTAGGATCGTTCAATCCGGTCCATCGGGGACACATTCGGATCGCCCGGGAGTGTCTGAAACAGAAGCTGGTCGATGAAGTTCTGATCATCGCGACAGGAGCGTACTGGCAGAAGAACGATCTGCTGCCGCTGGAAGAGCGGATCGGGATGCTGGAACTGGTCAAGGAACCGGGAATGGTCGTCGATCACAGATACAACGATTATCCTTACACCTATCAGATCTTTGAACAGCTGGAGAAAGACTATGAGGATGCTTCGTTTTCCCTGATCATCGGTGCGGACAATCTGCCTCGTTTCAATGAATGGCAGGAATACAAGACCCTGCTGAAATACGATTTTCTTGTCGTCCGAAGGAGAGGGACGGACATCAAAGAAAACATGTCCCGCCTGAATAAGACGAACTATACGGTACTGGATCTGGAGGAGATGCCGATCAGTTCCACCTTCATCAGAGAACATCTGGATGATTATGAGGATGTGAGAGATATGCTGGACAGAAGAGTCTACGATTATCTGAAAGGAAATGTGAACATGCAACACGAGATCACGGAAAGACATCCTTTGCTGGATGAAAACGGTCATCTGATCGAGACCGGCTACGCCAAGAGCCTCATCCTTGACTACGACCGCAAGGCGATCAAGGCTCCGTCCCTGCGGATCAAGGAATGGGACTACTACCTGGTATACAACGACAGATTCGGAGTCGCTTTGACCGTCGATGACAACTCCTACATGGCTTTGGATTCGATCTCCCTGCTGGACTTCCGGATCCCCTGGGAACATACCAATTCCCCGATGAAGGTGATGACTCTGGGGAAACGCAATTTCCCTTCCTCTTCGAAAGAAGGGAACGTAAAGGGGGACGGAAAGGGCTATTCCATCGAATTCCTGAAGGAAAAGGGAAAGAGGATCCTCAACTTCCGCATGGAAGACTTCTGTGAAGGCAAGCCGATCGAAGGTTCGATCACCCTGACGGATCCCGATGAGGAATCCATGGTGATCGTCACTCCGTACAAGGAAAGCAAAGTCCATTTCTATTACAATCAGAAGATCAACTGCATGCCGGCAGAAGGAAAAGTCATATACGACGGAAAGGAATATGTCTTCGACAAGGAAGACAGTTTCGGTACCCTGGACTGGGGCAGAGGCGTCTGGACCTACAAGAACACCTGGTACTGGGGCTCCGCTTCGGGACTGGCAGACGGACACCGTTTCGGTTTCAATATCGGCTACGGTTTCGGAGACACATCCGCTGCCAGTGAAAACATGCTGTTCTGGGACGGGAAAGCCCACAAGCTCTCCCGGGTCACCTTCAGTATTCCGCAGAAAGACGGAAAAGACGATTTCCTGTCTCCGTGGACCTTCACATCCGATGACGGAAGGTTCGAGATGGATTTCCAGCCGGTGATGGACAGGGCAGCCAATACGGATTTCATCATTCTAGGTTCCAATCAGCATCAGGTCTTCGGCCGTTTCAGCGGGACCTGCGTACTGGATGACGGAGAGAAGATACAGATCAGGGATCTGCTCGGATTTGCCGAGAAGGTCGCGAACAAGTGGTAAAGAAGAAGGAAGGGAGACCTTCCTTTTCTGTATAATAGAACTATGAGTGAGAAACTGTTTAAACTCGTTTCCGAATATGAACCGATGGGCGATCAGCCGGCCGCCATCGATCAGCTGGTCGAAGGTCTCAATGCCGGCAAGCACGAACAGGTCCTGCTGGGTGCGACCGGTACGGGCAAGACCTTTACCATTGCCAACGTCATCCAGAGAGTCAACAAGCCGACACTGGTGTTTGCCCACAACAAGACCCTGGCGGGTCAGCTCTATTCGGAATTCAAGGCACTGTTTCCGGAGAATGCGGTGGAGTATTTCATCTCCAACTTCGATTTCTATCAGCCGGAAGCCTATATGCCGAAAACGGATACTTACATTGAAAAGAACGCCGTCACCAACGATGAGATCGACATGCTGAGGATGTCTGCCTACAACTCCCTCCTGGAAAGAAGGGACGTCATCGTCGTGGCTTCGGTCGCCTGCATCTATGCCGGAAGCAATCCGGAAGACTACAAGGACATGTTCTTCACCCTGAAGACCGGTGAGATCATCGACCGTCAGGAACTGATCAAGAGACTGATCACGATGCAGTATCAGCGAAACGACATGGATAAGCTCAGAGGGACGTTCTCCGTAAAGGGCGATGTCATCGAGATCTGTCCGGGCCATACCGACAAGTTCATCATTCGAGTGGAAATGTTCGACGAAGAAGTCGAAAGGATCACCGAGATCGATCCGATCACCAAGGAAGTGCAGAACGGCTATACCGTCTATTCCTTCTTCCCGGCCTCCGGTTACGCCAGAAACAGAGAAGATTTGCTGATCGCCTGCGACAACATCGAGAAGGAACTGGAAGAGCGTCTTGCCTATTTCAAGGAAAAGGGAAAGATGCTGGAATATGAAAGGCTGGAACAGCGCTGCCGCTACGATATCGAGGCTCTCAGGGAAATGGGAATGTGTTCCGGTATCGAAAACTATGCGATGCATATCGACCACCGTGTTCCGGGACAGAGACCCTACAATCTCTTCGACTACTTCGGCGATGATTTTCTCATCGTCGTGGATGAATCGCACGTCTCGCTTCCGCAGATCCGCGGCATGTATAACGGCGACCATCAGCGGAAACTGACCCTGGTGGAATACGGTTTCCGTCTGCCGAGTGCTCTGGAGAACCGTCCGATGACCTTCGAGGAATGGGAAGAGCTTCCCGCTCCCCGGATCTACATGTCGGCGACCCCGGGAGACTACGAACTGGAAAACAGCGGGAAGCCGATCGAGCAGCTGATCCGTCCGACAGGCCTTTTGGATCCGACGGTGGAAGTCAGAAGGACCAGCGGACAGATCGACGATCTAATGGAAGAGATCCGCAGAAACATCGAACGTAACGAGCGCACTCTGGTCACGACCTTGACGGTCAAGATGGCGGAAGACCTCACGGATTATTTCCGGAAACAGAACTTCAAGGTGGCCTATCTCCATCATGAAACCAAGACGCTGGAGAGAAGTGAGATCATTCACGATCTGCGCAGCGGAAAGTACGATGTTCTGGTCGGCATCAACCTGCTCAGGGAAGGTCTGGACATCCCGGAAGTCTCTCTGATTGCGATCCTGGATGCGGACAAGGAAGGCTTCCTGAGAAGTTCCCGCTCTCTGATCCAGACGATCGGACGTGCTGCCAGAAACGTCAACGGAAGAGTTATCATGTATGCCGACAGCATTACGGACTCCATGAAGACGGCGATCGACGAGACCAACCGCAGAAGATCGATCCAGGAAAGATACAACGAGGAGCACAATGTTACGCCGCGTTCCATCGTCAAGGAGATCTCCGAAGTCATCCACTCCAAGGAGACGAAGGAAATGACGATGAAGTACCGCCAGAAGAACCGTCACACCAAGGCGGAAAAAGAGAAGTTGATGGCTTCGATCGAAGCGGAAATGAGACAGGCGGCAAAACAGCTCAACTTCGAAAGAGCTGCGGAATTGAGGGATATCCTTTATGAACTCAGAGATGAAAAATAAGCTGAAACGTTTTCTGATCATTTTGCTGGGGATCTTCTTTCTCGGTGCCGGCGTCGCCATTGACACCTGCGCGAATCTGGGGACCGACTGCATGGCGGGATTCAATGAAGCTTTTTCACGGACTCTGGGCTACGTGACGTTCGGTCAGATGACGACGATCATCGAGATCCTGATGGTCATCTACGCTTTTCTGATGTCGAAGAAGACGGTCGGCATCGGTACCTTGCTGTCGATGCTGCTGGTACAGTTTCCGATCGACCTGGTATACGGTCTGCTTCCGCATACGGAGAACCTTCTGATCCGGATCCTGTACGTACTGGCGGGGATCCTGTTCATCTCCCTGGGAGCGGAGATGATCATTCATGCCGGTCTGGGCATGGGAGCCTATGAGGCTTTCATGTATTCGTTCGTCGAGACCAGAGGCTGGAAGTTCATCTATGTGAAATACGTCTGAGATGCGATCTTTCTGTTAGGAACGATCATCTTCCGCGGACAGATCGACCTCGGGACGGTGATCACATATCTTCTGACGCCGAAATGCATGGAATTCATCAACGGAAACATCGACAGATACATCCGATTCGAATAGGAAACACCATAAAGTGTGTTATATAATGAAGATATGAGAAAACTTGTACTGATCAGCGGTATCTCCGGAGCGGGAAAATCGACTGCCTCGAACATCCTCGAGGACATGGGTTTTACCTGCATCGACCAGTATCCGGTAGAACTGCTTCCGGACCTCATCGAACTGATCAAGACTTCGGATTCCATCCGTTACAAACAGGTCGCACTGACGATCGGTTTGAGCGATCTGGAGAAGTTCTACAATCTTTTGGAGAACTCGGATTACGCCTCCACATTGATCCTTCTGGATGCTTCCAAGGATACCATCATCAACCGCTACAAGTTTACCCGCCGCGTCCATCCGCTGGTCGTCTCCAACACTGCTGCGACAGTGGAAGAAGCGGTAGAGATCGAGAAAGGCATCCTGAAGAAGTTCCGGAAGCGCAACGTCCACATCATCGATACCTCCAATCTGACGAACAAGCAGCACAAGGAGATTCTGGACAGGATCCTGGAATACGATGATTTCAACAATCTGGCCATCACTTTCGAGTCCTTCGGATACAAGAACGGAGTTCCGGACGATGCGGATCTGGTCCTGGACGTGCGAATGCTGGACAATCCGTTCTACGTCCCGGAACTCAAGGAGATGACCGGCAACGACAAGCCGGTACAGGACTACGTGCTGAATTCCAAGCTGACGCAGAGATACATCAAGAAGGTCACCGCCTATCTGGATTTCATGTTCAAGGCTTACGACAACGAAGAGAAGAGGCATCTGACGATCTGCATCGGCTGTACCGGCGGACAGCACAGAAGCGTTACGATCACCAACTATCTTTACGAATACTATAAAGAAAAATACATGTGCTATATCACACACAGGGAACTGCGATGAAAAGAGTTGTTGTAATTGGCGGAGGGCACGGACTCTCCACGATCCTGAAAGGGATCAGAGACATTGATGACATCGATATCTCGGCGATCGTCACCGTTGCGGATGACGGAGGCTCGACCGGCAGGATACGCAGAAGGTACACGATCCCGGCGATGGGAGACGTGCGAAACGTCCTTCTGGCGCTCTCGGACAGCGAACCGTTGCTGCACGAACTGATGAACTACCGTTTCGAAGGGGAAGACAACATGGATATTGCCGGACATTCTCTGGGCAACCTGATCCTGACAGCTCTCACCAACATGACGGGCAGTTTTCATGAGGCGATTCGCATCACGTCGGACATGCTGAAGGTGAGGGGAAACATCGTTCCTTCCACTCTGCAGAACGTCACCCTGTTCGCAACGATGGATGACGGGACGATCGTCAAAGGCGAAGCCAGCATCCCTAGCTACATCCATCACATCCAGAAAGTCTTCTATCAGCAGGAAGTGATCGCCAATGAAGAAGCGATCGAAGCGATAAACAAGGCGGATCTGATCATCTACGGAATCGGTTCCCTCTATACGTCCATCCTGCCGAATACGATCATCAAGGGCATCAATGAAGCGCTTCATGCGAGCAAGGCCGAGAAGATCTATTTTGCCAACTGCATGACCCAGTCCAACGAGACCTACAATTACGATCTCAGAAGACATGTGGAAGCCTTCCGTGAACACGATACGGAAGTGGATACGGTCATCATGCACAACGACAGGATCCCGGAAGAGATCCTGCTTCGCTATGCCAAGGAGGATTCCATCGAAGTCGTCGATCACGGCGACAGCGGTACGAAAGTACTGAAGTACGACCTGCTGACCTTCGACAGAGACCTGGTCCGCCACGATCCGAAGAAGATCGCCAAAGCACTGGAGAGTATTCTCTGATGTCATTTACCACGGAGATCAAGCAGGAGATTGCCATCAGCGATCTGGAAAAACACTGTCAGAAGGCGCAGCTGAGCGCATTGATCCAGCTGACCAGTTCCCTGAAGATCGTCAAGGGAGGTTTCGGGATCGTGATCCGTTCGGAAAGCGTCACCGCCACCCGCCGGGCCATGCTTCTGCTGAAGGAACTCTATAAGGTCGATACGAAACTGGAAGTCGCCCGCAAGACCAATCTCAAGAAAAACAACGTCTATACCATCGAAGTCGAACAGGAAGGGAAACGGATCCTGGAAGATCTCGGACTGTATTCCAGCAGGGGCCTGGAGATCCATCCGGGACACGATGTCGTCGCCAAAAACTGCTGTGCGGCATCCTATCTGGCCGGAGCCTTTCTGGCCTACGGTTCCTGCAACGATCCGCAGAATTCAAGCTATCATCTGGAGATTGCCCTGAACGAACTGGATTATGCCAACTACATCGTCAAGCTCATCTCCCGTTTCGACATGCAGGCCAAGATCGCCAAGAGGCGCAACCGCTACGTCGTATATCTCAAACGGGCGGACTACGTATCCAGCTTTCTGGCGCTGATCGGAGCGCACGATGCCATGATGCGTTTCGAGGACGAAAGGATCGGACGGGATCTCAAGAATTCCCTGAGCCGGATCGACAACTGCGAGATCGCCAACGAAGTCAAGACGATCCGGGCTGCCGAGAAACAGGTTGGATTCCTGCAGAAGATCATCGATACCGGAGAATACGAGAAACTCAACGAGCGTCTGCGCAACGTGGTCGATATCCGGATGAAATATCAGGATCACTCTCTGCTGGAACTGTGCAATGCCTATCAGAAGGCCTATGGCGATGCGATCTCCAAGTCGGGGATGAAGCACCGTCTGAATAAACTGGAAGCGATCGCGGAATCGCTGGAGGAATGAAATGAAAGCTGTACTGGTGACCGGAGCTTCTTCCGGGATCGGAAAGGAATTTGCCCGGCAGTTTGCCTACCGTGGATACAATCTCATCTTGGTCGCAAGAAGGGAAGATCTCTTGAAACAGATCGAAGAGGAATTCAAAGAGGAATACCATGTGGAAGTGGATCACCTTGCCTGCGATCTTTCGAAGGATCCGAAAGCGGTCTATGACTTCTGCAAGGAAAAAGGATATACCGTCACTGTCCTGATCAACAATGCGGGATACGGAGATTACGGAGCTTTCTGCGAATCCGACCTCGAAAAGACTCTGGGCATGATCGATCTGAATAATAAAGCCCTGGTCTCCCTGACCTACTATTTCGTTCAGGACATGAGAAAAAACGGCTACGGTCACATCATCAATACCGGATCCGTCGCTTCCTTCATGCCGGGACCGTACATGGCGGTATACTACGCGACAAAAGCCTTTGTGATGAGCTTCTCCATGGCTTTGAGAGAAGAACTGCGCAAGGATCAGATCCACGTTTCCGTTCTGTGTCCGGCTCCGACGAAGTCGGATTTCTGGACCAGGGCAAACGGAGAGACGGCTGCCGTCTACGACAATTTCCTGGCCAGAACGAGTCTCGATGCCGCCAAGACCGGCTATTCCCTGTTCGAGACAAACAAGCCGTATGCGATCGACGGAGGTGCCTACAGGTTCATGATCGGCGTTGCCCGACACCTGCCTCTGGAACTGTGTGCCAGGGCGGTAGGCTTCCTGCAGTCCAAGACAAAGAAAAAAGCGGATTAATCCGCTTTTTTGAATACATCGATGAGGAAGCAGAAACGGATCTTCAGCTGATCGAGCCGGTCCAGTTTTTCTCTGTCCTCCCTGGAAGTGGTATTGGAGTACGGGGTCATCAGAAACAGGTCCATGATGTCTTCTTTGGGCAGGACCGCTTCCTGATGAATATGCAGCTGTTTCTCAAGCACGAGGCCTTCAATACTGATCTCTTCCGTCTCGTTGAGATAAGGCTTTTCGTAGATCCTCTCCTTGAGTTCGTAGAGATGACAGGCATCCGGTCTCACTAGGATGAACTCTCCGCCCTTCTTCAGGATACGGACGATCTCTTCCTTGGCGATCGGCGCAAAGATGGTGGTCACCTTGTCGGCACACTCATCCTCCAGAGGATTGTGAAAGATCGAGTTCAGCAGATAGACCGTACCTTTGTCTCTTTTGGAAGCGATCTTCAGACCGGACTTGCTGAGATCGATGCCGACTTTGTCCCTGCATCTGAATCCGGAGGTATAGTATCCTTCACCGCAGGCCAGATCCACCAGGGAATCCTCTTCATTTAAAAGGGAACCCACTTCGTCTTTGAGAAATGCGTAATATCCCTTTGCCAGGAATCTCTGTCTTGCCCGGATCATTTCCGGATTGTCTCCGCTGCTTTGGGAATTATGCAGATTCAGATTGAGATATCCTTCCCTGGACTCATCAAAACTGTGCCCCTCGACACACTTCCAGATCTTTTCGTTCCGTTTCAGCTGTTTTCTGCAGACAGGACACAGGATATCCATAATTCTATTCTAAATTATGTTGTAGAATAAAAGTATGAAAAAAGGATTATTGATCGTATACAGCGGTCTCAGCGGTGTCGGCAAGGGAACGATCCTGAAACAGCTCATGCCGATGGAGGATCTCAATCTGGCTTATTCCGTATCGATGACGACCAGAGCTCCCAGAGAAGGGGAAGTCGACGGCGTCGATTATTTCTTCGTCACCAAGAAACGTTTCCTGCAGGCAGTACGCAACGGAGAGCTTCTGGAACACGCGCGTTTCGTCGAAAACGACTACGGAACCCCGAAAGACTACGTCGAAAAGATGAGGGAAGAAGGAAAGAACGTCATCCTGGAGATCGAGATCCGCGGAGCCAAGCAGGTCATGAAGAAATGTCCGGATGCCCTGAGCATCTACATCGTACCGCCTTCCATCGAAGAACTGGAAAGAAGACTCAGAGAGAGAAGTACGGAAGATGAGGAGACGATCCTGAAGAGAGTGGCCAAAGCCAGAAGGGAAATGAAGGATACCGCGATCTATGAACACATCGTCTGCAACGACGATCTCGATACCGCGGTCCAGGAAGTCCGTCAGATCATTCTGGATGAAATGAATAAAGAAGAATAAACATATCTGCAGGATATGTTTTTCTTTTCCGCAAGAGTATCGCCGAAATCCCCTGAAAGGATATAATGGATGTAATGAAATACACCAAATTGAATCATTCCGATCTGAACGTCTCCCGGGTCTGTCTGGGCTGCATGTCTTTCGGGGAACCGGAAACCGGACAGTATCAGTGGACCCTGGATTACGAAAGATCCAAAGAGATCATTCAGAAAGCCTATCAGCAGGGCATCAACTTTTTCGATACCTCCAACAACTATTCCGACGGTACATCGGAACAGTTCCTGGGCAGGGCTCTGAAGGATTATCCCCGCGATTCCTATGTGATCACGACGAAATGCTACTTCAATGAAGGAAAGCTGTCTGCCGGGGCTATCCATCGGGAAGTGGAGAAGTCCCTGACCAACCTGAATACCGATCACATCGACATCCTGGTCCTGCATCGCTTTGACTACGATACACCGGTCGAAGAGACATTGGATGCGTTGAATGAAGAGATCCAGAAAGGCCATATCCGTTATTACGGAGCCAGCGCAATGTATGGCTACCAGTTTGCGGAATACTGCTACAAAGCTAAAGAAAAGGGATATCAGCCTTTTACGACATTGCAGAACCATTACAACCCGATCTATCGGGAAGACGAGAGGGATCTGATCCCGCTGGCTTCCCAGTTTGAAGTATCCAGGACTTCCTTTGCGCCGTATGCGGCAGGACGTCTGGCACGAAAGGACTGGAGTTCGGATTCCAGACGCTTCGAACTCGATTCCTCCGAAGGGACCCGTTACGACCGTTACGAAGAGGAAGACAGAAAGATCGCGGAACGCATCCATGAGTTGTCATTGAAACATAACTGCAGCATGTCCAACATCTGTCTGGCCTGGCAATATGCCAAGGGAGTCGCATCTCCGATCGTCGGCATCACCAAGGAGAAGTATCTGGACGACGTCCTGAATGCGATGAACGTCGGACTGAGTGAAGAGGAAGTCGCCTGCATCGATGAACTCTACGTTCCTCATCCGATCACCTGCAACCGTTAAAAAAGCACAGAGATGTGCTTTTTTGAATACAAAAAAAGATCCTCATGCGAGGATCTTTGCGGTCTACTATCTGTTATAGTATTCGATGACCAGCAGTTCGTTGATCTCCTGATTGAGTTCTTTTCTTTCAGGTAATCTAACGTACTTGCCTTTGCGGGCTTCCTTGTCCACTTCGACGTAATCCTTGAAGGAAGCGGTCGCTTCCAGAGATTCTGCGACGAACGGATTGTTCTTGTAGTTATCTTTCAGTTCGATAACGGAACCCGGTTTGATCTGGCAGGAAGGGATATCCACTTTCTTGCCGTTGACTAGGACATGACCGTGGGAAACGATCTGTCTTGCCTGTTTTCTCGTGCTTGCAAAGCCCATGCGATAGACGAGATTGTCCAGTCTGGATTCTAGCATGATGAACAGGTTGGTACCTGTGACACCCTTTTTCTTGACAGCCTTGACGTAAGTGTTGTAGAACTGCTTCTCGCTCAGACCGTACATGTGTCTCATCTTCTGCTTTTCTGCCTTCTGCAGACCGTAGTTGGACTGTTTGATCCGTCTGGTAGGGGAACCGTGCATTCCCGGGATGTAAGGTCTCTTTGTCAGTTCTTCGCCGGTCTCGAGGATCGAGAAGTTCAGACGTCTGGAGATTCTCCAAGTAGGACCTGTGTTTCTTGCCATAAGTTTTCTCCTCCTTAAGTAAGTACAGGTGTAAATCATCGCCGGGTGTGTCCGTATTCGATGTTCTTCAATAGCGCTTGAATACTGATCTCCCTCAGGTACTGACGCGTAGCCGGCAACTTTACATGCTGCTATAAATTTATGTGCTCATTTATTATCCCAAATAAGACTTTATAAGTCAATTGAAAAATGCCTTTTTAAATAGTAAAATGAACCTGTATGGATAAGAAATATATGTACATGGGGATAGCGGCTGCAGCGCTGATCATCGTGATCGCGGCTGTCATCATGATCAGGAAAGGCCGCACGAGGAAACTCAAGAAAGATGTCGAGGCACTTTATGTGCGTTTTAATGCCGTCAAGACCGTTCCTTTGGCCTTTAAACTGTCCAAGGCGCAGGCCATGGCCAGAAGGAGCGAAGAGACCAGCGCTTCCGTAGCGAAATACTATACCCGTTACGAAGAAGTGGAGAAGCACATCGACCAGGTACAGGAACTGCTGAACAATGTCGATGACAGCATCGCCGTTTCCGGATACAAGGAATCGCTGGAAGCCATCAAGGTCGCTTCGGAGAATCTGGATGACTGCGAAAAGGAAGTGAAGGACATCGATCTCTTCCTGGAAGAATTCTCCAAGAAGGAAAGCGAACAGCGGGACTATTCCACGGATCTCAAGGAAAAATACCGCGTCGTCAAGACCACCATCAACAAGAATTCCCAGATCCTTTCTATTTCCTACGACGGTTTTCTGGCCAAACTGAAGGAATGCGAAGATCTGTTCTCCTCATCCGAAGAATACATGTATGCGAACGATTACGGCTCCGCTCAGATCGACCTCGAGAAGATCGAAGAGATCCTGGAAAACATCAAGTCGGAAGCCAATGCCGTACCGAAACTGGTAAAAGATGCCAAGGGCGTCCTGCCGATCATGCTGGACGAGACCAAGAGGGAACTGGCCCTCACCAAACAGAGAGGCGTCTATACCGACCACCTGCAGATCGATGAAAAGCTGCAGGAGATCGAAAAGAAACTCAATGACAACATCAAGAGCATCATGGCAGCAGAGACCGAGGGAGTCAAGGAAGATCTCAGCGAAGCCAAGGACATGCTGAACAGTCTTAACGAAGACCTGGAAAGGGAAAACCGCGCCTTCAAACAGGCGAAGGATACCAACGACAAGGCCTACGAGCACATCCAGGAGATGGAAAAGGTCGAGAATTACGTCCGTGTCGCCTACGACAAGGAATCCGCCCGCTTCGGACTGGAAGACCTCAAGGATTATCTGAAACAGAAGAGAGAAGGCATCGACCGCTACAAGGAACAGTACCGGATCATTTCCGCTGATCTCTCGAATTCTACAAGGCCTTCTTCCGAACTTCTGGAAAATGCGGAAACTCTGGCCAATGACGTCGATGCTGACATGAAGTCCCTGTATTCCTACAAGACGGTCATCGACAAGTCCACGGACGGGGAAAACAGAGCCAGAATCCAGCTGACCAAGCTGCAGCTGGTCGTATCCGAAGTCGAGACCAAGATCGCGGAATACGCGCTTCCTTCCATCGATGAATCCTACAAGAAAGACCTGGCGACTGCCAGAGACTATATCGCCCGGATCCGTGCAGCGCTGGATCAGATCCCGATCAACATCGAAGAACTTAACGCTCTTCTGGATGAAGCGATCGACTTCATCTACAAGTTCTACAACAACATCAACAACGTCGTGGGAATGGGAATGATGGTCGAAAACGCCATCGTCTTCGGCAACCGTTACCGTTCCACCTATCCGGAGATCGACCGGGAACTCTCCAAGGCGGAGTTCCAGTATCTCAACGGAGAATACACCAAGGCTCTCAAGACAGCGATCACCTGCATGGAGACCCTGTTCCCGGAGAACGCCGACGAGAAGATCCTGGAGAGCGTTCAGTGAAGATCTACCTGGATGCGGTATCGACGACTGCTCCGGATCCGGAAGTCCGAGATACCTATGAAAAGCTCTTGGATCAATACTACTGCAATAGCGATGCCCTTTACGATGACGGCGTCGCTATTTATGATATGCAGGAAAAGGCACGTCACATCATCTGTGACCTTTTCGGCGTCAGCAAGGATGAACTGATCTTTACTTCCGGTGCATCCGAAGCCAATTCATTGGCGATCAAGGGGCTCTGCTTCGCCCATCCGGAAAGAAAGCATCTGATCACCTCCATCTACGAACACTCTTCCGTATACAATGCGATGAAGCAGATGGAAGAGAGTTTCGGGTATGAAGTGACTTATCTAAACCCGGATGAAAACGGAAACATCACGCCTGCGCAGGTCAGAGAGAATCTGCGGGACGATACGCTTCTGGTATCGGTCATGGCGGTAAACAACGAGATCGGTGCGATCAACGACGTCGCTCAGATGGCCTCCATCGTCAAGAAACACCACGGGTCTTATTTCCATACGGATATCACCCAGGCTGTCGGCAAGATCCCTGTAGATCTGAAGGATGTCGATCTGGCTTCCTTCTCGGCACACAAGATCCATGGACTGAAAGGAAGCGGAGGCCTTATCCGGAAACAGCACGTAGAACTGCTGCCGCTGATCTCCGGCGGTCAGCAGGAATACTCCCTGCGAGGGGGCACTTCCAACGCCTTAGTCAATATCGTCCTAGCCAAGACCCTGCGTCTTGCACTGGAGAATGAAAAAAGATATGATGCATATCTGCAGCAGCTGCACGACAGACTTGTGAGAGGACTCAGGGAGATTGCTACGGTCAACTACGACAGAGGCCTGAAGACCCTGATCAACATCTCCACTCCGATCCAGTCGGAGGTGCTGCTGAATGCGCTCAATTCCCGGGGGATCATGGTGTCATCCAAGTCGACCTGCGGATCGAGAAAGAACGAAGAGAACCGCACCCTGAAACATCTGGGGATCGACGAAGACTACGCGATCCGCGTTTCCTTCGACCATACGAACACTCCGGAAGAGATCGACTGCTTCCTGAGAGAACTAAAGGAGATCATCGAGAAATATGGCTGAAATACAGTATGATCACATCATCGTCCGGTACGGGGAACTTTCCACCAAAGGAAAGAACCGCAAGGAATTCACCCGTCAGCTGACCCAGAATATCCGAAAGAGACTCTCTGATCATGAGAGTCTGACATACAATGCCCTCCATGACGGTCTGTTCATCAAACTCAACGGAGAAAACTATTCCCTGATCAGAGAGGAACTGAAAGACGTCTTCGGCTACAGCTACTTCGCCGGAGCGATCCGGGTATCCAGAGACATCGAAGAGGTCAAGAAGGTCACGCTGGATCTGGCGGAAAAACACGACGCAAAGACCTTCAAGATCGTCACCAAGCGACATGACAAGTCCTATCCGCTGAAATCCGATGACATCAACCGGGCTCTGGCGGGAAACATCCTGCACAATACGCAGCTTCGGGTAGACGTCCATAAGCCGGAACTGATCCTGTATATCTCCGTCGACAAGGATTACATCTACGTCATGGATGAAAAGGTCAAGGGCGGAGGCGGCTATCCGACCGGGATCAACGGCATGGCCATGGTGATGATGTCCGGAGGCATCGATTCTCCGGTCGCGGCCTACCTGACCATGAAGAGGGGACTGAAGATCGAATGCATCCACTTCGCTTCCCAGCCTTACACTTCCAGACAGGCTCTGGAGAAGGTCCTGACACTGGCGAGAAAACTCTCGGTTTGCCAGGAAGAGATCAACGTTCACGTAATCCCGTTCACCGACCTGCAGCTGGCGATCTACAAACATGTCGACGAACCTTACTGCATCACGATCATGAGAAGGATGATGTACCGCATCGCCGACCGCATCTGCAAAAACCGGAACATCAGAGTCATCACCAACGGGGAATCGATCGGACAGGTTGCATCCCAGACGCCGGAATCGATCACCGTCATCGGCAAGGTCGCCGATACCCTGATCCTGCGCCCGTTATGCATGATGGACAAGCTGGAGATCATCGACATCGCCAAGAAGATCGACACGTTCGATACAAGCATCCTTCCTTATGAGGACTGCTGCACGATCTTCGACCCGAAGAATCCGGTCACCAAACCGAAAGAAGACAAGTGTATCCACTATGAATCCCTGTTCAACTATCAGGAACTGGTGGATGCGTGCATAGAAAACGACGAGATCGTCAAGGTCTCGTACCGCGATAAAGGAGCAGAAGATGAATATTTATTCTAATCGAAGAGCGAAAGTACTGAGATCCCTGCAGGGCAACGGAATGGCCCTGTTCTTCTCCGGCAAGGCACCACTGCGTTCGGAAGACGAAGCCTACGATTTCTCGGTCAACCGCAATTTCTACTATCTGACCGGTCTTCAGAAGGAAGATATGGTCCTGATGCTGCTGGAAATGGACGGAAGCAGTAAAGAGATCCTCTTCATCCAGCCATATGACGAATACCTGGCCAGATGGGTCGGAGGCAGGATGTCCAAAGAGGAAGCGACGGAGATCTCCGAGATCAAAGATGTCCGGGACCTCAGCGAACTGGACGGCATGATGGCATCCGTATACAACCGCACAAGAAAAGACAGCGGATTCAAGCATTTCTTCGACTTCTGGCATTACGACATGGATCAGCCGTCGACACCGGCGGAGAACTATGCCACAAAGCTGAGAGAAAGATATCCTTCGATCATCCTTAAGGACATCTATCCGGTCATGACGCATCTGCGCCTGATCAAGGACGAATATGAGATCTCCTGTCTGAAGAAGGCGATCCACACCACCAATCTGGGCATCCAGCAGATGATGCGCAGTTCCCGTCCGGGACTCAATGAGATGGCGATGGAAGGGGTCTTCAACTTCGTTCTGATGCAGTCGATGTGCCGTCAGACCGCCTTCAAGACGATCGCCGCTTCCGGAGAAAGGGCGACGATCCTGCACTATTCCGAAAACGACCAGGTCATGAAGGACGGTGAACTGTTCCTCTGTGACCTTGGTGCGACCTATAACAACTACTGCGCAGATATCTCACGCACTTTCCCGGTCAACGGACGCTTCAGTGAAAGACAGAGAGAGATCTATGAGATCGTGCTGACCGCTCAGAAGATCGTTGCCGACAACGCCAAAGTCGGCACCAAGATGCGCGATCTGAATCAGATGGTCATCGACTATTACCGCACCGAACTGCCGAAACACGGCTTGAACAAGGATGTATCCGAATATTACTTCCATTCCGTTTCCCATCATCTGGGTCTGGATACCCACGATGTGAACGGGGGATTGGGAGAGACGCTGGAAGCCGGAATGGTCATCACGGATGAACCGGGACTCTACATCGCCGATGAAGGAATCGGGATCCGCATCGAAGACGACCTGCTGATCACGGGGACCGGAGCGGAAGTGCTTTCGGAAGAGATCCTCAAGGATCCGGACGAGATCGAAAGATACATGGAAGGACAGTAATAACTGTCCTTTTTTCATAAAAAAAGATCACTGAGTGATCTGTTCCTTCTGGGCCTGATATCTCAGGTAGCATTCGTGATAGAAGAGATCGAACAGGAACGTCAGACCGTAGGAGGTATAGACGTTCTTGAACATGCTGATATTGCGGGAAGACGGACGGATCTTGTCGCTGAGATAGAAGATGAGGGAATAGTGATCTTCGAATGCGGCAGTCCGGTTCAGCGTGATCAGACACTTCTTCGCCTTGATGCCGGGCAGCTGATCGTTGGCGGCCAGCGCGAAATTGCCGGTGATCGAACAGACCATCAGCAGATCATCTTCCGTCAGGGAGTTCAGAAGAGAGAGATCTTTGGCGGCACTGGTGACGATGCGGATCAGCTTTCCGAATGCCAGCAGCTGCTGCTGGAGCAGACGGCAGGCATGAGCCGAGTCTTCAGCCGTCAGGATAACGATATTGTCAGCTTTGGCAAACATGTCCAGAAGCTTCCGGAAGGAATCTCCCGAGGCCGCTTCGGCAATGTCTTCGGACATGGAACGGACACTTTCCAGGAGATAATTCGTATATTCGGAGTGATCGGTATAGTCCAGAAGGGCACCTTCGTGCGCGACCACTTCCGCAATGCTCTGCTTCATCTGGGTGAAACTGTCATAACCGATATTCGCAATGAAACGCTGGACGCTGCTGCGGGAAACGAAGCAGTCTTCGGCGACCTTGTAGATGCTGGTCTCCGCCATCGTGTTCAGGTTGTTCAGGATGTACTTGGCAATGACAAAATCCGTATCGCTTTCATCGTTGGTGTTCAGGATCGCCAAAAGCGACGTGAGAAGGTTGAAACGGATGATGGAATACTGACCGGAACGACTGTCACCATTCATACTACAATTTTAGCATGGAACGTCTTCGGTATCAAAAAATGATACCAAACCATAAAAAGGTCGCAAAAGTTGAAACTAACGGAATGTAATCGGTTTCATATAATATAAGTATAAGAAGGAGACAGTCATGAAACACAAGAACAATCCTGTATTTCCCGAAGGTTTCCTCTGGGGCGCATCCTCTGCTGCCTGGCAGGTGGAAGGTGCCACACTGGAAGACGGAAGGACTCAGGCGATCATCGATCTGAACACCCAGACGAAGAAACCGTTCGCGGACAACTCGATCGCCTCCGATCACTATCATCGCTATAAGGAAGATGTGGCCCTGATGAAGGAATGCGGTTTCACCAGTTACCGTTTCGGTATCTCCTGGTCAAGGATCATCCCGGCTGCCGACCGCAAGGTCAATCCGAAAGGCATCGAGTTCTACAACAATCTGATCAATGAACTCAAGGCCGCCGGCATCGAACCGATCGTCACGATCTATCACTATGACATGCCTTGCTGGGTCGACGAAAAATACGGCGGCTGGCACGACAGAGCCATCATCGATGAATTCGATTACTACTGCAGAGTTCTCTTCGAAAACTTCGGCGACCGAGTCAAATACTGGTTGTCCATCAATGAGCAGAACATGCAGATCGTCTACGGCAAATGGCTGGGCGTCGCAAAAGGCCTGAGTGATGAGGAATGGGAAGTCAAGAAATGGCAGATCAACCACATCATGAACATGTGCCATGCCAAAGCGGTCATCGCCTGCCATGAACTGGTCGAAGGCGGCAAGATCGGACCTGTTCCGGGCTATGTCCCGATCTATCCGAAATCCTGCAAGCCGGAAGATCAGATCGCAGCCATGAACGCGGAAGAACTGACAGAAAAGATCTGGAACGATACCTACGCCTACAGAGAGTATTCCGGCTTCATCAAGAACTACTGGAAAGAGCACGATATCGATCCTCAGATCCAGCCGGGCGACATGGAACTGCTGGCACAGGCGAAGATCGACTTCATCGCCGTCAACTGCTACAGATCCGACTGCGGCAAGTGGCCTGATCCGTCCTACACACAGGAGATCGGTCTGAACAAGTATGGCCGCAAGGGCGAATTCATCTACACCAACTGGCCGGGCGAATATGCGCTGGACAGAAACCCGTTCGTGGAAACGACGGACTGGGACTGGCATATCGACGGCGTGTCAATGAGATATGCATTGAGATACATGTGGGATCACTACCATCTGCCGATGGTCATCACGGAAGCCGGTTTCGGTGCTCATGAAGATCTCGGTGAAGACGGAAAGATCCACGATCAGTACCGTATCGATTACCTGAGAGACTACATCTACAACGTCGGTCTGGCGATCGAAGACGGAGTCGAAGTATTCGGCTTCAACCCATGGTCCTTCACCGATCTGCTTTCTACCGGCAACGGCATGGCAAAGAGATACGGTCTGGTCTTCGTCAACAGAACGGATGACGATCTCAGAGATCTCAAGAGATACAAGAAGGATTCCTTCTACTGGTATTCCAAGCTGATCAGGTCCAACGGTCAGGAATGGAGCTACGACATGTCTGAATGGAGAGATTTCACCAAGACGAGTCAGATCGCTTCCGACCTGAAAGACAAGATCAAGGATCCGGACTGGAACAGAAACTAGAAATCTTTACCAAAAAAAAGAAAGGGGAAAATATGGCAAAGAAAGATTATAAGAAATTATCCGATGATATTATCGCAGCGTGCGGCGGTGTCGATAATATCCTGTCTGCTTCTCACTGCATGACGCGTTTGAGAATGAATCTGAAAGATGCATCCAAACTGAATCTTGACGAAGCAAAGAAGATCCCTGGCGTCATCAACATCGTTGTTCAGAACGGCGAACAGCAGTTCGTCATCGGCCAGGATGTCGCTACTCTGTACGAAGAGATCACGAAGAACGATATCAAGGGTGCAGGTTCCGTTGATGACGAAGAAGCATTGAAGGCTGATTCACAGGCCAAGAGCAATGTCGTCGAGACGATCCTGTCCTATGTCGGCGGTACGTTCTCTCCTATCATTCCGGTCTTCATCGCCGGCGGTCTTACCGGTGCAGTCATCTCCCTGCTTCAGACATTTGCGGGTCTTGACGCATCCAGCGGTACCGTATTCGTACTGACTGCCATCCAGCAGGCAATGCTGTACTTCCTGCCGATCTACATCGGTTTCTCCAGCGCAACTAGACTGAAATCCAATCCGTACCTCGGCGCTTTCCTGGGTGCGATCCTGATCTATGTCACGCAGAATCGTCCGGAAGTTCTCAACTTCTTAGGCATCAATGTCGCCAACATCGGCTACAACGGACAGATCTTCCCGGTCGTTCTGGGCACTCTGTTCATGAGCGTTGTCTACAGATTCCTGCAGAAGACTCTGCCGGTCGTTCTGAGAACCGTTCTGCTTCCTGTACTGACGATGCTGATCGTCGTTCCGGTCACGCTGATCGTTTTAGGTCCTATCGGCTACTGGGTAGGTACTGCACTGGCAAACGGCGTTCTGGCGATCTACCGTGCATTCCCGGCCCTGGCTGTTGCGATCATTGGTGCTACGACCGTATGGCTCGTCTTCTTCGGTATGAACAACGCGACTTATCCTGTCCTGTTCCTGCTGCTGGCTGAACTCGGCTCTGACCCTCTGATCTGCACGGGTATGGCTCCTGCCAACGTTGCAGTCGGCGGTGCATGTCTGGCTTACGCTCTGCTGCAGAAAGATGCAGACAAGAGAGGTGTCGGTATCTCTTCCGGTATCACAGCTTTATCAGGAATCACGGAACCGGGCGTCTACGGCGTTCTGTTCCCGAACCGTTATCCTCTGATCGGCGCAATGGTCGGCGGCGGTGTCGGCGGTTTCCTGGCCGGTCTGTTTGGTCTGACACAGTTCGTCGTCGCCAACCCTGGCTTTATCTCCTTCGCGGCTTACTTCAATCCGGATGGAACATGGGGCAATTTCTGGGGCATGATGGGTGTCATGGTCCTGGCGGTCGTCGTCGGCTTCGTTGTCACTTACCTCTTAGGCAAGAGACAGATGGCTAAAGAAGCATAAGATATTTGAATCAGAATCTTGAGAAAGGAAGCGGAGAACTCTGCTTCCTTTCTTCACAGAGAGGGAACATATGACAAGAAAAGCATTCCCGGAAGGTTTCCTCTGGGGCGCTTCCACATCCGCCTATCAGGTGGAAGGAGCCGCCTTTGAAGACGGAAAGAAGGCTTCCCAGCAGGACATCATAAACAAGGATTCCTACAAGACATACGGGTTCGCAACGGCGGAAGTCGCTTCCGATCAGTATCATCATTACAAGGAAGACATCGCACTAATGAAAGAGATGGGCTTTACGGCCTACCGCTTTTCCATCGCCTGGTCGAGAGTCTTTCCCGACGGAACAGGTGAAGTCAACGAGAAAGGGATGCAGTATTACCGTGATCTGATCGACGAACTGAAAGACAACGGGATCGAACCGATCGTCACCCTGTACCATTACGACTGCCCCTGGGCACTAGTGGAAAAGTACGGAGGATGGCTCGATCGAAGGATCGTAAAGGACTTCGAATCCTATGCCCGCTACATCATCAGCGAATTCAAAGACAAGGTGAAGATTTGGACCACGATCAACGAACAGTCCATCATCGTCCAGTACTGGACGCAGAAGTGTTTTATTCCGGAGGAACTCCTGGATGGAAAGCACGATCAGCTGAGGTATCAGATCAATCACTACATGAATCTGGCCCAGGCCATCGCAAATAAGCTGGTACACGAACTGGTTCCGGGAGGGATCGTCGGCGCACCGCTGGGCTACAGCTGTATCTATCCTCTGACTTCAAAGCCGGAAGATGTCATGGCGATGCAGAACGCACAGGCTCTGAGAAATGATTACTACACGGATATCTATTTCAAGGGAGACTACAACAAGGCAGCTTCGATCTATCTGGAGGAACACGGTCTGGCTCCGGTCATCGAAGAAGGAGATATGGATCTGATCCGAAACAATCTCTCCGATTTCCTGGCGATCAACTACTATGCTTCCGAATGCGCAAAGTGGTGTCCGGATGACGGAACGCAGAAGATCCGCTGGTCCGGTGTGAACCGTTCCGGGAAGAAGGGGGAGATCGACGGATTCGAAACGCATCCGGGATTCTATCAGATGTGCAAAAATCCCAATCTGGATACGACCGACTGGGACTGGGCGATCGATCCGGTCGGAATGGAATATCTTCTGAGAGACCTCTACAACCGCTACAACAAGCCTCTGATGATCACGGAGAACGGACTTGGTGCCTACGATACGCTGACTGAAGACGGAAAGGTCCATGACGATTACCGCATCGACTATCTCCGCGGTCATATTGCCGCCTGCAAGCGTGCCATCGAGAAAGGTGTGGAACTGCTTGCCTACTGTCCGTGGTCAGCCGTCGACCTGCTTTCCACTTCCAACGGCGTGAAAAAGAGATACGGTTTCATCTACATCGACCGTACGGATGACGATCCGAAGGAATGCGCACGCATCCGCAAGGATTCCTTCTTCTGGTACAGGAAGGTCATCGCTTCTAACGGAGAAGACCTTCAATGAAGAAGGTGACGTTCTACTATGTCCGTCACGGAGCGACGCTGTTCAACCGCATCGGCAAGATGCAGGGATGGTGTGATTCTCCTTTGACCGAAAAGGGGATCGGAAACGCCCGTGAAGCAAAGGAGGCTCTGAAAGACATCCCGATCGACCGGATCTATACCTCGACAAGCGAACGTTGCGTGGATACTGCCCTGATCATCAATGAAGGAAGGGATCTGCCCGTCTTCTTCGAAAAGGGACTGAAGGAAGTCAATTTCGGTCTCTACGAAGGGGCTACGATCGCCAACCACCAGGAAGATATCGATCACAGGCGTTTCCTGACCTATGACTGGAGCGATGTCGAAGGGGAAAGCCCGCAGATGTTACGGGAAAGAGTACGAAAAACATACGGGAAGATATATAATGAATCTATGGACGGAGACACTGTGCTGATCGTCTCCCACGGTGCAGTTTTCTTCCACATGCTGAAACACCTGTTCGGACTGAACGAGAGGATCTACATGGATCTGATCAAGGACGGACCGGAGGAATATCTTCCGATCCCCAACGGTCTGGCAGCGGTATTCTCAATGAGTGAAGAGGGAAACGAACTCCTCGAACTCTGCAAGAGAGATCCGCAGATACTGGAAGAACTGAAAAAGAAGGAGTAAGGATAATGTTTGATTTTTTCAAGAAGAAAGTGAAGTACGAACCGCTGAATCTCGATAACAGCAAGATCAGCTCTCTGGGAGAGGGAAAACTGATCCCGATCGAATCCGTCAGTGATGCAATGTTTGCGGAAAAGATGATGGGTGACAGCATTGCCTTCAAGTTTACGGGCAACGGCGTCAATGTCTTTTCACCGGTCAACGGTACGCTGGGAGTCCTGTTCCCGACAGGCCATGCCTTCGGCGTCGTCAGTGAAGACGGCGTGGAGATCCTGGTCCATATCGGTGTGGATACGGTCAACTCCAAAGGTGCCGGATTCAAGATCCTCGACAAGAAACAGGGAGATGCCGTCAAAGCCGGTGACCCAATCGTTTCCGTCGACTTCGACAAGCTCGGAGCTACCTATGACATGTCCACGATGCTGATCATTACCAACACCAACGACAAGAAGGTCGAACTGGTGAGAGAAGGCGAAGTCAAGCGCGACAGCGTCGTCGGCACGATCGAATAAGAAAAACAGGTCCGAAGCAAATCGGGCCTTTCTTATGCATTCTGGTATAAAATAGAATCATGAAACGTTTTTTATGTATCCTTACGGTCCTGGTCCTGCTGTGTTCGTGCAGCAGGGAGAAGCCGCTTCCCTTGCCGGAAACCGAATCCGGAATGCGCGGTGAACTGGGGATCGACAGGAATATCAACGAAGCGACCATCGATCAGTATCTGAACCGTTCCGATACCGTATACCGGGACATGCGGATGCTGAAGGATGAAGCGGATTATGAAGCGATCGGCGGAGATTCCTATCTCAGCGGGATCGTGGAAGGCTTTGAAGTGGTCCCTTATCCGTATCTGTGCAATGTGGAAGGACTTCCGGAAGCGGTGGGGAATACCTATTCCGGAGTGACTCTGTTTACGCACACGGAAGAGGGAGAATATATCGCCAACTATGAAGAATCCATGCATATCATCGAATCGCTGTTTCCCAAGGACAAAAACATCTTCCTGATGTGCGGCGGAGGAGGCTATGCCGGAATGACCAAGCAGCTTCTCGTCGGGCTGGGATACGATCCCGACCGGATCTACAATGTCGGCGGCTACTGGTACTACAAAGGGGATCACAGGATCGAGACGTTCTATGAGGAAAACGGAGAGATCCATTATGATTTCTCTTCGATCATCTATCACAACATCGATTTCACGACTTTGAAGAAGATCCGCGAATCCGGCAGCGAACCGGAACCGGAACCCGTAAACAACGAAGACGGTTTCCTCCAGATCGAGAATACGGAACAGCTGAATGAACTGGAAGCGAAAGAGAAGACCTTCGCATTATATGTCTATCTTCCGACCTGTTCCTCCTGTGCTTCCTTCTATCCGATCATCGATGAATTCGTCAGGACGAACGGGATCGAAATGTATGCGGTCAATCTGCGCAACATCTACGACGACAGCAATTCCGTTTCCGAGCGTCTGTCCTATACTCCTTCGGTCATGATCTATGTGGATGGGGAAGTGAAAGCCTATCTGGATCCGGGAAGCGATGAGGATCTTCCGATCTACAAGACCCTCGAGGCGTTCTCCGAATGGTTCTGTTCACAGATCGATATTGAACTGCTGAAGACGGACTGCGATGCAGCCTGTACGATAGAATAAAACAGAATGGCAAGTGCCATTCTGTTTTATTATTCTTTGCAGCAGTCTATGTATGTTTCCTGAAGCCTTCTGTTGGCTTCTTTCATTCTTTCCTTATTGACCTTGCAGACGCTGCGGTCGTAGGTGTATAGACCGTTGATCTCTCCTTCGACGTCACTGATCTGCGTCATGATGACCAGAGAGAGACCGTTGCGGATGGAAGGAATGACCATCTTTTCATGCATCTCGAGGATCTTGTCGGTGAGAGCTTCTTCCGAATCGGCGGAACCGTAGCCCCAGCGGCTTCCCTTGTCTGAATGGTGTTCGGCGATGTCCCGGATGAATCCGCCGCATTCCGACAGGGCGAGGATGTTTTCACCTGAATGCAGGATCTTGTTGCGGAAGTAAATGTGATAGGAATCGAAATCGCTCTTCTTATCCGTAAACCAGCCGGACGTGGAATCGAAGAGCCTTGCGGGATCCAGCTTCTTCAGAATCTCGTAGGTTCCTGCCGCATCCTGCTGGCCCCAGCCTTCGTTGTAGATCGTATAGGCGATTATGCACGGATGGGACTTCAGATGTTCGATCGTATCCTTGCAGTGCTGCAGGAAGAAATCATAACGTTTCCGATCTTTGATCGGTCGTTTCAGATTCAGACCGAGGGTCGCCAGGACCGTATCGGAGAAGAACAGATACGGACCGCTGTTGACCATATCCTGCATCACCAGCATCCCGTGCCTGTCACAGTAATAGTAGAAGGCTTCCGGTTCGATCTTGATGTGCTTGCGCAGACAGTTGAAACCGAGTTCCTTCATGTTCAGAATGTCTTTTTCGTAGTCTTCCGGTCTTTCCGGCAGGAAGATCCCTTTTTCAAAGTATCCCTGATCCAGAAGCCCGTTCACAAACAGCGGCTTTCCGTTGAGGAAGATCCTCTTGTGGCCGTTGACTTCCCTTGTTTCAAGGCAGCGCAATGCGAAATAGGTTCCGATCGTATCGTATCCGTTGGAGATCTTTACCGGATACAGATAAGGGTCTTCCGGTGACCAGGGATGAAGATCTTCGACGTGGATCGTGATGTCATCGGAATCGAAGGTACCTGAATATCCCGGGAAGGAGATCTCGTAATGATCATATCCCGATTTCAGCTGAAAACGAACGCTCTCCGCATCGGTCTCGATCCTGATGTCATCGATCCCTTTACGGTCATAGGCTTCGATCCAGACAGACTGCCAGATTCCGGAGACCGGCGTATACCACATTCCCTTGGGATCCTTTGACTGCTTTCCGTACGGAAAGAACGGATCCAGGATATCGACAGCTTCCACTCTCAGAAGATTCCTCTCCTGCAGATATTCCGTGATCTCGACAGAAAAAGGAAGATAGCCTCCTTCGTGATGAAGGAGACGGTTTTCGTTTAGATAGACGTCGCAGATCTGGTCGACAGCGCCGAAATGAAGGACTACCTTGTCAGATGGCCTGAAGAAGCCGTTTGGCAGAGAGAATTCCTTTTCGTAATGCAGAGTTCCTGCTTCTCCCTTGTATCCGGAAAGATCGGACTCCGGCGGAAAGGGGACTTCGATGTCCCCACCATTGAGAGTCCATGTCCCGTTCAGTGAAAAGAAAGAGTCTCTTTTCAGCAGCGGTCTTGGATAATATGTCTCATAACTGTTCATGATTTCATTATATCTTTCCCTGAAGCAAATCGAATGAATTTCCCCGATGTTTCATATAAAATAAAAGAAATAAGGAGGATCATATCATGAAAGTCAGGATCGATCCGTTCGATTATACGGAAACCATTACAAAGGCATTAAAGCCCGGCGTACTGCTGAACACCAACGGCGAGAAATTCAACAGTATGGTGATCGGCTGGGGACATCTGGGAGTCCTGTGGGGAATGCAGACGTTCGTCGTCTATGTCCGGCAGTCGCGCTATACAAAGCCGCAGCTGGACAGGACAAAGGAATTTACGATCTCCGTCCCGCTGGAAGGAAGACTGTCTCCCGAAGTCGTCAAGGTTTTCGGAACTCTTTCCGGAAGAGATGTAAACAAGGCTGACTATGTGACTTTGGAAGAACCGGAAGTCATTCATACTCCGGGTGTCCGGGAATATCCTCTGACTTTGGAATGCGAAGTCCTCTATCAGCAGGATCAGGTCCTCGAAGAGATGCCGGAAGAAGTGATACGACGCTATTATACCGATGATGAGGATCTGGGAGATTTCCATACGATGTATATCGGAAAGATCGTTTCCGCCTATATCATCAAAGAAGACGAATAGACGTCCGACATCTATGAGAGCCAGTATTCGAAAATGTGAAGACCGTCCGGTAGGGGAAGACTAGATCCCGCATCTCAGAGCCTTTACGATCTTTCCTTTGTGCCATCCTGCGGAGACAAAGAAACAGCAGGACCGCTTCGAAGAAGACAGGATACACTACTGTAGATAGAAGAAGACGCAGACCCATCTGCGTTTTTTTTTGTTGGCACGTTTTTCGTACTTTCTTCGCGATAGGATCAAAGTGTAGGATAAAATAGAGATATGCCGTTAAAGATAAGCAGAAACGATATCCGTAGAGTCAAGGCAGATGCGATCGTCGATCCGACCGACCGTTTTCTTTCGGGAGCGGGAGGAACGGACTGCGCCATTCACCGGATGGCAGGAAAAGCGCTGGATGAAGTCTGCAGACAGATCGGAACGCTGGAGATCGGCTCGGCAGTCATCACCGATTCCTTCGAATGCAAAAACTGCAGATACATCATCCATACCTGCGGACCGGAATATGTCGACGGAAAACAGAACGAAACGGAACTGCTGACTTCCTGTTACCGGAACTGTCTGGAACTGGCGAAACAGAACAATCTGTCTTCGATCGCCTTTCCTCTGATCTCTTCCGGAACCTTCTCATTCCCGAAGGGACAGGCCTTGCGCATCGCGAGCGATACGATCACGGAATTCCTGCTGGAAAACGAGATGGACGTCTTCCTCCTGGTCTACGACGAGGAATCTTTCGATACTGCCGGAAAACTGTTCTCCGATATCCGCAGTTACCTCGATAAAAATCTGAAACCGCACTTAACGATCCATTCAGCCAAATCGCTCAGCTTTGACGGAGCGATGCCGACGGAGTCCTTTGAATCCGTTCTTCTCGACAGGGAAGAAGTCTCTCTGAAACGACCGCGGAAGAAAAAGGAAACCGGCAGATTCGAACCGGATGAATCGTTCTCCGAATGCATGATCCGCATGATCGATGAAAAAGGGCTGCTGGATCCCGACGTCTACAAAAAGGCCAACATCGACCGCAAGCACTTCAACCATATCAAGAATACGAAAGACTACCGTCCGAAAAAGGAGACGGCAGTCGCCCTGGCGATCGGCATGAAACTGGATATGAAGGAGACCGGCACCTTACTGGAACGAGCCGGATTCCTGCTTTCCCGTTCCAGCAAGTTCGACCTGATCATCCGCTATTGCATCGAACATGGGATCTATGACATCTTTCAGATCAACGAGATCCTCTTCGAAGAGGACCAGAAAACTCTGGGCTGTTAAATGTCGTTTGCCAGACGACCAAAGACCTTCCGATAAGTCATATGATGTGATCGTAGAAATACGGTCACATTTTAAAAGGAGGGCACAATATGAAAAAGAATCTGACAGAACTGGTATTTATCCTGGATCGAAGCGGTTCGATGTCCGGGCTGGAAGGCGATACGATCGGCGGCTACAACTCCTTTCTGGAGAAGCAGAAGAAAGAAGAAGGGGAATGTCTGGTGTCAACGGTCCTGTTCAACCAGTACACCAAAGTGGTCCACGATCGGATCCCTTTGAACGAAGTCGAAAAGATGACGGAAAAGGATTATTTCGCATCCGGCTGTACCGCCCTGATCGATGCGATGGGAGGAGCGATCCATCATATCCGCAACGTCCATAAGTATATCCGTGGGGAAGATGTTCCGGAACACACCATCTTCGTGATCATCACGGACGGACTGGAGAATGCGTCGAAACGCTATTCTTCCGGACAGGTGAAACAGATGGTCAGCGAACAGCAGGAGAAAGGCTGGGAATTCCTGTTCCTGGGTGCGAATATCGATGCGGTAGAGACAGCGCGCAGTTACGGGATCAGAAGGGAGAACGCAACGGACTATGTCTGCGATGAGGAAGGCGTTTCCGGGAACTTCAGCGTCCTTTCAAAGGCAGTCTCCGAATACAGGAAGACCGGCTCGATCCAGAAAGACTGGAACATGGAAATCATAAAGGATTACAAAAAAAGAAAAGGCAACAAGTAAAAATCGCAGTTATCTGCGATTTTTTCTACCATTTGTTATAGTGGATCCCTTCGGAATAGACGTGCTGGCACAGTGGCACGAGGACCCGGTAGTCTTCTGCCAGTCCGCTTCCGGTCTCCTTTCCCAGATGGACTGCCTTGAGCCTGAAATAGTTCAGCAGCAGTTCTGTGGAACCATCCTGCATCTGCGATCTGTGATGAAGAAGTGCCTTGATCTTGGTTTCCAGGTCTTCCGCTGTGATCTCCTCAAGGATGTTGCTGTCATCGGAGAAATAGAAGGCGAGAGTGATGTCGGACGGGAAGACTTCCGATCCGTTAAGAGAGATGCCGTGTCTGATCACGGATTCCCTGTGGGAAACGATATGCAGGAGCCTTCTGACCGCTTCCCCGGTCTTGAGATGATCCGGATGACATTCCGTCTTCAGAAGGGGATCCGGTGCGAAGATGATATCCGGATGGTATTTCAAAACGAGCGGTATCAGGACCTTTATCGCATCTTCGACGGAGTAGTCCCCGCCGTCTTCCAGTTCACAGAATTCGACGTCCTCTACCCCAAGGAAGTGCGCAGCTTCCTTGCTTTCAGCTTCCCGCATCGTCTTCATCTCTTCTGCAGGAAGATCGCCTCCGGCTGCCCCGTCCGTCACGATGACGAAGGTCACGGGAATGTTCTGCTTTTTCATTTTTGTGATCAGTCCGCCGCAGCCGAATTCGATGTCATCCGGATGCGGCCCGACGAACATCGGTCTCTTGAATGAAGTCAGGGGCGGGATCGCCCCGTAAGTCATGATGATATCTTTCAGTTCAGGCATTCAGTATTCCTCCGTATACATTTTCAGTTTGATCTCAGGATAATCCCTGATCGCTTCCCGGAAGCAGACGATCGCATTTTTCGGAAAGGAACGTTCGAAATGTTCGATGCTGGAGATCACGACGACCTCTTTCTCACCGAGTTCCTCTGCGATCTTCAGAGAAAACAGCGCATTCTCATGCGTTGACCGGGCTTCTTCTTCCAGAAGGAAGAGATCTTCGTCCATTCCCATTTCAACGAGGTGATCCCTCATTGCCCGGGCTTCGGAAACGGAAGCCTTTGGATTGACGATCCCTCCGGTGAGGATGACCCTGTGAAAGCCAAAGACATCCATTGCGTTCTTGAGGATCTCACAGCGTTTCAGTCCCTTTTCCGAAAGAGAACCGTCATCGTTCAGCCGGTTTCCCAGTACGATCGCGATCGCCATCACTCCGCCTTTCCCGGAAGACCGAAGCGGTCTTCCAGTTTTGAAGCCGCTTCCTCATAGGAGATCTCGCGGTTGTTGAACTTCGCCATGGTCTGAACGTCTCCGTCTCTCAGCTTGTAGAAAAGAAGCAGGATCGCGATTCCGGCGACATATCCGATCACCGGTACGGCAAGGAAGACCTTCCAGATCTTTCCGATCACTTCCGGACCCTGTACGGAAGCTTTCGCATTGTATCCCGTCCAGGCGATGCACAGCAGCATGAAGGAGTTGACGGCAGCGTTCTTCAGTTTGGAGATGAAGGTCTGCAGGGAGAAGGTGATGCCTGTCGCTCTGGTACCGGATTTATAGGTCCCATACTCCGTCGTGTCTGCCACCAGCATATAGATGATGACCTGCCAGGAAGCCAGACCGACGCATTTCAGAGCGATCAGGATGACGGCAACGATGAAATTGTCATAGCCGGCGATCAGTGCAACGATACTGACGACGATCGAGAATACCAGTCCTCCGATCAGCAGGTAGAACTTGTCGATCTTCTTGGCCAAAGCCGGAAGGGCTGCAGAAACGAAGATGACCGGGAAGGCAGCGGCAGCTGCCAGATACAGTTGTTTTCCGCTGTCCCCGAAACAGATCGTTGCCACATATGTCGACATGATCGATTCGAATGCCGTCATGCCGAAGATGACGAAGGCGATCAGACAGATGATCAGGTATCTGTTCGATCTCAGATAGCGGAACATCTGCCGGAAGGTGAACTTCTCTTCCTTCTCGTCTTCACTCTGTGTCCTTCTTTCCTTTCCCGCAAACAGATACGGCACCATCAGGAGACATCCGATCCCCGCAAACAGGACCGCTCCGATCGACCATCCGAATTTACCGGTGACCGTTCCGACCAGGATGACCGGCACGATGCCGCCGATCATCGCAAACAGCTTGTTTCCCGAAATGAAACTCGTTCTCTCCTGAATGTTGTCTGTCATGACGGTAGCCATCGCAAATGCCGGCGCATCCAGGAAGGTATAGAACGCATCAAAGATGATATAAGTCGCAATGAACCAGACGATCTGCAGATCATTGGAGAGGCTCTTCGGTATGGAGAACATCAGGATGGTGATGATACCGATCCCGTACGTACCGATCTTTACCCACGGCATGAACTGCTGACCGTTTTTGAAACGGAAGCGGTCTACGATATAGCCAAAGAGCGTGTCGTTGATCGCATCCCAGATCTGCGGCGCGAAGATCACGGCTGCCGCTTTTGCGGGATCGATCCCCAGGCCCATCGTCAGATAGGTCGCCAGAAAGCCCGCATAGCCCCAGAGCAGATTCTGTCCAAACCAGAACAGATCATATGTAAGATGTTCCGCCCTTGTCGCGATATAACCATTATCCTTTTTCATAATTCCCTCCTGAAGAGAAATATCTTATCTCTATTGTATCATCGGAAATAATCCGCAAAAAAGAGTTACAATGGTTAGGAAAGAGAGAATAAGAAGATGACGAAATTCCATTTTGCCGGAAGATACAACGATGATCCGGAAAGCCTGATCACCCATCCCCATGAACCCGGATATGTTCCGTTCAGGGAAGCGCAGGATATGAACAAGCTGGCGCTGGTCATGAACCTCGTCGCCATCCTGGTGGCTGTCGTGACGCTCGGGATCTATTTCTTAAGAGGCAGACAGCCGATGCATATCGTCGGAATGATCCTGTCGGTCGTAACGCTGGTTCCGCACGAATTCCTGCATGCGATCTGTTTCAAGGAAGATGTCTACATGTACGAGAATCTGAGGAAAGGAATGCTGTTTGTCGTCGGTCCGGGCACGTTCACCAAGGGAGAATTCGTATTCATGTCCCTGCTGCCGAACCTGGTATTCGGATTCATTCCGTTCCTGATCTTCCTGATCGATCCGTCGCACGTGATCCTGGGAACGCTGGGAGCGATCTCGATCCCGGCCGGCGGAGGAGATTACTACAACATCTTCAACGCCCTGACTCAGATGCCGAAAGGCTCCAGGACATACATGAACGGCATGCATTCCTACTGGTACATGCCGCAGGAGAAAGAAACTGAAAACAAGGCTTAAGCCTTGTTTTTACTTCTCCAGGAAGAAAGCACATTCATCGTCGTTGCATTGTTTCGCAGCCTGTGTGCGGATGTTGCAGTGAAAGACGTGGTTCAAAGGTTCTTCTTCCGAGCCGTAGGTTCTGTCGACATACGGAATATTCAATTCCTTCAATCTGTTCACCAGCTTTTCCTGTGCCGGAGGACCGGCCAGGGGATCCTTGTTGGCGGTCATGACATAAGCCCGCGGAAACTGTTCATTGATATAGGGGACAGGATTGATCAGTCTTGTTTCTTTCTCGTCTCTGATGTCGTGAAGCAGGGCTTTCATCAGTGATTTCATCATTCCTTTCAGGTTTTTGACATCGATGTCGTAGACGCCGCAGTTGAGTCCTACCGCGATCGGTGCAAAGGACTTCCCGTTCTTCTTCGGAACGGAAACTCCCATCTCTTTGGCATATTCCGGATCATGGCACAGAGCGCAGTACATCGTTACCATGTGTCCTCCGGCGGAGTCACCGACCGCATAGACCCGATCCAGATCGAACCATTCGTCGTTTTTCAGGATCCAGTCGAAGACCAGACAGGTGTCTTCCATCGAAGACGGAAACTTGAATTCCGGCGCGAGACGGTAGGCGTAGTTTACGACCGCAAAGCCTCTTTCCGCCAGGTCCATGCAGTACCACTGATATCTTTCCTTGTCTCCGTAGGTCCACCCGCCGCCGTGCATGCTGACGATGACCGGAAGTTTTTCTTTCGCTCCTTTTGGACGGTAGACGTCCAGGACCTGCCATTTTCTGTCCGTACCGTAGACGATATCTCTCCTGCATTCCAGATCTTTCGGAACGGTGAGCCCGGCATCCCTTTTGTCATCGGATCTTTTGAAGGTGTAACGCAGCAATGATGTTGTGAATGACATGAGTTTTCTCCTTGTCTGTTTCTATCTCTATTGTACTGGTATTCTTCCCGGAAAAATGAATTATCGGTTCTGATCAGACCGATGTCCGTTTTTCCGGACCGGATCTATTCTTTCGCAGAAGTAGGATGAAGGAGGGAGGACAGATGATGGAAAAACTGAAATACCCTTATTATGTCCTGCAGGAAGCGAAGCGTCACAGCAATGCCAACTACAAGGAAAT
>JAEEGL011526389.1_pt1 | contig 38692 bp, 26 predicted proteins | sample 9134231 | NCBI WGS metagenome assembly JAEEGL01 (sample SAMN16246548, study PRJNA631951) | gut metagenome | biome: gut microbiome; feature: rumen; material: fiber-attached | host: Bos | place: Iran: Karaj | collected 2018-10 | reverse complement strand
CTTGCGTTGTAGGCGTAATGGGCGGTTTTGTTCAGCGCGTTCCGCCTCCACGCCAGCCGCCCCGCGCTGTCATAGCCGTATGCCGTGGTGTTGCCCGCCGCGTCGGTCTCGGCGGAGATTTGCCCCGCCGCGTTGTACGTGATGGCGGAAGTTCCTGTGCGCGGGTCAGTTATGGAAATCCGGCGGCGCAGGCCGTCATGGCCGAATGTGGTGGTCAGATTGGACTTGGAGCGGATGGAGACCACCAGCCCGTTCACGGACACCTGCCGCTCGGTAACGCTGGATTCCGGCGAGAGCCGCTCCGTCGTGACGGTCTTCGTCGCGCGGTCGATGTACGTGGTGGTCACGGTGGTGTTGCCGTGGATGTCCGTCTCACGGACTTCCGACACAATGCCGCTGGCGGGCGTCGCGGCGCTGAGCATGCGGGGCATGGCGGGGACGCCGCCGATGGCCCGGCCGCGCACGGGGTCGAGGAAGGATAGTCCCTCCGGTCTCCCGCCGCCGTTGCCCGTGCAGGGGCAGACGCCGCAGGAGCCGTCGCAGACCACCGGCAGGTTGGCGGCCGCAATCCCGCAGAACAGCAACAGCACCGCCAAAAGCCACGGCAGACAGTGTGCGCGGCCTCTGACAATGGGGCGTGAGCTGTCAATCTTGTCGCTTTTTGCAATGGCACGAGTCATGGGGAGAAATCTCCAATTGGTGTCATTTCCATGTCATGCAATAGGATACACCGTCATTTCCGTCTGTCAAGACCACTTTCGATGAAAAACGCCGACACTGCGGATTTCCCTCTTGACAATCTTATGGAATACGGGACACAGGACGCAAGAAACGGGACGCAAGAGGGGATTCATGTGGGGGAACATTGCTTTCCAGTAACCAATAACATGATATAAGACAAGTGGAGCTATGAGTCTGGTTGACAAATTGTCGGAAGGCAATACGTTATTTTGATGTCGCATGTATCCATTTAGAGTAGCATAGCTGCGACCTCAATGAGAGGACGCGGCCAAAAACAACACATTGAAGGAGCACGTCATGCAAAAGGCAGACATTGGTTTGATTGGCCTGGCCGTCATGGGGGAGAATCTGATTCTCAACATGGAGAGCAAGGGGTTTGCGGTAGCCTGTTTCAACCGCACCGTCAGCAAGGTGGACGATTTCATAGCGGGCCGTGCCAGCGGCAAGAACATCATTGGCGCACATAGTCTGGAGGAATTGGTGCAGAGCCTGAAGACGCCCCGTCGCATCATGTTGATGGTCAAGGCCGGACAGGCCGTGGACGATTTCATCGAGAAGCTGATCCCCCTGCTGGAGCCGGGGGATGTGGTCATTGACGGCGGCAACAGCCATTTTCAGGACACCGCGCGGCGGACCGCCTATCTGGAGAGCAAAGGGCTGCTCTACATCGGAACGGGCGTTTCCGGCGGCGAGGAGGGGGCGTTGAACGGCCCCAGCATGATGCCTGGCGGCTCTCCCGCCGCATGGCCGCTGGTGAAGGACATCCTGCAGACCATCTGCGCCCACACAGACGCCGGCGAACCCTGCTGCGACTGGGTTGGGGAGAATGGCGCGGGCCATTTCGTGAAAATGGTCCACAACGGCATCGAATACGGCGACATGCAGATGATTTGCGAAGCCTACCATCTGATGAAGTCCATCGGCATGGACAATGCGGCCATGCACAAGGTCTTCACGCAGTGGAACGAAGGGGAACTGAATTCCTATCTCATTGAAATCACGAGAGATATCCTTGGCTATAAGGCGGAGAACGGCGAGGCGGTCGTGGACAAGATCTTGGACACCGCCGGCCAGAAGGGCACAGGAAAATGGACCGCCATCGCCGCGTTGGACGCCGGCATGCCGCTGACGCTCATCGGCGAGGCCGTCTTCGCGCGCTGTCTCTCCGCCATCAAGGAGGAGCGGGTGGTCGCCAGCGGCATCCTCAAAGGGCAGACGACGCCCTTCAGCGGTTGCCCTGAGGCGTTGGTGGAGGATTTGCGGCAGGCGCTATATGCCTCCAAAATCGTGTCTTACGCACAAGGCTACCAGCTGATGCGGGCCGCCGCCGCCGAATATGGATGGAATCTGAACTACGGCGGCATCGCCCTGATGTGGCGGGGCGGCTGCATCATCCGTTCCCGCTTCCTTGGCCGTATCAAAGAGGCCTTCGACCGCAATCCGAACCTGAGCAACTTGCTTCTGGATCCCTTCTTCAAAGACGTGATGGACAAGGCGCAGGCCGCGTGGCGCCGCATCGCCGTCATCTCCCTCCAGACTGGCGTCCCCATGCCTTGCATGACCTCCGCGCTGAGCTATTTCGACGGCTATCGCTGCGACCGCCTGCCCGCCAACCTGCTTCAGGCTCAGCGGGACTATTTTGGCGCCCACACCTACGAGCGGGTGGACTGCCCCAGAGGCCAGTTCTTCCACACGAACTGGACTGGCCACGGCGGCAACACCACCGCCAATACGTATACTGCATAAGTCATTGATAATCAATATGTTATGAAAATTCAGCGGCAAGAGGCCGCTGAAATCCCGAATCCATGATGTAACAGTTCGGCCGAATCGGAAGAGATTAGGTTGAGCAGTTCGTCATGGAGTCGGGTTGGGTGTCAGAAGGTCGCATGGCATGTCCACGTCTATATACAATATATATAATATAGGAATATAGGGCTCGACAATCTTTTCTCAACAATCACTCTGAAGGAAAAGGCGCTATGGAACTGAAGGTTTTGCTGAAGCAGCTTGGAGATGACACGGGACTTGGAGAACTAACTCTTGATGAGGCAGAGACTTGCACCATTCTTGTGGATGAAATGAAGGTCTCCATGATCCACATCATCGAAGGGAACCGTCTCCTTCTCTTTGCGGAGGTGGGCGAACTTGCCGAAGAGATGTGTCCCGCGTTGGCACTGGCCGCGCTGAAGGCGAACTACCTCTTCAGGGGCACCGGCGGTGCCACGCTGTCCGTCAATCCTGAAACGTCCATGCTTTGCCTCAATCAGTCCTTTCTTTTGGAACCCATTGAGTATGAGGTATTTATAGAAATAATCAACGGATTTGTGGATACGTTGGCCCAATGGAAGTCGCTGCTGGCGGACTACAGGCCGGCCCCCACGGCTTCCGACGAGAAGGAGGCCATCCCGTCGAATTTTCTGAGAATCTGAAAAGACGGAGTTTTTTCGCTGTTTGTGTTTGGCGTGCATAGAGGATACGTGTCATCCGAATCGGGTTTTCGTCAATTTCATAAGGAGCTTCGAAGAACATGCCTATTTCAATAGACTCATTTCAGCGGACTTTGGACACCAGCAAGATACAGGGTTTTGTAAAGCTCTCTGACAACGGGACTTCGGTCAAATCCTACGGTGGCGGTTTCTTCGCGCGGCATTTCGGGCTCTACAGCAAGCCCAGCGTGGAGGAGAACAATGCGGTCCGCCGTGCGTTCTATGAGAGCGTGATGGACACCTATCACTGCAAAGGGGAGGTGCTGACCAACCTGCGGCGGGAACTGGGCATCGACGAGAACGGCATCAGCGCAAGCGGCCAACAGCTGGGCGTTCGGGAGGCGAAGGACATTCTGCAGCGCATCAAGACCGCGATGGCCGAAGAGCGGACGATCGCCAAGGACATGGACAACGGCCAGCCTTTCGATATCACGCTCAAGCGGGCTTTCAAGGACGCCATGTGCGAGGCTTTGCAGCCGTCTCTGGATCTGGCGGACAAGACGGACACGATGCCTGACATGAATACGGCCTTCGAAAGCGTGATGAAGGACTTGCACCGCGCCGGAACGGGTCTCAAACTGGGCAACACCGTTGTCAGCCGTGCTAATGAGTCGACGCCTAACTCAATCAGGCAGACACGCAATGATGAGATGGTCCGCAATATCGAGCAGTTCTTTGCGGCGGACCCGACGAATGGCATGCGCGCAGGCCGCATCATCAGCGACATTGTGCATCAGGGGTTCATGGCCACCTTGCAGCAGAGCATCAACATGTCGCATGAACCGTGCGACATCTTTTTCAACGCAGATATGGCCCATATCATGGATTTTTCTGTAAGTCGTTCTGATGAGGGAAGTTATAAAATCGGATACGAGGGCTTCTTCAGTTATCGTCTCATCACGAAGGATGGTGAGATGAAAGTGTTTGATCCATCCAAATCCGGAGTCCATTTCAACGTCAATCTGACTCTCTCCTTTGACTCGGTGAGCGGGAAGCCCAAAATCGACATTGATCAGCCACCGAAGATGACCGGACAGCTCACGCTTGATGATAGGATGGGCATGACCGAATTCAGCAAGATTCAGAATTTGGTGGATCCGACTGACGGCACGAATTTTGAGAAGGGCGCCTTGCTTTCAGGGGAATTGAGCAAACCGGAGGTCATGGAGGCTGTCTTGAATCCGGTCAGTCCGGAATCCACCCTTGAGCTGGTTCGCTCGCGGGTTCTCACCAAGTCGGACATGGAGATTCTGAACATGCTGAACATTGGTGGCTCCCTCGCCACCAGCATGATGGCCAGATTTGCGGCGGACGAAACGACGCCGCACCTCGGAAAGGAGATCATCGGTCGGCTGCTTGAACCGAGCACGCGGGAGGCCGCCATTCAGGATTTGAAGAAGATGGCGCAACCGATTGTCGATAAGGGATGGACTGCCCAAGTGCCGGATTTCCAGCCAGAGCTTCTGAATCTGGTCACCATCGGGGGCCTTTCCCACACCACCTTCGCGGAAGGGCTGAGCGATGCATCTCTGGTGGCGAATTTCATCAGAAATAGCGACAATCCCGACGTCAAGCGGCTTCCCGCTGAACTTAAGTCCGACAGACCCGCCACCGTTGCCGCGGCCAAGGAGCAGGTCAAGGCTCTTGCGCTGACGTTACGGCATGAGCTGGGTCTCAAGCTGCTGTGCACCTACATGCCCGAAGTGGGGGCGCAACAGTGCGAATTGCTTGCCAGATATATCCCGCAGGACCGTTGCAATGAGATGCTTCAGCACATCGTGCACCGCGACCCCTACATGAATGATGCCATCCGGTTCTTCGAAAGCAATTTGCAAGCCGCATATATCCTTGATAAAGGATAACTTGCAAGATATGGAGCGGAAGGGGCTGTGAATTAGGCGCGTTTCGCGTGACATGGCCTTTGGAGGGGAGCACTGCAAGATGAACAGCAGCGGGTGGTGGTTGTTGACGGCGGCAACGATGACGATGGCGATGGCGGCGATGGCGCAGGAGGGGAATGCGCTGCTTCGAGAACGGCTGGAGCGCAATTCCGCCTGGCGGCGGGCGCAGCAGACGCCGCCGTACAACCGTCTCGCCCCTTCCGGTTTTGTCATGGACGAGGCGGAGAAGGCGCGGCAACGGGCCGCTGGCGCAGAGCTGAAGGCTCAGGTTGCGGCGGCCATCGCGGAGGGGCGTCACGAATTCCGCATGACGCCCGGCCAGTACCGCTTCGCGGACAACAGCGGATGGCATTTCGACGGCGTGAGCGATTTCACGTTGGAGGGGCAGGGCAGCACCCTGTGGTTTGAACGGCCCATGGCCCAATTGGCCGACAATCCTCAAAGTCTTCTTTTCACAAACTGCAAGAACATGTCGCTGAAGAACTTGCAGATTGATTTCGACCTTCCGGTCTATCTTCAGGGGACGATTTTATCCATCGCGGACGATTTGTCGAGCTTTGAAATGCAGATTGACCCCGATTGGCCCAAAGCGGGCATGGGCGGCGGTCAGTTCTCGCTCTATACGCCTGAAGGCGAATATGTTCCACAAGACACGCTGATTCACGACGGTGCGACGCTGCACGATGGAGATCGGCTGACGGTCGCATTGAATCCATCCCAGCTGGCTCCCTATTTCACGAAAAGCCCGTGGACGGAAGCCACCGGACGGTACCGCAAAGTGACGGCGGGCACGATGGTGGCGCTGAATTTTCGGCGGGGGTTCACGATTCATGTGAACGGCTGCGAGTCCATGACCTTCGACCATATCGACATCTGGCAGTCCCAAGGCATGGGGATTCTGGAGAACGGCGGCATCGGAGGCAATAAGTACTTGAATGTCAGGATGATACGAAAACCTGGAACTCGCCGGGTCCATTATGGGACCGCCGACCATTTCCATTCCAACTGCGTGACTCGCGGCGCGTTGGTGGAGAATTGCGAGTGCGCTCATTCGTCAGACGACAATCTGAATCTTCACGGCAATTGGCGGTATGGCTGGAAACAGCTGTCACCGACGACGCTGGTGGTCGGCGCGCCGAAACCGCCCGTGGCGGGCATGACGTTCACTCTGCGCCGTATCGGCCTGCTTCAGAAAGTGGCGCAGTCAATGGTCGTTGACGTGACGCCGCTGAATGACGAGGCACTGCTCAGGGAAGTCGCCGCCATGACGCCGCAGGCGAATGGGCGGATTGCCTGGCGCGGAAAGGGGCAGCTGTATCTGGTGGAGCTGGCGGAGGCGGCGAAACTGCCTGACGAACAGCTGCTGATTGATGCGCATGTCGATAATTCCAAAGGATTTGTGATTCGCGGTTGCTATTTCCACCATTCCCGTTCCCGCGGGGCGTTGCTGACGGGCGTGGGTGGCGGCCTGCTGGAGAACAACGTGTGGGAGGACGTGTTGGCGGGCATCAGCGTCTATGAGGAGTCATGGGGCTATGCGGAGGGCGCGATTCCGCAGGACGTGAAGATTGTGGGCAACACCTTGATTCGCAGCGGCGGCATTGAGACGGGACTGGTGCCGCGGGACACGGCGCAGGGCGTCTGGAACGATTGTCCTGTGCGGAATGTGGAGATCCGCGACAACCTGATTGTGGAGGGCGGCTTTATCCACATCATGTATGTGGATGGCGCAAGTGTTTGCGGAAACGTGTTTTGGAATCCACTCCGAGTGGAGCGCCAAACCCATGATTTCACCACGACGAAGGGGATGTTCGCCCATCCGGAGTATTTGGGCATGGAACGGCATGGCGCCGTTTTCGTGACCGCCAGCCGACTCGTGGACGTGACGGAAAACACCGTCTATCTGGTCACGCCTGGCCGGATGGAGGCCGTCCAGCTGGGCAAATTCGCCCATGAGCCCACAATCCGTTGCCGAGACAATTCCGTGGTTCGAGTGGCGGAATAGAATCGGAATGGAGTCCACAGAAGACACGGAATAAACAGAATGCGAGCGGCCGTCTTGGGGCTGTCGCGGCGGCTGCAATGCCGTCGGCACTCAATCCGCATAATACGGATTCAGGCCAATCCAGTTGACGACGCGCTGCTGTCCCGCAGGGCCTCCAGGCTCCGTCGCCGACTTCCAGTCGGAGAATGTGATGACCGCCGTGTCCTTTTGGGCGCGGAAGACGATTCTGTGGATGCACTTTTCGGGCGTGCCCGGCTTGTAGTCGTCTGTGCCGTGCCATACTTCAGGGCAACGGCGCATCAACTTCACTTCGGGGATGATGTCCGCGTCGGAAATCATCGCGTCAAAGACAAAGTCAAGGTGCTTGTTCTGCGGCTTCGTCAAGTCATTGTAGTCGATGGACATGAACGTGAGGCAATAGAGTCTTCCAGGCGTGAGGCCCGTGGCGGTCTGCGACAGCAGGTTCGGCTTCTTCTCGCTCTTCGTGAACAGCGCGACGTTGTCGCCGTGGCCTGGGCCGCATCCCACGCGCCACTGAATGCCGCTTCCGCCATAGCCCTTGACAATCTTGTGGACCAGTGAACCCTCTTCGGCAGGCATGGCCTTCCAGTGGGCGAATCCCTCCTCGAAGTCGCCGTCCTTCAGATGGCCTGGAATATAGGTGAAGCCGTACTTCTCAGACAGAGACTCCTTGCCTCCCTCAACGCAGTAGTAGCGCATCAGCCTGCCGATCCAGCGGACCAGCTCCTCGTCCGTATGAGCGATGCTGTAGCAACCCATGCCGTAGAGGCCATCCATTCTCGGGTCGTTTGCCAGAATGTTGAAGAAGCGGTCGAAGACGACCTTGATGTCGGCGGCGGGATAGTTGTTGATGCACCACACTTCCGGCGTGGTATAGCCGCTCATGAGCATCATGAAGCGCTCCGCCGCGTCGGGGGCCAGTTTCCTTGCGACCTCCAGCTGGCGGGGGACGTACTCAAGATATTCATTCAATTCCTTTTCCGTGCGTTTGGTGCCGACATATGTCTCCAAGAAAATCTTTCCTTCGCTCCGTGAGACATTCGAGCCTGCGGAAAGCAGATTATGATGGATTTGCGGATTGGAAAACGTGCTCACATCGACGCTGCAGCACCATAGATAGACGCGTTTCTCCAGGTCGGTCAACTGCCACAACGCTTCCGAGGTCGCTTCAGTCCTTGGCATGGAGTCGTTAAGCGAAAGTTCGTCGATGGTCAGGCCCCAGTTGCGGTTCAGCGATGGATTCTCGCGGATTCCCTTGACCATTTTATCGACCTGGGTTTCATTCTCCAAACGGAACAGACCTCGGCTGCCGACAATCTTCACACCCCGCGCGGCGAGTTCCCTGTCGACCTCCAATGCGAACGGATCATTCGGCAGCCAGACTTCCGTATCGATCAGATTGATGGAATGCAGCAGATGCTTTTTGAAGAAATCCATGTCGTAGTGGAAGTTGGCGATGTCCCTTTCCGAAAAGATGGCGAGCGGATACAGCATGATCTGCGCAACGGCGCGAATGATCAGCCGGCCGCCTTCGGCAGGGGCGTTTTCGATTTTGAGCGTGTGCTTGCCGATCGAGAGAAGCCGCATGGTGTCCGAAGGCTCGCCATCCCGATAGAGGACAACGGGTTCGTCGGCGCCATCGAGTTTGGCGGTCGCGTTGCGGTACGGTTTGTCGAACCCGATGAACACCCACCCCTCATGTGGGTTGTCGAAGGTGATTTCGCCGTTCTTCAGGTCCGTGGTCAGGATTTCGCTGACCATGTTGTTGAGTCGCTTCAGATTGGCTTTCGGTGGGACGTTGATGACGCGGATTGTGTAGTCATTCTGCAACACCGTCTTGTGGCTGTTTCTGTCAAGAAGCGCGACGCGCATGGTCCCTTCGCCGAGCGGAAGATTCCCGAGGCGCGTCTTGACGAGCCGCGAGGAGTCGACATCGAAGACCTTCCATGACGAGAATGAAGTCTCGCCCGCCATTTTCGTCTGCACGCCCAGTTCGCATTCGCCGAGCTTGTCCTCGGTCAGGCCAGGGATGTAGAACGTCATCTGCGGGTCGGCGGCGTCGATTTTCATCAGCAGCGGAGTGACGGGGACGATTCGGCTCAGGTCGACATCCGCAGCGCTGATGACTTTGGAACCCGCCAGGGCTTTCTCCGAGAGCGGAATCAGATAGGGGCAGGCAATGTCAATCGTGCCCTGTGGCCTATTTGCATAGAGGCCATACGTGTAAAGGCCATTGACTGATGGCGGGAGAACGCCCTCGCCTTCCACTTTGACCCACTGACCGTCCGTGTCTCTCGGAATTTCGTTTTTGGAGATGAGCTCGCCTGTCCAGCCACAGTTCCAGACGCGAAGCGACGCCGTCGGTGTCTGCAGCCCCTTAGTGCGGATGTACGCGCCGAAACGATACCTCTCCCCCGCGACTAGAACGATATTCTTCTGGCGGAGCACTTCACCATTTGGAATGTTGATGCGAAGGGCGTTCTTCCCGTCGGGACCTTCGCCTTTCAGTTGGACAAGGGGATTCGCATTTGCATCGGAGAAATCGACATTCCAGTCGCCGAGAATGCCTGGAAACGCCGATGGATCGCCCTCAAAGTCCACATTCGAAAGGATATTGACTTCCTCAAACGCCAACAGGCTGACGGTTGTCAGCAGCATCATTGTCAATAGTTTTTTCATTCGTTACTCTCCCTGGGGAGTTTTAAAGCTCCGCTTCTAGATAATGCATTGCTATTCCTATATTCCTATAATATTATATACCCGCAATTGCGCTGCGGGCACAATTAAAACTCACAGGTGCTTATTGAATGTCCGTCTTTGCCAATTGTCACAATAATGCCGATGCCCTCCTGAATATCCAACGGGAAGCTGGAATCTGGTGTGTGAATGTTAACGTGCTTTGTATTGCCGGCGGCGGTTGTCCAGTCGGTGTTGAGCAGCATAAGGCGCTGGGTATTGTCATCCTGTTTCCAAATTGTCCAGAACACTTCGTTTGAAGGGTCGTCCACATATAAGTCGCCCTTGCTTTGCTCCGCCAGATGTGCAAGCCATGTGGCGGAGAACGTCTGGAACAGTTCATGTCCTGGATATGCCCACAATGCCAGGCAGATGACATGGCCCTTCCCAACTTTGTGGCAAAGCACCATGGGCGCGCCAGTTGCCGCATCCCACGCCAGCACTTCCGAATCGCCGTTCTCTATTTCCGCCAAATAGGCGGGACCATCTTCGTCTATGGAGTTGTTCGGCATGGCGGACAAGTCCGGCTCCTTGTAATTCTCCCTGCCTGGACCATTCCACTGCCCGCAATACTGAACGCCTTTGCCCTTTACTGCAAAGCCGCAGAATTCCCTCAGGTCGCCGCTGTTCCACAGCGCCAGGTCTTGCATATCACGCAGAAATTCCCTTTTGACGTGGGTTGAGAACTGGGGCAGTCCCGTCAGCAGTGTGCCGCCATTTCTCACGTAGTTCAGCAACTTGTCGTAGTCCTCTTGAATCAGTGTATTCCAGCCGAAGTTGACAAGTAGCTTATACTGCGATAGATATTCTCCAGAAGCCTCGATGGGTGCTTCGTCAAAGTCGCCGTACGGAGTGCCTGAAAAGAAGAACCTGCGCTTGTCGAAACGCTGCCGCAATGGCTGGGTTGAGGCGCCTGGCATGAGTACGTCAAGAACCTGCCTGCATTTCTCTGGCTGGCAATGGCCCCATTCCGGGGCGTTTTTTCCAAATGCGCCCCAAACCGCGTATTCCGGCGTCTGTTCGCTGCCGCAGATGAATCCATTGAAAGGGGCGGCATATCGTCCTTCAATGAATGCAATTTTGCGCACGCATCTGCCGCTGCGGGGATGCGTCTTTGCAAAGCGGAAGAAGCCGCGCAGCATGTCACGTTTGCCTTTTGTAAGGGCATCGTCCCATGAGAAGCGCTCCTCCTTCCAAAGTTGGAAAAGGCTGTCCTCTTCGTAGAGGAAGTTGGCGCCCATCATCCAAGGCTGCATCAGACTCAGGTAGAACATGCGCAGGTGCGTGTCAAAGTATGGCTGTATCGGATGCTGGATTGCAATATGCACGCCCCATTCGCCCTTGCCGAGCGCCTCTGCAGCGGACCTGGCTTGGCTTAGCAGATGCTGCGTATGGGAGACCATGGTCTCTGCGCGCACTGAATCCACTCCAGCGAGGAATGTATATCTGATTGCACCTGACGCATCGCCGAACTCCATTTGCGCCCCCGCATTGTGCGCCCTGTCAATTTGGGGTTGAATCCACTTGAAGAAATGCTGCATTGCCTCCTTCATGTTGCCTGCGGCGTATGGCTCCGTCGGGTCAAGACCGTATGTGGGGTAGGTATGCTCATGCTTGCCCGCTCCATGGAAAAACTCTTGCGCGCCTGCCTTCAGTTCCCCGTCGTCAAAGTCCGTTGCCGCCTCTGCGTAGAGGTAGTGCCTGCGGCAGAACTCGCCCCATTTGCGCATGAGCCTGCCATCAACTGGCAGGTCCGCCCCGTTGTGTTCGGGGTCGTAGAGGAAACTGCGGAATACCGTGAAGTTGCCCATGCGCGTGCGCACCGTGTAGTCAAGAATCCAGTCCATGAATCCATTGTCATCCGCGGGAACCGCAGTCATGTCGAAGCCCACCTTGATTGGATTCGCTTCTTCCTTGATGTCATAGACTTGCACCGTTGCCGTATGCGAACCGCAGCTGCACTCCATTCTGCCAGGTTTCTCCGAGACGAAATCAAACTCGTTCCAGCCAGGTCTTGCATCGATTTGCAGCGTCTGCTCAGGAAGGGCAACTTCAAGACGTTCTGGCTTGACGGCAAATACCTTGCCGATCACATGCTCGCCGCGCAGTGTCCATTCGGGTATGCTAAGTTGTCCATGGTCCCGTTCGGACTGCTGGATTACAAGTCTGCTGACAAGCAGGCACAGTTTGTCATGAAGATTTATGAATGTGAATTTATGTTTGCCAGGAGCAAGCTGGATGCGTATCCAGATGTCGTCCAGCATCTGCATGACGTCGTCATGCATTCGAAGATACTGCTTGAATGTCTTTATACTTCTACCATCGCAGAGTAGCTCAAAGTCGAAATAGCCGAAGACCTGTTTTTCAGCGCCTGGCGTGTGCTCGATAGGCGCCGCCATTGCCTGCATGTGTATAAGGGTCTCGGAAAAATCCTTCTTCGGCGCAGGTATCTCCGCCTGGAATTCCAAGGCATGCCGTGGCTTGATTTCTCCTGTGCGCATACGGGCCCAGTCCCTTCTGGGCAAGGCAAGGTCCTTCGCCTCAAACACGGTTTGGCCAGGCTTGGGGGCGGGGCGGAACCATAGATAGCCAGTCATTGTGGCGACGACATGGCAACCCAGGTACTTGGGCCCCACATTGTACACTAGTCTCTTTTCCTCTAGCAGTTGCTTTGCCGTGAAGTCGAATGTGCCGCTGGTGGTACGCAGGGTGAAGCATGCATTGTCATCGACTTCCGCCTCCACGCGAATGCCTGAAATGCCACGCTTCGTGACGCTATTCCAGCGCGGTTCGGGCAACTTGGTCTCCACCGCACAATGGCCAGGACCATACCACACCACTGGATAATCCAGCTTATAGACGCTTTCTATGGCGCCGCCACTGCATTCAAGGCTGCCATCCCAATTGTAAACGGGATGGTAATGGCGGCGGCTGTAAAGATACTGGTAACCCCACTCTATGCGAAAATCCAACTTCATTTTTGCTTCTTGGTAAGCAATTTCACAGATTGGCACAGTCTGGCACATAAAATCTGTGTAAAACTATGTAAATCCGTGGTTTAATTATATTTCACAGCCGTCCCATAACTGAACGGCAAACTTGAAAAATGCGGAATCATGACAAATTGATGGAAGCCTACCATGCAACCACAGGAGGTGACATGAGCCCACAGAAGCATACTATGTCCAGCCTTGTGCAAATTGCAAGCCGGATACCCGACAGAATCATTGAAAACCTTGCCCGCAGGCACAGGATACAGACTCGGCTTTCTGCACCACAAGCCATGTGATGGCCATGTCGTGCGCCATGCCGTACGCGCATCTGGCCAATGTCCTGAGACTGAACGACATCTGCGACAGCCTGCGCGCTCTGAAACCACCAATTTTCAGCATTTATGGGACAGCTCTGAAACCCATAAAAGAAACAGAAATTGGGGTTTGTAAAATTTGAGGGGGTATTATATTAAGTACAATTGTGGTTTCTGTGGGTGGCGGGTGTTACCCCTTTTTTGAACCACGCCGAAACAACCATGAATTATACGGACAACCATGAAGCCCCTCCTCCGCAAAATCTTCTTCTGGGACGAAGCCGCGCAGGGCGCGTTCTTCGGTCTGACGCTTCTCATCATTCTTCAACGATGCTTCTGGCCGCTTCTTGTGGGCGTGGCCCTGCCTGTCTTCCTGCGCGATACCAACATCGGGACGACGTTGTTCGGCGTCGTGTTGTTTCTGACAGTCGTTGCGGTGATTTATTCGTTGGTTTGCCTCTTTCACTTCTGTCCGAAGAAGGCCATTTCAAAGGTTTCCGCAGGCGTCTTGTTCGTGTGCGCCATGCTGATTCTCTTGGTATGGGCGGTTTCCCCTGAGCATCTGAAGATGGCGACGACCGTCTTTGTATTTCTGTTTATCTTCTGGGAACTCGTCTATTCCTTCCATCCTGCCGTCAAGATTCATGACTGGCTGTTTGCGCTTGTTCCGCTACTGATAGGCGCGGCGTTGCATCTCAACATCAAGGCCGCGAGCCTTCAATCCCTTCTGCAGCCATGCAATTTGGCAGTCTCACCGAAGTTCGACTTCTTCCATCTTGTCGGATATGGACATCTTTGGCTGCCTGCAATCTGTTGCATCGCACTTCTTGTGGCCGCTTATCTTCTCTGCGGCAGGGTCATCGCGAAGGCAGGGGGCTTGCCATTCAGGACACTTTTCGGGAAGGGCGTCGCCGCCCTGTGGATTGTCTTCGCTGTAATGTATCTTGTGAGCGTAGTCATGGCATTGCAGGCGATGCATTCATACCGAAACGCAAAAAGGGAACTGAATTCCTTCTGGGAAGTCGGCATCAACAACACGTCGCTTGTTGAGCTGTATCGGAAGAGCGGCCAAATCGACCAGTCGTTTTGGGACGAACTTGTCGGCCTTAATGTGGAGTTTACCACTCTGAACGAGCAGTATGACGGCATCGACGCCATTGTCGGTTATCCAAACGCCGTCCTGCCACCTGAAATCAACAAGCAGTGGAAGGCCGCTTTCATGGAATCCCCTGAACTGCGGCGATGCGAGGAGATGCTCAACGAACCGCCACCACTGCCTGAACGTGAGTTTGGAACCACCTATGACAAGGCATATTCGGACATCATGTCCAAATGCAGGGCAATGGCGCGTTTGGAGCTGTGGCGCGTCCGGCTCTCTTTGGAGGCGAATGATATCCTTTCCGCGCAGCAGGCCCTTCAGCGGATGGACAACATAACTTCCTCATTCCTAAATGACTATGGCTTTGTTTCTGGCATGGTATGGGGCGCAATCGAGTCCATGCGCACCGATGCGCTTTCACGGATTATCGCCAGTGGACTTGCCGATGAGAAGTGGCTGCGTGAACAGTCGGAACGGTTGATTGAGAAGGAACGCCACATTCCACTCATGCATAAGCATATGATTATGGGCCATGCTTCGTGCATGATAGAAACAATAGACAATACGGAATCTTCAATGCGTGGGCTGCTCCTGTTTTGCCCTGAATCATTCACGCTGCTTGGACGGGAAGGGGCGGCGCTGGCAAGAAGCCATCTGATCAATGACTTTTCAGACTTCCCTCAGAAGCCAAATGGCCTCTTCGCGAGAATGCTTGCCAAATCAGTGCGCCTTGTTGGCACGAAGACCATGCCACGCAGACTTGCGGAATTTCGGATTTCACAGGGGATGATTGCGGCGGAATTGGCGCGTCGCGAAAATGGATGTTGGCCAGACGTCATGGACGACTTGCCGGAGGATCCCTTCTCTGGCAAGCCACTGAAATACACCGTCGGCAAATACGAGACGCCAGAGGAACACTTTCAAACAAATGATAATCCGGAGCCGTTAGACATCCCTCCAGAGGTGCAAAAGCTAATGGGGATGACGGAGGAGCAGGCGGCGGAGTTTTCGCGTCCGCAAAAATATACATTCAAGACGGAATGGCGCACCGTGGATGCCGTGCGAATCTGGAGCGTGGGGTCGGACGGCATCGACGGCGGTGGCCTTCGTTCAACGGACGACATCGGCTTCATCATTCCAATACATTAATCTGAACCATTCATTTTAGGGTTCCATATTCATCATTTTGAACTCAAATATGCGGAGATTAGAGTCTCCCTAATTAGGTTGTCCCATCAGTTGAGCATAAACAAGCATGGAATAGGTCACCCTAAAAGTGAATGGTTCAGATTAATCGTTCTTGCCACATCATCCATTTCGTGACACGCGGTTGAAATGCGCGGTTGACAGGGTAGATTAGGATAGTGGCGAGCAATGAATGGGTCATCGAGTGTGAATGACCTCTGTGCAGAAATTACAGAGAGAAACAATGAAACTCAAGTTCGCTTTATTGTTGCTGTGTGGAATTGCCTCCCTTAATGCCTCTGCTTGAAGCATTTGGACAATCTCCCTGCGGGAAGAAAATGAAATAGAGAGGATTGCATGATGTTTTTTGAGCCAGGTTTCATCGCATTTCTGCTGTTTGTCCTGATCCTGCTTTGGGGAGCAATCTGCGTAAGGGCGTTTTTGTTGTTGCCGCCTCTGCCACGTGGCGTTGGAGTTGTGGCTGCTACGCAGTTGATAACCATACTGCTCTGTGAATTGGTCTGGGTGATTGAGTGTATTAATGCTTCAGAGCTCTACACATCTCATTTGTACCTTCCGAATTCAATAGCTGTTCCCCTTATTGTTTTAGCTTATTGCATCAGCGCCATTGGCTTTTTCACGACCATGGTTTGGGCTATGATCAAGCCTCGGCGCTCAATCATCCTGTGTTTTTGTGTCTCAATTTTCGAGGCACTTGCCTTCTTCTGGTCTTTTATCGTAATCCAGGCTTGGGCTTCGTGCTGACCGCATGACCATGAAACATCTCCTACGCAAAATCTTCTTTTGGGACGAGCCACCTCGTCCATTCAGTGCACGCGGTTGAAAAGCGTGGCGGATGGAAGTAAATTTTTGTGAAGGAACGAAGGCAACAATAGAACCACTTGTGAATGATAATTGAAGGCGTTTAGAAAATAAAGGTGACGCAAGGTGGCATCCACTACCGCCTGCTGGTGGGGTCGCATTTGTTGGCTGGTGGTTTGTATTTTATGGAATAACTGCTATATTCTGTAACGTCAATAGATTTACAGGAGATTGTTATTATGAGTACATCATCAATCAATGTCAGACTTGACAGTGTTTTGAAGAAAGAGGCGGAGGAGTTGTTTGCCGCTCTAGGATTGAACATGACCACTGCCATTAGTGTGTTCCTGCGCCAAGCTGTTTGCGACCAGGCCATACCGTTCCGCATCTGCATGTATCCCAAGCCAAATGCAACAACTCTTGCGGCAATGCGCGAGGCCGAACGGCTGGCGCACGATCCCAACGCCAAGTCCTACGCGAATGTGGAAGAGCTTATAAAAGATTTGAATTCATGAAATACACAATCAGGATGACCTCCCATTTCCGCAAGGACTACAAGCTTATGCAAAAACGCGGCTTGAACATGTCACGACTTGACGCTGTCATCGCCATGCTTGCTTCTGGCAAAGTACTGGACGAAGCGTATCATGACCATGCTCTCGGCGGCGATTATGCAGGACATAGGGAATGTCATATTGCGCCAGACTGGCTTCTTATCTACTACAAGGAGAACGACATCCTTGTGCTTACCCTTGCAAGAACGGGCACTCACAGCGACCTGTTCTAGCCGGCAACCTCATCGTCATTAGGCCAGTCATCGGGCGCATGTCCGCATTTTGACGATGGTGGAATCAAGCAAAGAAATAATCTTACCGCTTTTGTAGATTGTTGTATTTCTACGTAATCTATGATAATGAGAACAGAGTAAGATTGACCATACCGGCGTTTGAATGATAATAGCGGGAAAACATCAAGAAATGGAAGATGCTGCATGCAGGCGGCAGTTCGCAATCCGTTGATTCTGTGTATTTTATGGTCATATCAGCATGCGGACGCCTGGAATCTCTTCAAGACCGTGGAACAGCGCCTCCATGGTGGGGCGGTCCGGAAGCGTGGCGCTCAACTGCCATGAACGGTAGCGGTCGCCGCCGGAACGGCGGCCTTGGGTGATTTGGCCATTCAGCAAAAGACAGCGGAAAAGCTCCTGAACCAGCTGAGGGATGTTCTGGGCGTCGCTGATGGTGATGAGACGGCCATGCCACAGCAGAGGAAACTGCAAATCGGTCTGTGAATCAAAGGGGGAGTTCAGGTTCATGGCTTTGGAAGGACTTTCCGTCGGACACCAATAAACAAAAAGGCCCGGCGAAAAGGCGCCGGGCCTGAGGGTTACCGATCGCGGTCAGAAATTAGTGGTTGAACTTGTCAATGACTTCGCCGATGTTTTCGGGAGTGATGAGGACATAGCGCTTGTTGAAGGCTTCGTCGAAGTCTTTCGGAACGGGCTTGTCATCATACTGGGCATCTTTCAGATAGCCAACGGCGGCGACGCAGGCACCGCTCTTGATGAGGGCGGGAACCGACTGCAGGTTGCCGGCGGCGAAGACGATCTTCTTGCCTTTGGGCGGGGTGAAACGGGCAGGCAGACCCATGAAGGTGATGATCATGTCATAGTCATCGCCAGCGTCCTTCAGCAGGTCGTTCAGGGCCTTCGCGGTGTACCAGCTCTCCACGGGGGGCAGCACATCGCCGATGGCGGCGGTCTTGTTCTTGTAGGCTTCAGGCAGCTCGGGGGCCAATTCCTTCACGATGCTGATGGCGGAGCCAATGCCCAGCTTCAGGCCTTTGACGGCGGCGTTGGGGCTTTCGGGGGTGTCGGGCATCAGGGGGTCAAGAATCACGACGGCCTTGGAGCCGGACTGCTTCTCGGCCAGGTACTGTCCCAGCTTCTGGGTCTGGATGGTCTGGAACTGGGTCTCGCGGTTGCCCATGGAGGACTGGCCGCCGCCCGTCATGGTGCCGATGGAGCTCCACAGAGCTGCCACGATGGCGATGATGGCGCAGACAATGGCCAAGGGCTGGCCCCACGTGGCACCTTCCTTGCTCTTGTTCATGCCGACGAATGCACCGATACCACCAATGATCATGATGACGATTTTAATTGCGCTCATTTTTTTCTCCTTGATTGGATTGACGTTTGCCGGGCCTCGGGTTGCCCCGAAACCACTTGTTGACTAAAACAAAACAATAAAATAAACTTTCTTTAAAATGGACACGTCTGCATACCGGCAGACTGAAAACCTTAACAATATAGCCGACATTTCCCTATCTTCAAGGCGTCAGCCTCATGTCTGTCGCGGATACACCGCTGGCAATGCATATAACCTTAATGCGTCTAACGCAGGTTTGCAAACCGAAAGCCAACGTTATCCTGCATTTTTTTGCCCAGTCCCGCATTTTTCTTTTTCATGCCAATAGACAATTTATGACAATTCATGACGATTTTGCCCTGTGTGCAAAAAGAGGTAAATTTTCATGGACTGTCGTTGAATCAGAATGCTATTTCTCCATGTCGGCGTAGGCGGCGGCATCCATCAGCTTCTCGAGCTCCGCCGCGTCATCGACGCGGATGCGGCAGATCCAGCCCGTTCCCTCCGGATCCTCATTGATTGCCGACAAATCCGTCTCCAGGGCGGTGTTGACGGCGATGATTGTTCCCCCTACTGGCATGAAGACATCAGAGGCCGCCTTGGTGGACTCCACCACACAGAACGCCTCACCCCCCTTGAACGCCGCCCCGATCTTCGGCAACTCCACATAGCACAAATCCCCCAGAGACTCCTGCGCATAGGTGGAAATGCCCACGACCGCTTCATCGCCATCCTGCTCAATCCATTGATGCTCAGCACTATACCGTTTCATCACCGCTCCTTCAATTGCTGTGTCGATGTTGTCGGCAGCTGTGTCATTGGCCGGACATTATCGTCAGTCGGCCTGCCGCCCTCTACAAAATAGTCTGCTTTGGCCCATTTGCAATGTGCTTCGCGAAACAAACTGGATGACGGGGGAACGCCAATGGTGATTTCTTCCCCTTTTCCCTGCCGGCAAGGAAGAAGGTGACAAGAGGAGGGAAGCAGGGTGTGGAACGCGGGATATGGGAAGCAAGAAGAGAAAAGAGCGGAGAGGGAGTCCTCAGGCCAAATGGGGAGAGATTTTCGCTTGCGGAGCCAAATCTTGAAAAATTGTGACGTGTCAGTTTGCCGAATGGGAGACTCTGTGCTACATTAACGAACTCAATGATTTTTCTTTGAAGGCATCGTCTCTATATATAGTAGAATAAGGTAAAGGAAAGACACAATGAAACGGACATATCAGCCCCATTCCCTTCCCCGCAAGCGCAAACTTGGTTTCCGTGCCCGCATGGCGACGCACAATGGCCGCAAGATTCTTGCCAACCGCCGCCGTTGTGGCCGCAAGCGTCTGGCCCTGTAGACCGCGTGTCCGCCGCCGTTTTGTCGGTGCGTCGTCGACCGCCTGAAGGGGCGTTGCCTTTCGGCGGATGATGGCGTTCCGAACGCCAAGCGGGGTTCCCGTGGAAAAGCGCAGTGCCAGCAAGGTGAGGCATCCGGGTTTCGGCCGGGAGTCGCGGTTGCGCAATCGACGGCAGCTGGATATCATGAAGGCCAGTGGCCGTCGAAGCGCGGGAGGGTATTGCGTGGTTATTGGACTTGAGGAGCCGCCAGACGGTCAGCGTAGGGCGGCGTTTTTAATATCCCGCCGGTACAGTCACCTGGCGGTTGTCCGAAACCGGGCCCGCCGCCTGTTTCGGGAAGCGTATCGGCGTCTGTTTCCGGAGCTGACGGAATGTTGGATGGTGATGATTCCCCGCCATCGGATGCAGTCCGACGTGAAACTGGATTTGATCTACGAGGAGATTCGAGGGCATTGTCGGCGGCTGGGGCTCTTTCGGCCGTCGGTCGCGGGGCAGGAGGTTCCATGAAGGGGGGCAAGCTGCCGGCGGATTGTCTTGTGGCGATCATCGGTGTCTATCAGCATTTCATCTCCCCGCTGTTGGGGCCCTGCTGTCGCTTTCAGCCCAGCTGCTCCGAATACGGCCGGCAGGCCATCGCGCGGCATGGGGCTTTGAAGGGAAGCTGGCTGCTGCTGCGGCGGCTGAGCCGATGCCATCCGTTCTCCGGCCGAAGCGGCTACGATCCGGTTCCGGAGGCCGAGAAGGGCAATGGGCCGAACGGCGACTGAGACGTTCTTTATAACCTATTATATATAATAGCGCGTGAGTCTATGAAATACGACAAAATCACGATTATCGGAGTGGTCGGCTGTCTGCTGGCCTTTGTGCTCCTGACCCTTTACATGCCCCGGCCCGTGCCCCGCAAGGCCGCGGCCCCCGCTCCAGCCGAACAGACAGCAGGAGAAGCGGCGACGACGGCGGAGACGGCAAGCCCCGATGGAACGACGGCAGGGGAGCCGGGCCATGAGCCAGCCGCCGCTGTTGACACGGCCGCCGGCAAGGCGTTGTCCCTTGGCGGTGGCGGCGTTGCCCGCTGGCCGGAGCCGGCTCGGCCACCTGTGGAGCTGAGACGGCCGGATGAGGCCACGCTTTTGGTGGATCCCGATGGCGGCGGTGTGGTCGGTGTCTGGCTGGATCAGTATTTTCAGGACAAGCCGCGGAACGGCGAAACTGGCGAACATGTGGTTTTGGGCGCCTATGACCATCCTTTCATGGTGTTGGACACGGCGGCCTCCGGTCTGGATTTCGCCCCGCAGGGCAGCGGCCGCATGGAAGATGGAGCCTATGTGCTGAGCCGTCGCAGCCGTGATGGCCATCTGGAGCTGACTGAGCGCTGGTGGCCCGGCGAGAACACCTATGAATTCCATTATGAGTTCTCTTTGAAGAACGACGGTGAGATTCCGCTGGCTCTTGACGAGCTGACCGTCTCCGGCGGCGCGTTGCCGCCCTCCGTCTCTCCCGCAAGAAAGGCGGGCAGGGGGGAGTCCGCCGGCGGCGCCAGCGCGGGAACCCCGAACAGCCATGCCCGCATGTTCACCATGAGGGACATCGCCAAAATGAAGCCGGACACGGCGGCGGCGCTGCGCTACACCCCCGCAACCTGGACCGCCGTCCACTCCAAATACTTCCTTTTGGGCATGTGGCTGGCGGATTCGGATTTGGCTGGCGTGGAGGTCAAATCCATCGCCTCCATGAGCGCCGATGGAGTCCAGCCGGCGGCCGCGGGACGTTATGCCATTCAGGCGCTGCTGCCGAAGACGCGGCTTGACCCCGGCGCCTCCGGCACCTGGACCTTGACGGGCTATGCCGGCCCCAAGAACTTCGAGCGGCTCCATGCCATGCGCAATGGGCTGGACAACATCATGGAGATGGACCGATTCTTCTTCTTCCGTCCCGCCTGGATGGGATGGCTGAGCCGCTGTCTGCTGCTCGGACTGGTCTGGATCAGCAAATGCTTCCCGCCAAGTCTCGGCTATGGCCTGGGCATCATCTTCCTGACCCTTCTGGTCAAGGTCATCTTCTGGCCGCTGAGCCACAAGAGCACGGTGTCCATGCGGAAGATGCAGGCCCTTCAGCCGCAGCTTAAGGAATTGCGGGACAAATACAAAGACGATCCCCAGAAGCTCTACCGCAAGCAGAACGAGCTGTATAAGGAGAACAACGTCAACCAGTTGGGCGGATGCCTCCCCATGCTGCTTCAGATTCCCGTCTTCTTCGCGCTGTTCAACACCTTCCGCAACGCCGTGGAGCTGCGGCAGGCCGGTTTCCTGTGGGCCAACGACCTCTCGCTGCCGGACACCCTGTCCTTCTCCCCCGAGATTCTGCCCATCCGCCCGTTGGCGATTCTGATGGGCGTCACCATGTATCTGCAGCAGAAGATGACGCCGTCGGCGGATCCAAAGCAGGCGCAGATGATGAACATGATGTCGGTTTTCTTTGTGGTGCTGTTCTATGGCATGCCTTCCGCGCTGACGCTGTACATGTCGGTGAGCTACCTTTTGGGAATGGCCCAGACCATGCTGATACGGAAGATGGAGAAGAACGGGACGGAGGTCACGGTCACGGCCCCCGCCGCAAAGACAAAGTAGACGATTTGGCTGCAAATCCTTGTCGTGCAACAGGATAGATAGGAGCGTCCAGATGGATATGGAACAACTTGCCAAAGCGAAGAGCGATTTGGCGGAGATGCTGCGGCTTTTGGGCATTGGAGCCGACATTGAATGCGCGGAGACGGAGGATGGCCCCCGTCTGGTGCTTCAGTCCTCGGAGGCCGGTCGCCTCATCGGCCGCAAAGGACAGAATCTGGAGAGTCTGGAGCTGGTCATGAACCGGATGCAGCGCCTTCAGGGGGACGATGCCGCAAAATGGATCCAAATCGAGGTGGACGGCTATGTGGCCCCCCGCCCCGAACCCCGCCATGGCCGGGGCGGGCATCCCGATGTCTCTCGGATGGAGAGCATTGCGCGAGACGCCGCCAAAGAGGTCAAGCGGTGGGGAGACCCGAAGGTCATCGGCCCCTTCAAGCCGGGCGAACGCCGCATTGTCCACATGACCTTGCGGGATGATCCAGAGGTGGAGACCATCAGCGACGAAGTGGCCGACGCGAACGGCTGCAAGATGATGACGATTCGGCGAATCGCCAAATAAAGGTTTCGCCGGCCGCCCGAAGGGACTGGCGGCGGGGGCCGGCCAACGGAATGACCGCCAACGCAACCCGAGACGTGTCGGGAGAAAGGGAGACAGAGATGGTACCATTGCTGTGCATCGGCGGTTTTCTGGTGATCGCGGGCCTTGTCGTCCTTTTCTGCATCGGCTTCGTCCTCCGCTATTTCTCCCTGTGGGTTGAGGCAAAGGCGGCCGGTCTCTCTTTGAGTTGGTGGGACCTGTTCCGCATGAAGCTTCAGAGAATCCCCATCCCTGTGGTTGTCAGTTGCTTGAAGACCATGAACAAGGGCGGCGTCCCCGTCACTGTGAACGAACTGTGCACCCACCATCTGTCCGGCGGCCATCTGCTTCAGCTCACGGAAGCCGTCATCGCCTCCACAAAGGCGGACATCCGGCTGGATTTCCGTCAAATGGCCGCCATTGACCTGGCCGGACGGGATGTGCTCAAGGCCGTGGAAAGCCACGTGAACCCCATCGTCATTCTCTGCCCTCCACAGGGTGGCATCTCCGGAGTGGCAAAGGACGGCATCCGGCTGGAGGTGAAGGCGCGGATCACCGTCCGAACCCGGCTGGAACGGCTGGTGGGCGGCGCCGGCGAGGCCACCATCGCCGCCCGAGTTGGCGAAGGCATCGTCACCGCCATCGGCAGAGCGCAGAACCATCGGGACATCCTTCAGCATCCGGAGGCCATCGCCGAATGGATCCTCAACCGCGGTCTGGACAAGGAAAGCTGCTTTGAGATCCTCTCCGTGGACATCGCCGATGTGGATGTGATGGACAACATCGCCGCCCGGCTCTCCATGGATCAGGCGGAGGCCGACAAGCGCATCGCCAACGCCCGCGCGGAGCAGCGACGTGCCGATGCCGTGGCCTCCCATCGGGAGATGAGCTCCCGCACCATGGAGAAAAAGGCGCTGGTCCGCTCCGCAAAGGCCAGAGTCCCCCAGGCCGTCGCCGCCGCCTGTCGTGAAACCCGCTTTGGAAACCGTCGCCCCGTCGCCCCGCTGGTCTCCGATCGGAAACGATGGGAGACCGCCGACTCCCTCCATTTTTCTCAAAAAAACTAATAAAATTGAAAATTATTTGAAAACTTTTAAATTTGATTGAATTTTCGATTTGCAAATTTGTAAAAGTTGCTGTAAAGTGTGAAGCAAGCTGTTTCTTTTTGTCGGCTTTCTCAAATTCTCAAAAATGAGAAGGCCCGGCTTTCAGATATGGAATTGGAATTTTATATAGTGCAACAGGTCGTGGTCTGACCGTTGCGGCCCACGGCGGCTCCGGATTTCGGGGCTTTCGGGGGCTGCAAGGGTCGAGAGCTTTTGGAGGCCAGGCGGTGGCCAAAGAGGCGGGCTGTGATCGCAAATCATTAGGACATAGTGGTTTATGGCAAAAAATGAACGAGTGTTGGCGATTGATATTGGCGCAACCAGTATCAAGTTGTGTGAGTTCATGTACCCTGGCAACAAGGTTGTCCTGGTCAACTACGCATATCGCGAGTATGACGAGGACCTGCCGGACAGCAATCGGACCAGCATCATCTCGGGCCTGCTCCGCCAAATGTTGGTGGAGGGCGGCTTCACAGCCAGGAAGTGCCTGCTCTGCATGTCTGGCCAGTCCGCACTGACCCGTTTCAGCCGCCTTCCCGCCATCAACTATGACCGCAAGCAGATCCGCCAGCTCGCGGAATATGAAGCCATCCAGAACATCCCCTTCTCCGTGGATGAGGTCATTTGGGACTATCAGCTCATTTCAGGGCCGGATTCGGACAATGTGGACGTGATGTCCGTCGTCATCAAGAACGACATCGTGGAGCAGGTGACCATGGCCGTTCAGGCCATCAACTGCAAGCCGATTCTGGTGGATGTGGCTCCTGCGGCCTGCTACAACGTGGCCCGCGCCAACGGTTTGGGCGATGGAAACTGTGTGATGTTGCTCAACATCGGCGGTCGCAGCACCAATTTGATTTTCCTTGAAGGCGACCATATCTTCGCCAGAACGATTCCCATCGCCGGCAACTCCATCACCCAGCAGATCGCCAAGGAATTCGGCATCAGCCAGGCGGAGGCGGAGGAGCTGAAGCGGCGCCACGGCTATGTGGCCTTGGGCGGCGCCTATGCGGATCAGGAGTCGGAGACGGCGGACAATGTGGCGAAGATCATTCGCGCCGTCATGGCTCGCCTCCACAGTGAGGTGGCCCGTACCATCAGCATTTACCGCGCCCAGCAGAAGGGGCAGAAACCCATCAAGATGTACATCACCGGCGGCAGTTCGGTCATCTCCAACTGCAACACGTTCTTCGCGGAGAAGCTGGGCATTCCTGTGGAGTACTTCAACCCCTTCCAGGTCATCACCATGGGACCGAAGGTGGATGTTTCGGAGCTCACGAAGGTCGCCCACATGTTCAGCGAGGCCATCGGCGTCGGTCTGCGCTATGTTGGCCAGTGCCCCATCGAGCTGAGTCTGATTCCTCTTACTTTGAAGCGTCAGCAGGAATTTGACCGGAAGAAGCCCTATTTCTGCATGTCCATCGTGGCGGTGGCGCTGATGGTCGGCGTTCTGTACGCGGGCTTGAGCGAACGCAAGAAAGTCTTCGCGGCCACCTATGACCAGCTGCAGCAGATTGAGAATGGGACGACTAACGGCAATGGCAAGGATGGCAAGAGCTTCAGCTCCATTCTCAGCGGCATCAAGGCGGCGGAAAGCTCCGCAAAGCAGAAGAAGGATCAGTATGATGCCTTGGGCGACCTGATTCTGGAGCAGGCCAAATGGCCCTGCATCCTTAATGAAATCTATCGCATCAAGCCTAACAACCTGTGGATCAGCTCCATCCGTCCAATCATCGGCGAAATGAGACCCTATGTTCCGGTCAGCATGACTGAAATGTCCGAAGGCGGCGCTGGCGGCATGGGCGACGGCGGCATGTTCGGCGGAATGCCGGGCATGGGCGGCGATGGAGCCATGCCTGGCGGCATGGGCGGCGGCGGCGGCGCTGACGGCGAAGTCGTCAACATCTCCGGTCTGGAGATTATCGGCTATCGGGTCAATCCGGACCTTGGCGGCCTGAAGTTCCGTCTGGGCAAGGAGTTCCCCTTCCCCTTCCCGCTGGAGGACACGGTGGCTGCCAGTGACGAGGAGGAGTCCTCGTCCAGCTCTTCGAATGACAAGGCCCCCGCTGAAGCGGAGGAGGCCGAGGGCGAAGGCGAAGAGGCCGCGGCGGCCGCTCCTCAGATTTCCGTGAATGAGCGCATTGAGGCGGCCATGAAGAAGGCCGGCCCGGATCCGGAACAGGCGTTCGAGGCCGCGCTACGCGCCTCCGAGCTGTTCTCCAATAATAAGGAATATACGGTGTTGCGCAGCTATAAGCCGGCTTTCGTCAACACGAAGACCACGCCGGATGCCCCGAAGAACTACGGTGGTTTCGTCATTCAGGTCAAACTGAATACGCCAGTGGAATTCTACAAGGTCATCCCGAAGAGCGCAATTGGTGGCATGGGCGGACCTGGCGCCATGCCTGGCGCAGGGCCTGCGGGCATGTAAGCTCCACGACGAAAGGTTTTGGAGACAGTTGGGTTGAAAGTCAAAATCATTACCTCACATAACAAGGTTCTGCTATGAATTTTTTTAAGAAAAACTGGGGATTTCTGACGTTCAGCGTCCTTGGCATTATTGTCATAGGGTTCGCGGTCTTCATGTGGATAGGGGCCTTGAAGGCCAAGAAGGCGGAGGAGGCCAAGGTGACTCAGGCCGGCGCCTTCTTCACGGAAGTGGAGAATGCCAAGCGCCATCTGGATCCGGAGAACATCACGAAGGCCAAGCAGAATGAGAAGTTCGCGGAAGAGGAATTCCGCCGTCTGCTCCAGATGATGGTCAATCGTTCCGCCATCAAATATGCCCAGCCGGTTCCGCTGGCCGAACTGCAGGAGCAGCCCATGACGGCCCTGAAGCTTCTTCAGGAGGAAATCGCCAAGATGCAGAAGCAGTTGGACGATGCCATGATTGACGTCAATGACGCCACGTGTGAATATTTCACCTTCGATGATATCGCCGGCAGCATGGAGCCGCCCCATCGGGATGACTTGGCCGAGCTGTTCCGCCAGCTGGAGATCATCAAGGACTTGGTTCGCCTCTGCATCGGCTCCGGCATCATGACCATTGAGGACATGGAGCGCCCCATGGGTCTTGCCTCCATGAGCGAAGACCTCTATACCTACACGCCCGTTAACATCACCATCACGGGGTCCCCCAACGCCATTCAGCGCTTCCTTAACAACATCAACAATGATGACCGCCTCCTGTTCTTCATCCGCAACATGGAGCTGGACGGCGAGGAGAACTACACGGATATCGGCAGCGACCTGAGCGGCATTGTCGATGGTCTGGCTGGGGTTCCCGGAGCCGGCTTTGACGGCGACGGCACTGGCGGCGGCGCTGCCGGCATGGGGGGCATGCGCGGTGGCATGATGGACGGCCTCGGCGGCGGTCGCCGCAGTGGCGGTGGCGGCATGATGGGCGGTATGCGCCGTTCTCGCCGCGGTGGCATGGATGACCCCGTGATGGGCGGCATGGGCGGCATGGGCGGCGCCAAAGACAATCAGGAGCAGACCGGTCCCTATAACCGCCTGTTGGCCCAGTTGGGCATGGGAAATCAGAACAACATGGGCATGGGCGGAGGCGTCGGCATGGCTGGCATGGGTCCCATGGGCATGCAGACTGGCCGGATGGCGGCGCGTCGTCAGCCCGCCCAGAAGGAAGGCGAGGAGCCGTTGGGACTCGCCGCCCAGATGGCGCAGCTTTTCCCCGCCGTCAAACGGCAGGCCCTGCTGATTTTCGGCGCCAAGACCATGACGTTGCAGCTGCGGGTGGACTGCGTGGAGTTCCTGCCGCCGGAGGAGCCGCCTGCGGATGAGGACGCGGAGGCCGCGGATGATTCCGCTGAAGGCAACGAAGCGGAAGGCAAGGAAGATTAAGGAGGTACAGCCATGGATTTCATTGCGAAAAATTATGAGAAGATGGTTCTTGGCTTCTGCCTGCTTCTGCTGATAGGCAGTATCCTGCTGGTTTCCGGGTTCATCTCTCGGGACCGCGAGAATCTGAAGAAGGTCATTGCGACGGATCAGCAACTGGTCAAGAGCGGTGGCAAGGACATTGAGACCTACACGAAGGACCAGTTCGACGCGGAGAAGAATCTCTCCGACCGCCGCCGTTTCTTCGCCGTGCTCGCCCCTTCCAGAGACAAGCGCGCCGGCATCGATGATCCCAAGGGGTCCCTTCTGGAGCCCTCACGCTACATCCACTGCATCAACGGCGAATGCACCTATCTCCTTTCCCTTTATGAGTCCAAATGCCCCTTCTGCGGTGAAGAACAGCCCGCTTTGGGCAAGGACGCCGCCGAAGGCGAGGACTCCGATGGCGACGGCATTCCGGACGATGTGGAAATGAAATATGCCTTCTTGGATCCGCAGAATCCGATGGACGCCAAGATGGACTATGACATGGATGGCTTCTCCAATCTGGAGGAGTATCGCGCGAAGACCCCCATGGACAATCCGGCTGAGTTCCCTGCGCTGGGCATCCTGCTGCGCACGCGCCGCGTTTTCCAGCAGAATCTTCCCATTGGTCTGCGTATGGTTGACACGAACAACAAGACCGAGAAGGAGAAGTGGGACATCATGATGTTCGTCATGGATCCCAAGACCGGCAAACCCCGCAACAGCGTTCAGGCTTTGAACAATGTGTTCCAAGGCTATCGGATTGTGGATGTGGGATTCGAAGGGGACGGCGAGGCCGCTCTCGGATACGTGGATGTGGTTTCGGAGGGCGAGGACGGCACCCGCTACCATCTGCTTCAGGGCAAGAACGAGAAGAGCCAGGACGTGACCGTTTCGTTCGTCTATCTGGCCTCCCGCAACCTGGCCCAGGCTCGTCAGGTGGTGGCGCGGTTCACCAAGACCGTGAAGGTTGGAGAAGTCTTCGAGCTGCAGAAGCAGAAGGGCACCACCATCGTCAGAGAGTCTTATAAGGTGCTGCGCGCCGAAGCCGACAATTCGGACAGCGTGGTGATTGGCCGGGTCGCCGGCGAGGATGGCACCGCCGTCAGCGAGATTGAAGTTCCGCTTTTCAATCCCGCCGATGACTTCATCAACTATATGCAGATGAACAATGGCGCCGATGGTGGCATGATTGGTCCGAGAGGGGCCGTGCGAGGCGGCGGTCGTAGAAATAATGGCGCAATGCCGTTTTGATGGTTGGAAATAAGAAAATATCATTTATATTGTAGGTGAATTTATAACAAACAAAGCAGGCGGCAGTTTAGGAAGCTGTCACCTCGAGTCCGGAGAGAACTGTATGAGAACAACAAAGCAGAGCGTCAAGTGGATGACACGCTACGGTTGGTATGTCCTCGTGTGTGCCTCCTTGGGAGCACCGATGGCATTGCGTGGCGAGAACGCTGCGGCGGTTGTGCCGACGGCGGATGTGGAGAGTCAGGCGAAGGAGATGGATGCGACTGAAAACATCCGTCGCCAAGAGCGGTTCGAGGCGGCCATGGCCAAATATGACGAGGCCCGCCGGGAGCATGAGCGTCTGAACTATGAGCAGGCGGACAAGAAATGCAGTGAGGCGGCGGAGAAACTTGACGAGGCGCTGAAGTACTGCGAGGCCGCTGGTCCCTATGCCCAGAAGGTGAAGGACCGCCTGAAAGTCATCAAGAAGTTCCAGGGCGAAGTCTATGAGGACTGGGCGGAATACCTGGTTGACGAGGCGAAGCGGGACATTGAGGCCGCCAAGGTGGACGAGGCCATCGCGCGCCTGGAGCAGGTGAAAGAGGTCTCTCCTCAGTCCAAGGACAAGATTGACCGCATGATCAACAGCTTCCAGAAGGTGAAGTCCGAACTGGAGTTTCGCGAAGAGACCAAAGACGACTACGTGGTCCGCGGCGTGGCGGAAACCAATTACATGATCAAGGTCAAGCTGGAGCGTGGCCGGGTTCTCATGCAGTATGGCCGCTATGCGGACGCTCGTGACGAGTTCGAGCAGGTTCTGCTGCAGGATCCCTATGAGCTGACCGCCATTCGCTATCTGGCCCGAATCCAGGAGGAGATGCGGAAAGCCGCCGATGAGAAACTGGAGATGACCCTGACGGAGCGTCTGGCGGAAGTTCGCTGGAAATGGGCCGAGCCGGTGACCCCGTTGCTGGCGGGCACCACCGCTGAGTTGGGTTCCAAGACCCTGAAGAAGGCGGATTCCAGTCTGGGCATGCGCAACCGTCTGGAAAGCATCATCATCCCCGAACTGAAGATGATTGACATGCCGCTGCCGGATGCCATTCGCAAATTCCGCACCATCAGCCAGGAATTGGATCCCGAAGGCGTGGGCGTGAATTTTGTGGCCCAGTTGGATCGACTGCGCACCATCGCCCCGAAGAAATATGGTTACACCACCACGTTTGCCACGGACAACAACGGCAACGGCGGCGGTGAGAGCTACGGCGGCGGCTTTGGCGGCGGAGCGGGCGGCTTTGCCGGCAACGATATGGCCATGATGGGCGGCACCTACGGCGCCGACATGGCTGGCATGGGTGGCGGCATCCCTGGCGCGGCGCGTCCCGGCATGGGTGGCGGCATGGATATGGCCATGCCCGGCGCGATTCCTGGCGCCGCTGATCCGGCCATGATGGGCGGTGGCATGGACATGAGCATGGCCGGTGGCGACCTTTCCATGATGGGCAATGACATGGACACGGGCATGGCCATGACGTCTACCCCCGTCAGCACGGAAGAGAACTTCAATGAGAAGACCGTGACGATGGAAATGTCCGATGTCAGCCTGGCTGAGGCCCTCAACACCTTCTGCCTGATTTCCGGCCTGAAGATGCGCGTGGACAGCAAGGCCGTCATTCTGAACCATCCCATGAACCCCATGGATGAGTTCGAGACCCGCTTCTTCTCCATCGAAGCTGGTGTGATTGATCCCCGCGAGACCCAGAAGAAGATGAACAGCATGTCCGTCAGCGACGACGATGACGATGACGACGACGATGACGACGATGACGACGATGACGACGACGACGATGACAACAACAATGACAACAATAGCAACAACCGCCGCAATGGCCGTGACCAGACCGTCATTGATGTTCGCGAGCAGTTCTGGAAGATGGGCATCACCTTCCCGCACACTCCCGACGGCGAGTTCGTTGCTCAGCTGTCCTACAATGCCCGTACCGGCAAGTTGGTCTCCTTCAACACTCCGGAGAACCATCTGAAACTGGAGCGCCTGCTGCAGGAAATCAACCAGACTCCTCCTCAGGTCACCATTGAGGCGAAGTTCGTTGAAGTCAAAGAGACCGAGCTGGAGACCTTGGGCTTCGAGTGGGCTCTGGAAGCCGGCGGCGTTTCCTTCAATCAGGACATGAATCGTGGCGCCTACTACCTCAGCAATGATGTGGCTGGCCACAACACCGGCATTGGCAAGAAGAAGGACAACTTCCAGATGGGCGTTGCCAAGTCCACCACGGCGCTGACCAACGGCCTGCGCTATGCCAGCAGCTTCTTCTCTGATGGCGCCAATGACAATCTGTTCAACGTGTACACCATTCTGGGCAACTATGCGTTCAGCACCGTTATCCACGCCTTGGAGCAGGATGACCACAGCGACGTTCTGTCCGCTCCGAAGATCACGACCATCAGTGGCCACACGGGCGACATCCGCATCGTGACGAAGTACCACTTCCCCAGCAGCTGGACCGCTCCGGAACTGGGTTCCGCCGACGGTGACAGCGGCGCCCGCGACTACACGCCGCCGTCCCCCGAACTGGGCGACACCACCGACATCGGTGTGATGCTGCACGTGACCCCCACGGTCTCCGCTGACGGCTACTCCATCTACATGTTGCTGGAACCCAGCGTTGTGGAATTCCTTGGCTATGACACCTCCTTCAACACCTACATGGTGGTTGCGGGACAGGATCTGGAAGTCAAATACAACATGCCGATTCTCACGCAGCGCAAGGCTCAGACCCGCGTGGTGGTGTGGGATGACGAGACCATCGTTCTGGGCGGCATGATTCAAGAGCGTCTGGATCGCTTCACGGACAAGATCCCCGTTCTGGGCGATCTGCCTCTGTTGGGCCGTCTCTTCCAGAGCAAGGGTGAGAAGAGCGTGAAGACCAACCTGTTGATCTTCATCAACGCCCGTATCATCAATCCGGCTGGTCTGCCTGTCCGTGCCAACGACCGTCGTGGTCTGCCGGACTTCAGACGCTAGTCTGAACGTTCAACTCTGAACAAAAGCCCCGGTTTGCCACCATGCGAATCGGGGCCTTTTGCTATATATAATTCGGAATTAGCTGAAGCTACCGCTGGGTTTTGCCGACGCTCAATTCGGAGTTCCAATGGTTCATCTCATGCAGCACATCATCCAATCCATCTTCAAGCGGGATGACATTCGGGGCATTGTTCCTGACCCCCTTTCCCTTCCCGTGGTCCGTCTTTTAGGGAGTTCAGTTGTAGAACTTCTTCATTCCAAAGGAGTTATGAATCCTCGTGGAGTGATTGGCTACGATGCGCGGCTGGCCTCTCCGGAGATGGCGAGGGCCTTTGCCTCCGGTTTCATGGATGGCGGCGGTGCCATGACATCCATTGGAATGGTCTCTTCCGAATACATCTACTTCATCTGCGGGAAGGAGAGTGACCGCTATGACGTGGGGGCCATGATCACCGCCTCCCACAATCCTCCCGAATACAATGGCTGCAAATTTGTCCATGGAGGAGCGGTGCCGTTCACAGGAGCGGACCTGCAGTTTCTGAAGGATTTCCTATTGGCGTCATCGTTGCCGGAGAGTCCCTATCGGGATGATGTGGAGCAGCGGCTGGAGATACGGGATATCCGTGAGGACTATGCGGACCACATGATGGCCATTTCTCCCGCCAAGAGCTTGCCGCCCACGGAGCAGGAGACGCTTCGGATTGTGGTGGCGGCGGGCAACGGCGTGGGCGCGAGGGCCTTTGCGCCTATCGCGGAACGACTTGCCCAACGCGGTGTCCAAACCATCTGGCTGGATCCGGAACCGGATGGCCGCTTCCCCAACGGAACGCCGAATCCTCTGTTGCCGTCCTATGTCAGCCGGCTGGCGGCAAAAGTGCTGGAATGCAAGGCGGATTTGGGCATTGGATTTGATGGCGATGCGGACCGGGCGGGCTTTGTGGCTGAGGATGGATTGGAAGTTACTGGGTCGCAAGTGCTTGCGATGATTATGGATTGCAAGCAGTCGCTTATGGCGGACATGGCGGAGGCGCAGCCCAAATTGGTCTTTCGCAACATCTGCTGCTCCCAGCTTGTCTCAGACCATGCGGCTGGCCTGTCGAACATTGAAATCATGGACACTCCAGTGGGCCATGGGCAAATCAAACAGCTCATGCGGCATGAGGCTCTCCGTTCCCGTGTCATCTTCGCAGGAGAGCATTCCGGCCATTTCTATTATCCGGAATTCTATTTTGTGGACAGCGGCACCTTGTCCTCCCTCTATCTGATCTATCTTGCGATGCGTTGCAAGACGCGGAATACATCCATCGGGAAGATGGCCGCCCCCTGGAGAGGCTGCTATCATTGGAGCACGGAAATCAACTATGAGTTTCCCAAGGACCCTGAGGGGACGCCCATGGAGCGCCGTCTGGTCAATCAGGTCTTCCAGAAGCTGGGCAACGCCTTTTCCGGCCATGGGTTCCGACGGGAGGAAATCCGCAAAGATGCAGAGTTGGGGCTTTGCCGCGCCTTTCCTGCAGAAGGAAGCTATGACCTTGTGCATCAGGAAGTTCCGGATTTAAAAGTCATTTCAGCCATCCCTGGCGAGCGCTTCTGGATGGTAGTTCGTCCATCGGGCAATGAACCGGTTCTACGGGTCAACATTGAGACGATGGGCACGGACAAGGCGGCGTTCTGCCGCGAACTGACGGCATTCATTGATCAGCAAATCGCCTTCCTCAGCGGCTACCGCGCCCGCCGAAAGTAGCATGATGCCGCCGATTCGTCCAAAGCAGATGGATTAGAGCAGGACGGATCTGGCGATGGTGAAATAAAGCATCAGGGTGATGGCGTCCACGCAGGTTGTGATCATGGGACTGGCCATCAAGGCGGGGTCCAATTTCATCACTTTGGCCAACATGGGCAGGAGACAGCCAAGAATCTTGGCGGTGATGATGGTGCAGAATAGCGTGGCGGTTACGGTCAGGTCCACGGCGAAATTGACGTCCTTCATGAACAGGAAGATGCGGAGCAGGTTGACGACGCCCAAGGCGACGCCCACGATGATCCCAATTCGGAATTCTTTCCAAACAACTTTATACCAACAGCTTGGATCAATTTCGCCAACCGCCATGCCACGGATGATCAGGGTGGCGCTTTGGGAGCCGCAGTTGCCGCCGGTGTCCATCAGCATGGGGATGAAGGAGGCCAGAATGACCATTTGGCTGAGCAGCCCCTGGAAGTTGCTGATGATCATGCCGGTGAAGGTGGCCGAAAGCATCATGAAAAGCAGCCAGACAATACGGTTGGAGGCCAGTTTCAGCACGCCGGTCTTCATGTATTCGTCCTCCGCGGGGCGCAGAGCGGCCATCTTTTCAATGTTTTCCGTGTTCATGGCCACGATGACGTCAACGACATCGTCGATGGTGATGATGCCGACAATGCGGTTCTCATTGTCCACCACAGGCAGGGCAATCAGGTCGTACTCCTGAAACTTGCGGGAGACCTCCTCCTGGCTTTCGTGGGTGTTGGCGGAGATGACGGTGGGGGACATCAGCTCGCTGACGGGCCTGCTGTTGGGGCTGAGGAGAATCTGCCGCAGGGAGACGGCACCCTTGAGGACCCGCTTGGGGGTGGTGACATAGCAGGTGTAGATGGTCTCCTTGTCGATGCCCTTTTGCCGGATTTGTGCAAGTGCTTCTCCTGCAGTAAGATACTCTGGAAGGAAGACATATTCGCAGGTCATCAGGCTGCCGGCGCTGTCTTCGGGATAGTTCAGAACTGAATTGATGCTGGCCCGCATTTCGGGGCGGGTGTTGGCCAGAATGGCGTTCACCATGTTGGCGGGCAGCTCATCCAGAAAGTCCACGGCGTCATCGACTTTCAGCCGGTTGACGATGTCCGTCATCTCCTGGCTGCCCAACGCCTCCACCATTTTGACGTGGAGATCCGGACTGAGATAAGTGAAGATGGCGGCGGACAAGTCTTTGGGAAGGAGATGGAAGACGACGAAAATCTGCTCAATGTCCAATTCTTCCAACGCATTGGCCGCATCCGCTGGAATCATGTTGGCCAGACGGGTGCGCAGTTCATCGATTTTATCCGCTTGAAGGAGAGAAGACAGGGAGTCCATGGGAGAATCCTCCAAATTTGGCTACAGAGACAGGAAAAGGGGCACGCGTTGGGCGTGTCCATTGCCAAAGATGGATATTCTCCTTCAGGTTGGGCGCCTAGGGGCGATGTATTTGGTTCCCTGCATCATGGTGGCTCCGTCGAATTGGCGATCTGGCTTCAGTCTGCTTTCACGCTGTGCAGTTTCGGCCCCACGTACAGCTGGCGTGGGCGGTATATGCGGTGTTCGGAGGCGTCCCGCATTTCCAGCCATTGGGCGATCCAGCCGGGCAGCCGACCGAGGGCGAACAGGACGGTGAACATGTTGGTTGGGATGCCGATGGCGCGGTAGGAGATGCCCGTGTAGAAATCCACATTGGGATAGAGATGCCGCTCCTGAAAGTATTGGTCGCTGAGGGCGCCGGCCTCCAGCCGCTGAGCGATGTCCAGCAGCGGATCATTGACGCCCAAATAGTCCAACACCTTGTGGCAGATCTTCTTGGCGATTTCCGCCCGTGGATCGTAGGTCTTGTAGACGCGGTGGCCGAAGCCCATGAGGCGGAAGGGGTCCTCTTTGCTCTTGGCCCGCTCCAGGGCCCCGATCACATCGCCGTGCTGGTTGTTCTGGATATCCTCCAACATCTCGATGACGGCCTGATTGGCGCCGCCGTGCTTCGGTCCCCAAAGGGCGCAGATGCCGGCGGAGATGGAGGCGTACAGATTGGCGTCGGAGGAGCCGACGGCCTTGACGACGGTGGAGGAGCAGTTCTGCTCGTGGTCCGCCTGCAGAATCAGCAGTTGGTTCAGGGCCTTGGTGATGACGGGATCCGGCTTGTAGCCGTTAACTGGCGTGTAGAAGAGCATGTTGAGGAAATTGTCGCAATAGCTCAAGTCCGGCCGTGGGTAGACGATGGGATGCCCCTTCATCTTCTTGTAGGCGAAGGCGGCGATGGTGCGGAGTTTGGACAGCAGCCGGGTCACCATGGAGTCGATGGCCTCATTGGCGCTGTGCTCCAGCTCCGGATAGAAGGTGGAGAGGGTGACCACCATGGCGGAGAGCATGGCCATGGGGTGCGCATGCTCTGGAAACAGGTTGTAGAAGTGGCGCATGTCCTCATGGAGCATGGAGTGCTGGTTCATCATGGAGCTGAACGCCGCATACTCCTCCTTGTTCGGCAGAAAGCCGTGGACAAGCAAATAGGCGACTTCCAGGAAGTTGCAGTGCTCCGTCAGGTCGGCGATGTCATAGCCGCGGTAGCGGAGAATGCCCTTTTCGCCATCGATGTAGGTGATGTTGCTGGCGCAGGCGCCGGTATTGCCGAAGCCCGGGTCATAGGTGATCAGGCCCGTTTGGGCGCGGAGATTGCGGATGTCCAGAGCCATTTCACCTTCTGTGCCCATGTACACAGGGAGCTGGAAGGTCTTGCCGTTGACCTCCAGGGTGGCTTTGCTGATTTCTTTTGCGTATAACATGGTGAAATCCACTTGGTAAAGGCGTTGTCCAACGATGGCATTTTCCCCTAGTGGCCGAAGATGCCAATGTAAAGCATATAATGTAATGCCGAAATGGGAAAGCCGCAAGCCAGCAGGTGGAACTCTGAGGCTTGGCGGAGGAGGGCAATTAGGAATTAGGAATTGGAAATTAGGAATTTATCTAGAGCTTCTAGGGCTTCTAGAGCTTCTAGGGCTTCTAGAGCTTCTAGGGCTAGCTAGATTGCCGTTCATGCGTCAGCCCCAAAGGGACGGCTATGCCAGCTTGGCGGCCATCTCCTTGGTCAGACGCCACTTAAGGGGGCGTCCCTCCAAATAGGCGCGGCATTCTTCGACGGCGGACTGGCCGAGGCGTCGGCACTCCTGGTCGGTGGAGCCGCTGATGTGGGGCGTCATGAAGACGTTGGGCATGGTGTAGAGGGGGGAACCGTCCACGGGGGGCTCGGGGTTGGTCACATCGAGGACCGCGAAGATGTCCGGCCGCTCCTGAAGGACGCGGATCATGGCCGGCTCGTCCACGATGGCGCCGCGGGCGGTGTTGACGAAGGTGGCGCCGGGTTTCATGCTTCGCAGATGGGCCTCCGTGATCATGCCCTTGGTTTCGGGCAGCAGGGGCGTATGGAGAGAGACCACGTCGGCGATGCGGAAGGCCTCCTCCAACGAGACGAGGCGTACCCCCAGCTTGTCGGCGGTGTCCTGCGTCACAAAGGGATCGTAGGCGACCACGTTCAAATGGAAGTTCTTCAGGAGCTTGGTGACTTTGCGTCCGATCATGCCGAGAGAGATGATGGCCACAGTGCTTCCATAAAGGCTTGGGGATGAAGTCTTTGGAACATAGGCGCCGGTGTCGTGGATGGCGCGGACGTATTTCCACCCGTGTTTTAGGGAGAAGAGGATTTCCGCCAGTGCGAACTCCGACACGGGAATGCCGTTGGCGGCCCATGCGCTGGTCAGGATGATGCCGCGGTTCCAGAAGGCGTCCGTCACCATTTTTTTCACGGATCCGGCTCCATAGAAGACCGCCTTCAGGTGAGGGGCGGCGGCCAGGAATTTCGCGTCCATTTGAGGAGCGCCCCAACCGGAGAAAATAATTTCCACATCATACAGCAATTCAGGGTTTTCGGCAATGCTTTCCGCAGTCTGCGGGGTCGCGTAGAGATTGCAGAGGGATGCGATCTCCATTTGCTCCTCCGGACCGTAGATTTTGGTGAAGGCATTCGAACTAAGAATGTAGAGGGCGTTTGGGGCATCCATGGCGTTCTCCGTCTGATGGGGTGGTGATGGTGAAAATCCGTTAATGACAATAAGATAATGCTACAACCCGCTTTTGCGAACAACACGCCTTCAGCCAGAAGAAAATTGACCATGAAAAGCGATAATGCGAAATGCTGGCAAGAGACGCATGGCATGGAAAGAAGCCATGAAGAGCAAAGGGTTTTGCCATGATTGTTGCAAAAATTGCATTAAATGAATTGCAATAAATGAATAATGCAAATTTGCCGTGAGAGGGGGAGAAAGGAGCCAAAATCGCATCTGAAAGGGGCGAAAATGCCATCTGATTTTTCGAAGGATGGCCGCAGGGGGGCCGTAATCGCGCTCTGTCGCGTTTTAGGTGCAATCTGGTATATTAATACCTGCCCTTGCAAAAGGGCCGAAATTGGGCCACTTTTTGAGTATGGTCACTATTGCATTATCTTTCAATATTTGAAGTGTGATCAACGGCTCAGAGGGGGCGGGGACGGGAAGCAAAAAAGCCAGACGGCGCTTGTCGTCTGGCTGAAATGGAGCGGGCGAACGGACTCGAACCGTCGACAGCCACCTTGGCAAGGTGGCGCTCTACCAACTGAGCT
>JAEEGL015131569.1_pt1 | contig 38693 bp, 60 predicted proteins | sample 9134231 | NCBI WGS metagenome assembly JAEEGL01 (sample SAMN16246548, study PRJNA631951) | gut metagenome | biome: gut microbiome; feature: rumen; material: fiber-attached | host: Bos | place: Iran: Karaj | collected 2018-10 | reverse complement strand
CTATTGCCGTTTCGCGTGTTTTTACTCACCCACGGCTAACGAGCAAGGTTTGAGAGGTTCCACGCGCCTCTTGGTCGGGCATCTTGGACTTGAACCAAGCACCTCACGCTTATCAGGCGTGCGCTCTAACCAACTGAGCTAATGCCCGAAGATCTTCCCTGTGTCATCTTACTATCGTAACGCACCACAGGGAGTACGGCTACACACATATATCAGTATAAGTTCTCGTATCTCAACTCTCTTGCGTCCGTCCATCGCTTTATTTCATCCCAAGTAGCTTATCGTTTCGGCTTACTCGGGCGTTGAGCAACCGCCATCCTTCTGCACCTTGTAGCCACAGTCATATCGGATGGATTTGAAGTAGTGGTGGGTTGAGAAGGTATCGAACCTTCATCCTGTGGTTTTTCAGACCACCGCTCAGACCTCCTAAGCTATCAACCCATAATGGCGGCCCGTGAAGGAATTGAACCTCCGTAGGGTGGTTAACAGCCACCTGCCTAACCATTAGGCTAACGGGCCATTTTGGCGGGTTTATCGGGTGACCGCCGTCCCTTGCGCGGGTTTTACTTCTCCGCACCGAAGGTCGTGCTGTTGTTTACTGTAACCCCACAAGGAGGGTTGGCGATGCCAGCGGGGATTGAACCCGCGACCTCTGCGGTGACAGCGCAGTATTCTAACCAGCTGAACTATGGCACCATATCGGGAGAGTTTTAACGCCATACTCACAACGGTTGCCTTAGGGTTAGTAACTTTCCTATGACTTACGGCTCATAACACCGGCCACCTTGCCAGGTTGTGATCCATTCAAGAGTTGCACTTGATATAGACCATATCAGCTTGCCGCCAGATTACTCTTATTGTTCAGCTTTTGTCGGTTACGAGCCGAGCGACAACTTTAAGGTCAGTTAACCGCACATCGGTTTAATCACCGCTTTTGCTAAGGTGAGTTGGCACCCGGACTGGGAGTTGAACCCAGCTCTATGGCTTGAAAGGCCATTGATTTAACCGATTATCCATCCGGGCACATCTACCGATTTTGATAACCCAGATCGTTTGCAACTTATACTGGGGAACCTACTTCGGACTTCACTCCGATACGCCGCATCTACCAGCACACAGTAGCTTAACCATTTCCGGAATGGCTGGGATAATGTGCTTTCCCACCTGCGGGATTCGATTCTGAAGGAGCCTAACGCTCTCCTTCGCTCCAACGGCCTTTCATTTCGGCAACCCTTTCATAGAAGGGACTTGCTTATTTATACTGGGTCTCTCCCAGTCGTGCTGTCAGAGTTGCGCTGACATTTACCCACCTCGGACACTAAGATCTATGAGCGTGTCGACCCACTCACGAGCACCTACCCACCGTCGTGGAAGACTTACTATCTTACTGCTCCTGATTATGCTACCGGCATCGCCGGCCCAGGTCTCGAACCTGGCATAAGACGTAGATCTTATCGGCACTTGTAACTGCGTGTACCACCCGCCGTCGAATAACGCGCGACGGTCGCCTGGTTGCGGGGACAGGACTTGAACCTGCGACCTTCTGCTTATGAGGCAGACGAGCTACCAACTGCTCTACCCCGCATCAACGATGGTTTTCCCTCGGAAGGAGGATTACCAACAACCCCTTGCGCAAGTGAGCCTTTTTATTCGCTTTCGCGGTAGTGGTATGCTCAGCACCGGACGCCGCTTCCTACGTCTTTTTTCAGTATTATCGCCACCTGCAGTGAGTCAAGCAGTATATCATCTCTGCATTCGCGGCCAGTCCTTTTATTTCGCGCATCTCTGGCTACGCGTCCACGTTCCTTGCGCCGTCGAAGCCTTCATAGCGACTTTCTACTTGCGGCAGGGCATTCTCTGCATCCACTGGGGTTAGTCCCAGCAATCCAGTTCCCAGCGTAGGTGGTGTGGATTTAATATAATCGGAAGTCACAACTCTTGCCTTTTCTTTACAGACGTTAGCCAAGCGTACTTCCAGCGAATGTCTACGTCTTGGTGGCCCAACGAGGATTTGAACCTACGATCTGGTGCTTGAGAGGCACCCGGCCTAACCATTAGCCGATTGGGTCATAAGACTTGGAGATTTTAGAAGGCGATCTCCTGCGCCTGAACCTCTACCCCACGTATCTTTTACAACGCCGCGGGACCGTTGGTAACTCTTGCGGCCAGTTACCGCCGACCCTATTTTTAGGAGATCAGGCTCTCCTTCCTCGTGGTACCGTCCTATGGCCCGGCTCTTTGATCTTGCAGGACCGATCTGCAGTGTCTATCTTATCATTGCGCCCGACACAGGGGCGAGGTTTTTGGAGTTTTCCTTCTCCTTATTTATTATATCATATTTTTTTTAACTTTTCAAGTCGCCGGTCTCTTTGGCAAGCTCTTCGCAGTAAGCTTCCCAGGCATCCATCTGCTCCTCAAACTCTTCGTCGAAGGCGTCATAGGAGTCATTCATCACGAAATTATCAAGCATCATCCGCAACTCCTTTCCTCTCTCTCAACCTTACATATATATTATATCATTTTTTTTTGAATTTTTCAAATGACCTTTTTGAAGACCAGGACATTCGAAGCATTCACACCAGAGTTTGCAGGAACCCGAACCGCTTCATAGGTCGTTTCATCACGATAGTTCTTGATAAACAGCCGACGTGCTTCGCGCAAATGAGAACCGTTATGGAGGATTTGATCCATACACCAGTCGTTGATTTCTTTACCTTTAACCTTATGACCAGGTTCCAGGGACATCACATTGACCACGGCCTCAACTTCCTCTCTTCATCTTACATATATATTATATAATATTTTTTTAAGATTTTCAAGTGACTGTCAATCCAGCTTGGCCAGAAAACAACCACCCCAGAGAAGACCAGTAGCAGTACGCACCATTTCAAAGAACTTCTGGCACTCAATGTCATAATCAAGCACGCAGGATTCTTCGCAATCAGGAAGATAAGCAGTCACGATCTGGCTATCGGTATCAGTCAGGCACTCAGCAATGTCCATAAAAATAATGTTCTCATTTTCAGGGTGACCAAGCCACGCCGCAATTTTTTCAGCAGCTTCGTGAACATTGACCATAGGCCGCATTTCAACCTTCAACATCAATCTCAACTCCCTTTCTCAACCTTACATATATATTATAATATATTTTTTTAAGATTTTCAAATAGAGTCTTTTGACCACTCGTTGATAGGGTGATTATGTTCAGCAAACCAACGCTGTATCATAGCTCTTTCACTACAAGCTTTAGTAGGAGCTTCGTGAACGATCAATGCAAAATCCACTTCATCTAAGTTTTCTTTACTCTTGATAGCAGCAGATAAGTTTACGAATCTTTGCATTATTTGTTCAAAATTTAATTGATTCAATTGTCCTAAATAGCCCAGAAGGAAACAACAGGAGTCTGGACTTTCATAACAGGTTTCTGGCCCATGGCACAAATTATGACATTGCGGGCCAGGTACAAAAGGCTCAATCCTGAGTCCATTGAGTACGCCACGCTTGTCTTTGAACTGATAGGATTGAGCCTTATTATCGTGAAACCATTTCGGATCAAATACCGCTGTTGAAAGAGGTACCAGATTAGGCGGGAAAAACCTAATCTGGTAGAAGTAGCTGGTATAAATCCTCATACCAGGTACCGAGCCGGACCATAATCCGGAATCTTCTTCAACACGATACGTTCTACTTTCTGCTGATTCATCAGTGCGGCCATTGCCTTACCTTCTTCATCAGGCAGATCATAGAAGTCATCCTCATCCCACTTGGGGAACTGGATACGTTCATTGATAATATACTCGTCTCCGACCATATGCGCAAGGCTTGGCGTAAACTCAATACTAAACTCAGTAGGCCAATTATCAGTCTTGCCACTTTCGGTACGATCACGATAGCGCTTTACACGAATCCAGTGCATATCGTGATCACTAAGATCAATGCGCTCATTCCACGCTTCAAAGCACAACCCGTTACTGAGATATACTTTGATATCGAACTTCATACTGCTTACGCGAGTAATGTTCAGATCAGCCATAGCTTCTTTGAGATCATAGCCTTGATTCAGTTCAAACGCAATAGCACGCAGGAAATCATAAGGCATATCTACAACGCCAGCCAGATTGACAACATCATCAATAGCAGACTGATATTTAGTATCAACCTTATCAGTAAGATATTCGCGCACTTCTACTTGAGAAGGCGGAGTCATAGTGAAATGATAATGGAAGCGGCCAGGACGATTCAGCATATACTGACTCAGATCTTCCAACTTATTGCAGGTTACGATGAAAAGTTTATGGCCACCATCAATACCATCGAACAGGCTCAACATTTCATCCTGCGGATTCCAATCCTCTTGTTTGGCAAAAGTTTTTTCAAACTCGTCAAACACAACGACACAATCCTGTTCAATAGACGAAATGAAATCAGCCAAGCCAGGAATAGCCTGAGACACAACGATAACAGGGTACTTGTGCGCAATTGCTTCGCGTGCGGTAAGACGCACAAAAAGACTCTTACCGATACCCTTTTGTCCAGACAGCAATACACCAAAATTACGATCAGAAATCGCATAAGACTGCATTACTTTCTGAACTTTATAGTTGCTATTGCCATAGATTTTATCCTCAGTCACAACCAGATCGTGACGTTCAGTGAGGAAAAAACCCATCATTTTATGGAAATCGACATTATAGGAACCCACTGGCAATTCGCGGTAGGTTTTTACATCTTCTCCGTAAACCTGAAAACGATTACCGGAGTTGACAATATTCATTCCCATAACATTCTCCTTTATCTCTTGATACTGGCAGGAGTTGAAGGACTCGAACCTCCACCAACGGTTTTGGAGACCGGTATGCTGCCATTACACCAAACTCCTATTGGTCGGGGAGACAGGATTTGAACCTGCGGCATCTGCGTCCCTAACGCAGCGCTCTACCAAGCTGAGCTACTCCCCGGATCTGGTGAGTTCATCACTCACACTGTTGGCTTATTTAAAGCGGGCCATTTATCCGCTATTGGAGCATAGGGTGGGAGTCGAACCCACTAACAAGGATTTTGCAGACCCTCCCCCGGCCGACGAGGTTCCTACGCATACATCGCACAGCTATGACCTCTGCGAGTTAAAGAGCGACCCTACCGTTACCAGACCTTACCGCGGCTTACTGGTGAAACTCATAGCCTTCCGAAGTTTTCCAACTTCTTCGCTCTTATTGGTGGATAGTGCCTATACCGTCATCTTGCACATCTGTTTCACTATATTGTCGCCGTAGCACGTGATACTAACGACATAGCTTAACGGCTACCTGGTGCGTGTGGTGGGAGTCGAACCCACGGCGCACGGATTAAAAGTCCGTTACTCTACCACTGAGTCACACACGCATATATGAGAGGTTATTGACGTACTCTCCCTACGGAAGCCCCGTAGACGCTGGTGATGCAGTCACCAGACTACCCGCTGCAGTTTACGTCCAAAGCGGAGTTAAAGACGATTGGTGGGCGAAGACAGGATTTGAACCTGCGAAGCCTTTCGGCCCTGGATTTACAGTCCATTATGGTGCTGGTAAAACCTATCTCAAGATTCGTTTTTTCGGTTCCAGTGTCTTTAACCACTTGACTATTCGCCCATACGTCCCCACACGATAGCTGTGACAAGGCTAGCCTCACAGACTACCGATCCGTGCCCATTTTAACGACGTGCGGTGGGGGTCCGTCGGTCTGACTTTTTCAGAAGCCCGTCAGAATGTTGTTCCTACATTCATTGTCAATGGGTTAGCATTCACCCATACGGCTTACAACCGTTCGAGCAAGATCTTCCGCGCGTTAACCCACTCGCGCCACTGTCGGATGTGTTTTTGCATGCTGGGTTCCCTCTATCACAATTACGGGAGGACTTTAAAACCAACCGCCGGGCGATTCTATTTTCTGCCTCTTCTTACCACCCGTGATAAGGAGCGCATGGTGCGCCGGGTAGGATTCGAACCTACGGTGTTTACCCTGAGGGTAGCAGATTTACAGTCTGCTGGTCTCGCCAACTAACCACACCGACGCATATGGTGCACACAGACGGGCTCGAACCGCCGACCCTCTGCTTGTAAGGCAGATGCTCTCCCAGCTGAGCTATGCGTGCATTTGGTGCCCCACCAGGGACTCGAACCCTGAATCCCCTGATTAAGAGTCAGGTGCATTAGCCAATTGTGCTAGTGGGGCATATCGACTGTGCAAGCGGTGATCTTGCCAAACGCGGTATCGCCTATATCCGTGCGGCGAGCATTGGGAACCACCCAATGGCTTCCAGCCACCGCATAGGGATTTGAACCCTTACACTACGTTCCAGTTACTTGGTGGAGCCGAAGGGTGTCGAACCCTCTACCTCCTGCTTGCAAGGCAGGCGCTCTGCCAGTTGAGCTACGGCCCCAGATCTGGTCGCTCTTTTCTACACCGGTGCGACCTAACCGACTGCACTTCCACTTACCGCTTCCTCCTACTCGTGCAGCAGAACCAAATGGAGCCGACACCCAGATTTGAACTGGGGACCTCATCCTTACCAAGGATGCGCTCTACCTACTGAGCTATGCCGGCACATATGCCATCTTCCATTGTGAATAAAGATTGGATGAAGATGGAAGACCAATCGCTGGTTTTGTGTTGGCCAGACACTGCTGGTGGTCAGTCGCCACCACTGGTGGAGTACACAGGATTTGAACCTGCAACCTTCTGCTTGCGGAGCAGTTGCGCTACCATTGCGCCAGTACCCCATACCGGTCATTGCAAGGGCCGGGACTTGCTCCTGGCGTTTTTCTTGCATTAGGGACGCCTACCCTGTGCCTGGTGCCTCACCTGAGAGTCGAACTCAGATCGCCCGGTTTAAGGGACCGGTACTTTGCCATTTAAGTTAGTGGGGCATTTGGTGGAACTGGTGGGAGTTGAACCCACCTCCCAGTATTTGCAGACCGGCGCTATTACTTTCGTTTCGGCGGATGACGGTCACGGTCATCAGTCAGTCCCACATTATAGGCTGTATCCTTTATCAAGAATCTCCATTGCGGACTAAAGGACACCGCCCAATTTTTTTAGTAGTCTACATCGATGTAAACCGTTTCATCTTGGTGGAAGCCATTTTCGAGAAGTACCTTAACCATCAGCTTGATGTACCAATCGTCATCTTCCAACTCATCATCGGTAGGAATCCAGAAGCGCACAGAACCATCTTGCGGCGGGTTATAGACTTCATTGAACTCACCTTCCGCGCTCCTATCGGTGTCATTCAACTTCTCTACCAGTGCCCAAAACTCAGTGCCATCAATGTGCTTACGAGTTTCAATGTTCAGCATCTGAATTCCTTTCCTTTCTCTCTTCATCTTACATATATATTATATAATATTTTTTTAAGTTTTTCAAGTGACTTGTTATTTCACTTGAGTTTTTGCAGAAATGGTGGGCCATCGGGGACTTGAACCCAGGACCTATCGCTTATGAGGCGAGAGCTCTGACCAGCTGAGCTAATGGCCCAAGTGGTGGAGTAGACGGGAGTCGAACCCGTGTCCGAACCACAAACAGCATCAAGAATTACTTACGCGATAGTTGGTTTTTAAGTGCCAACACACTGGGGATGAACTGGTTTGTTCATCGACCTTCCACCACTTACTTTTTGATTTCCCTCTCACTGAGAGAGGTCAGAAGTAAGAAACTGACTTTTTGCTAATCAATCTTTGACCCGCAAGCGATTACCGATTAGCAGGTTCGCTGTTTAAGGTTGCGGCGTCAGGCCGCAATATGATTTGCGAAATAGTCGTCGTTTCTTTTAGGTTGCTGCTTAAGGCGCACCGCCTACCCGCGTTCTCAATGCATTTCGTGACCCGTCGAAACCTTTACTACCCCATATTTAGTCTTCGTAAGCTTCGGGTTCAGCACCAAACTCTTCGCAGACTTCCTCGAACCAATCATACTCGTCAGCATAAGAACGCTGCCGCGCAGATTCAGAAGAGAATACAATCTGTCGGTCATAGGAGTTATAGGAATAATGAGTGGACTCAGCATAATAGAAGTTCGGCATATGCACACATCCTTTCTTTGTTCCTCTTGCTTCCCTCACCTTACATATATATAATATCAAAATTTTTTAAGATTTTCAAGTCACTGGAGGTTGTGGTTAGGATGTACCTTTTTGAACAACGCAGTGACTATGATACACCAAACACAGATTAAAAATTCGACCACGGCAACGGCTCCATCCTTAATACTTGTCGCCAATTCAAAATAGCAACAATTTTTCCTTGACTATCAGTAAGCTCCACCCAATTGCTACCGCAATCTTCCCAATTAGATGCATTCTCATAGTCCTTAGTCTCACCATTTACAAAGAATACTCTCATTGCGGAACTATACCTCCATCTTCTACAATGCGATAACCATGTTCACACAAAAAGCGTGATATTAATTGCCACACCAGGGTTTTATATTCAGTAGGTATACAAGAAAACTTATTCAAAATATCCTCAAATTGATCCATTGCCGCACCTACACCATATTCAACAGCCACATCGGTAACACCAAGATGGTTAGTTTCCATCTTTACTGTTACAGCATCTGCGATCCATTTGCTATTGAAAGTCAATTCTACACCATTACCTGTTTTCATAAACCCCTCACTGTATATTTCAGAGTTTGCATCTTATAGCGTTTTCTTCCTTTGCCCTTACGTTTTTCAATTGGTTTTCCATCCTTGTCGCGTTTTACCCTGCGGCAAGTGACAGTTACGACATCGCCAATTGAAGTTGGTGTGATATGAAAAGTGGTGCCACCACCTATTGCTCCTGAATAACCATCAGCACCAACGGAATGACACCACTCAACGTATCTTCTATATTCCTCATCATTCAAGAACGAGAAGGAATAATTTCGACCGACCATTTACAGGTCAAGTTCCTTCATCAGACGTTCGAGAGTCGCTTTCTCGTCATCGTCCATTTTCATAGGATTAACCTGCGCGGCAGGGGTAGAATTACTGCCACCTGCACCATCGTCTTCAAAGTTGAGGTCACCGCCATTACCATTGAATGCGATAGGAGTCTTTGGGCAAGTCATACTCACTTTGATCTGTACTCGCTCACCATTCTCCTGGCTCCAGAAGTAATAGTCCTTGTCATTTTCAGTGCCTGCATAATCACTACCGACTGCGGTAATGAAACGCTTTATCAGGGCCTCTTTTGCCTGCGCGCCTTTAGCCATCGCTCAACTTCCTCTCTTCATTTTCTATATATATTATATCAAAATTTTTTTAATTTTGCAAATTAAATCCATAGATTCCACAGTGAAGACGGAGCAGTGGCTGGCTGAATATCAGCAAATGTCTCACTTGCATCTTCATTCTCACTCTCATCCTCGTCTTCATAGTCACTTACATCACATTCGGTACACTGAAACGTATCGCTATCTTTAAAAGGATGGCGACCGCAAGTGACACACATACAAGGCCCACCAACGACTAATTTTTTTCGTACACCAAGAGGCATATAGTCCTGGTCATAACGATATACCATCATCCAGGGAGAATATGTATGGCTACAAATTACATCATTGAAACAACAGGCATCACTATGTGTCTCAATATAGCTATCCATAGGCACAACTCTACGAGTAGCATCTGTACCAACAATCACTTTTGTCTGGTCGAAATAAAAAGGAATATTGTTGATAACAGTTTCGCCACGGATACCCCAGTGTTTGAAGTACTTATGCGGCAGCTGTTTATCTTCATCGGAAGGACGCCAACCGTACCGGATATTGTCATCTACACGCTGATTCCATTCGCGTTCATAATTATCATCGAAGAAATGGAATTTGCGGAATAGATCAGCAACCATCTGAAGACCAGTATCAGTATGGAAAGGATATTGCCGTGCCGCATATATGATGCCATTCAGATTATCAACATAAAAGTAGCAACGCCACTTTTTGTCATTCCAAGGTACAGATTCAGGGAAATGCGGCAACTTCGTATCTTCTTCACTCTTGAGATAAGCCATAATCGTACAGTCATCGACCATATAGCTCAAGTTACCTGCACGATATTCTCCATCCAAAGCGTGGCAGCTACGCCAGCCGTGAGTATTCTCAGATGCAGAAAGATAATCCAGAGGATGAACAGACAAACAAAGTCTACCAGTAACTTTATTCGACTGAATTACCATAGATAACTTCTGTCGTGCTTGTTCCGCATCTGGGCCAAACTCTTTCATCAGTACCTTAGACAATTTCATTCCCGCAGGAAAAGAATGCCAAGCATGTATCAACTTATTGTCAAAGATCCCGTCAGAGTTTGCAATGAAAAATTCGGCCATATCACGACCATATTCACTGCATACCCAATCAATAAACTCATTGATTTTATCGCTTTTACTTTCGTTATCTAACTCAAAGGTCACTGGCGTATCCACTACATAGATCGTCGATTTCATCGTACTCAGGAACTTTTGCTTGTTCTTTTTCCAGTCCTGGAATAACTGATCCAGACGACACACTGGGATTTCTTGACTGTACTCCAGTACTTGCTTCACTTGCGTTTTGATAGTTTCGATGCTTTCCATCCTTACAATCCTCACATATCCAATTATTTACATCAGGAATTCTACGGGCTTCTTCAGACGATAAGAAGATACCACGGTTACATTCTTTACACCAAACAATTTGATGTACCAAGTCTCCATAGCACTCCATACAGAGGTCATAGGGACGGATACCTTTAGGATACCAAACTTGAATCATATCAATTTTCTTTTCAAGCTGGTTACACATAAAGCAATGTTCATAGCCTTCTGGCATTGGCAGATCATCATCATAATCATACCAAGCGGAATGAGGACGATAACGCCAACTGTAAGACGATTCGACATAAATGAACTTTTGAGTTCCATCAATATCATTCGCCACATCGGTTAGAATATTGATCGTTTTAGTGATGGTTTCAAACATCCAATCTACATGCAAACGCTCAATTTCGTGATGCTCATCTTCATAACCGATTGAAAAATTAACAGCAGCTACCTTCCACGCAGGAGCAAGGACACTAATGTCAGTGAAAGTGCCCCATTCAGTTTGAAAACCATACTTATTGATCCAATCTTCAAACTCATAATTGATACAGTCATAATAAACACTGTCATTATGGCCACGACGATCAAGCTGAATCATAAACCGCAAGTCCCCAGGAAAGTCACGCATATGTGCCACCAACTTCCCTGCACCAATACAGCCACTCTCTTCACCGGTTGTAATGATAACGTGCGGACGAAGATTCGTACTCTTGATTATTTTCGAGATTCCAAAGATACCAGCGCGATCATCTGCACCAGCTCCATCAGGGTTCCATATTACATCCTTCTCTTGATCGTAGAAGAAATTCTCGATTGCAGGAGGACGATGAAATACTGTATCAGCATGAGCCACCAAAGCGACAGGTAAATCACCGATGCACACAATATAGGAGGGTGTAGCTATAACACTCTCTTTGCCATATTTGCTGGTGAGCAAGTCTTTCATATATGAAAGCACTCCCCGTTCGCTCAGGTGACAGATATTCTGATACACTTTCCGATCTTTTGTCGTAAACGTACCCATATGTCACCTTCTTTCCACTTTCTATAATTATTATAACATTTTTTTATAAAAAAATCAACCGGGTTACGGTTGACTTTGGATCTCACCTGACATTGACTTCAGTAAGCTGTATATACTTTCCTGGCGTTTACAAAAATCACATCCACGCCAGCCGTGTTGCATACAAGTTTGATGGCACAATAGTCTACGTGATGCCCACGCATCATCTACAAAGTTACCAATCATATCAGTGTTGATATTGGAAAAAATAGCATCGAGCCGCAAGATATATGATCCTTGTAGATATACATTCAAAAGCGCAGTTTCTCTATCTACTGATCCTGCAATAACATCTACATAATCTACATATGCGTCATAAAGATGGATATGTTGCGGTAATACCCAAAAGTGAGTAATACCATTATCAAGGTCAGCAATAGCATTGTACTCTGTTGGGCGAGCAATATAGGGGACCATACGAATACATAGCCCTTCGGCATATGTATCTACAGAGTCGCGCACTTTTTGAATTTCAAAAGTAAGAGGTTCCATTACCGTAATACCTGCCGCACCTGGCATACTTAGTACATAGTTGATTGCGTTATATGTGGCAAGAGGATAATGGAAATAATAGTTACGACTCTCGGCTTCTCGCGCGGCGTGAGTATAATCTTCCAGCTTATAGAAATCAAAATACAAATTAGGATTTTCTTTTACCAGATTCCATATCTTTTGAATATTCAAATTGGCAGTTGCTAAATCTGGTACTTCAATGATTACCTGTTTATCAGGATGCTCTTCCATTAGCTCAAGAGCCAAAGAGAATGCAGTAATTGGATAGCGGAATTGCGCGCAGTCATTAATATGCGCGGCAACCTGTCTATATGAACTACACCATTTCAATTATTATTCAACTCCAAAGGCCGCTGCCCAAACGGAGGGCAGCGGCGCATATATTTCTCTATCACTCAACTACGGCAGTGTAGAAGGTGACCTTACGTGCGGGCGCATCGTCAGACTTGATGGTCTGAGTTTCCTTGGTGATGCGGCCGCTCTTGAAAAGCTGCCCCAGACGATAAACCACTTTCTGCGGCGTGCTGTCAGTAATCTTACCCACGATGTCGGCAACGGTCATCGCTCCCCCATTGTCAGTCAGGGTATCCATAATCAGGTCAGTCATTGCATCATTACTGGCCTTGTGCTCTTTCTGATACGCCTTACTCTTTTCGGCGCGCTGAGAAATCAGTTCGACTTCGTGGTCGATGAACTCAAGCAGGCGGTCCTGCACATCCTGGAGATCAACGTGGTCGAGCACCAGCTCGCGCAGCGTTGCATAGTTATCACGTTTAGTGATTTTAGCCACAGCTTCAGCCATAGTATTTCATCCTTTCTATTGTAAGGAGTTTATCTCCTTATCTTCGTCTTTATTATATAATATTTTTTCTGAGTTTTCAAGTCAGTCGTCAACCAGGGGAGCCTTCTTGAAATCTTCCTTGAAGGCTTCCCACTGGTCGGTCCAGAACTTGGTGAGTTCTTCTGCTTCTTCGGGGCTATGACGCTTGCCGTAATTCTGCGCCCAATACCAGCCGTCAGGATTCAAAAGGTCAAACGCATCATTGACGTCGATCTTGGTAGGATCGAGCACATCGAGAGAGCAATCCAGTTCGATGCCCTGCTCTTCAGCATCGGTGCGATCATAGTCAACAGTAGCGAGATTATACTTGCTTGCGCAGTTCTCGCACAGGCACATACCATTGCTCTCGCCGCCAATATAGTCAGGAAGGTGGATACGGCCATTCCAAGAGAGGAAACGATCACGGAAACCTTTTACCTCGCTCGCCTTGATGAACGCACGAGCACGATTCTTGTAGATAGGGAAGGCAATGGAAACAGCATCGTCGCGCCAAATAGTATCTTCACAGACAGCACAGGTGGTGCAGCGCTCTTCCCAGCAGTCGCGGCACAGGATATCTCCATCGGGATCAGTGTAACGGTCTCCCTCGTCGCTCAGTTCAGTGCCACAGCGATCACAATAGCACTCATTCTCGCAGTAGCAGTCAGTGCATTCAAGGACGTCCGCACCCTGAGTGTCAGGCAGGATTTCTTCACCGCACACCATACATTCAGCCTTGCCGCTAAAGTAGATGTAGCCGGGCAGATGGCGCTTGTCCTGACGCAGCATACCGATGATGTCGGTATCACCCAGGTCGTTGTACATATAGTGGGTGCGCAGTTCGATACCATTATCATTGGTCTCTTTGTCCATATAGGAGTAGAAGTCCTCGTGCACGTCATCATACGTCCAACCGTACTTCTCACCAACCAGTTCGCGTACCCAGTTGCAGGCTTCCTTGGCGAAGGCAGGCTGATGGTAGGGGTAATGGCGGTTGCACACAATAAGGTCTTTGTTCACGATGATCCAGGCGCGCCACTTCTTGGAGTTCCACTCCTGGCCGTCGATTTCCATATGCTGCTTATCGCTACGCACATAGGCGCAGATAACCATAGGGCTGTTCATCATTTCGACGGTGCCCATACGGTAGCAACCACGCTCACGCCAAGACATACAGCTGGACCAGCCATTATCATTGTCAGAGGCGGTCGCATAGTCCAGGGGATGAATGGACAGACACAGAGTACCCTTCAGCTTCTTCTGGTTCAGCACCAGAGAGTGAGCCACGCGCACACGCTCCCAGATGTCTTCCGCACCGATCATCTTAGCCAGCTGGCCCCATACACGGGTAATCTTCTGACCATTCTGAATGCGGATCTTCTGACCATCGGCGAAGCTGAAACTGTAGGAATTGATTTCGCCTGAGTTCTCGATGTTAGCATAGTACAGCAGGCCGGGCATATAGACGCTGTTCTCCAGCAGAGTCCCAACGCTTTCCAGTGCGTTGGTCATATAGCGGTACATACAAGCGAGGGCATCATAACGATCGTGATGCTCAATGTCCAAAGCCTTATACAGTCGATTGCTCAGCTCGCGAATGTCAGAGGTGTGATCTGCGCACATACGGCTCATATCGCTGCGCAGTTCATCACTGTTACGATTATAGGTGATGGGGCGCTCGATAATGAGCTTATCACCAAACAGCGGGACCAGGTACTGACCCTTCGCTTCGCGCCAGAATCGGAGCAGATGATCCACATCACAGTATTCGTGGGAACCCTGGTTGATGGTATTTTCACGGCGATAAGCATCGAACATAGAGAAATCAGTCATTAGTCATCCCTCACTTTCTATATATATAATATCATATTTTTTTAAGATTTTCAAATGACTATGAGGTTCGTCACGCCCAGGTGATGTAAATCGCAGTATACTTGCGCTTTTTGTCCTGGGTTGCCTCTACGCCGATGGTAGCATTGTAACCCAGTTGAGTCAACTCTTGCGCAATCTGAGTCAAGACATCCCGGTTAATGCGCCGATTATCGCTGGCAGTGAACTTGTAGCGCATATCTCCACGCTTGGCACCACGAGTAATGCCACGCATAATAGTACCACAATACCACCGGTAGCGCCGGTAGTAGTTGTGATTGTATTTCTCATTGGCAATGTTCCGAGCCTGAATAGCAGTATACATAGATTCGCCTCCTTAGCCTTCAATGATCTTGCAGTACCATACGACGGTCTGCTTGGTGCCCTTGTATTCCTTATGGTCTTTTACCTTCATCTTGATGTGATACTTGGTATCCACATCAAGATTCTTGGAACCAGTAGACCAGATATAGACATTCTCGTTGGAGTCCTGCATAATGTGCATATGGGACTCACCATAGCGACCTTCCATAGTTACCTTCTTGGTGACAGTAACATCCATTTCCAGCCAATCACCGATCTTACCCTGATACTCGCTCTTGCTGGGTTCGCACAGGAGAGACTGGACATATTCGATAACCCATTCGTTATCCCGCATCTGAAGGTTCTCTTCATCCTCGGGATCACGCACGGCATCCCAGTCCAGCCGCACAGCTTCAACGCCTTCGGGCAGAGGAACCTCATAGGTGATATGAGAAGGAGTATACCAGCCGAAGATCAGGTTGTACCAAGCACCACGATGACCGGCTTCATCAATAGTGAAGCTCTTGAAGAACTCACTGATGACTTCGTTATCACCCTTATATAGAGTGATATAGCCGGCTTCGCCGAAACCAAAAGCGTTACGCGCAGCGAACTTGATGCGGCGAGCCTCTTGCTTGATTTTGGCCTGTTCGGCACGACGCTCGGCCGCACGTTCCTGAGCAGCCTTTTCGCGTTCGGTGTACCAGCGCACAGTCTGGCAGGTATAACCGGTGCCACGGCAACCGAAGCACACGCTACCATCCATAGGATTGTAGGAATAGTGACCAGAGCCGCCGCAGCGCTTGCACTTGCCCTTGACAGTCACATACATCTTGCCCTCTTGTTCAAAGGGAGCGCCAATCTGTTCCATATTTTCATAGGATTTCGCCACAGGCATCAAAATCACTTTCCTTTCCTCATCTTTCATATATATAATATCATATTTTTTTGAATTTTTCAAATGAGCATTGAAGTGATTAGAAAAACCGCCCGGCTAATAGGGGAGCCGGGCGGTATAATGAATAGGAGAGTATGGCAGTGTTAGGGATTACTCCACGTCGCCTTCAGCCTCGACAGGTGCTACGGCGAACATAGAGACGTGCTTCTCGCCCTCGGTCTTTACGACAGTGCCAGCCTTGACCAGCTTGGACAAAGCCGCAGATACCTTCTGGCCAGATACACCCAGCTCGGTAGCCAGATCACCGCAACGCATAGGCTCAGCGTGGCCGGCCAGAGCGGTGTACACAGATTCGGTGAACTCAGCAGCTTCGCGCTGAGCCTTGGTAGGCTTAGTGGACTTGGAGGCGGAGCGCTTCTCCAGCTGGGTCTTCAGGGCTTCGAGCTTTTCGCGCACTTCAGCAGTCAGTTCCATAGACAGGACGGATTCCAGAGCCTTGGTGTAAGTCATCTTCTCAGTCATGGTATTACCTCTTTCTCTTTCTGCGGACTTTACCGCGTTCTTTATGTTGTAGGTGAGATTTCTTTCTCTCTCAACCTTACATACTTATTATATCATTTTTTTTTGAAGTTTTCAAATGACTATTGAGCTTGCTGGCCTCGCTGAGCTCTTAAGCGACGATTAAGGTGAGTCCGTTTTCGCCACCAGCTGCGGATTCATTTAGTTTTGGTTTATGCTCTTAATGCGTTTTTAACGAGGTAGCCTTTAGCGGGGGTTAATTAGATGCCGCACCTGTCCAACCCCAAACTGTCAATGTCCTCGGTTGCTGCCGCGTGCCCAGCGGCCAGTTAGGGAACTATTCAGATTCCACCACAGTTACTTACTCCGCGTCAGTAGCGGAGGGAACCGAGAAGAAGATAGCCCGCTTCTCGCCCACGGTCCGAACCAGAGCGCCATCCTCCACCAGCTTGGTCAGAGCGGCGGTAGCTTTCTGACCAGACACACCGAACTCAGTAGCGATCTCGCTCGCCTTGAACGCAGTGCCCTGATCAGCGATGAACTCCAGGATACCCTGCCGGAACTCAGCCTTCGCCTTGGCTTCCTTGGTCTCACCGGCCTTGGCTTTCAGAGCCACACGCTCCAGGCGGTCGATTTCGTTCTGAATCACAGTCCAGGCGCGATCGGCTTCGGCGGTCTCGATAGTAGACAGAGCTTCCTGAGCGATTTTGAAGGCTTCCTTTTTGGTCATCTTAGTCATAGTATCGTCTCCTTTTCTGCGCTCTTGGCGCGTCCCTTTTATGTGGGGAGAGGTTTTCTTCCTCTCTCAACCTTACATATATATTATAACAAATTTTTTTGAGTTTTTCAAGTCGCTATCGGTTTCGGTAGGTTTTCAGGGGTTCGCACCCATCTGATCCCAGTAGGTGCGGCCAGGCTCAAACTCATCTTCGATGGGATCATCGACATAGTACTTGGTCAGATCGAAACCTTCATCCATAGCCATTTCGATGACGTGATCCCAGTCACCATTTTGCGCGGCGGTTTCCAATTCCGCAAGAGCCGCGCTCAACCAGTGAGTCGAGCAGATCCACGGGATGGTTTCATTAGCTGTGCCATAGTGGCGTTGCAGATCTTCATACAGCCGAGCGGCGTCTACCTCGTGAGTTTCAGTCATTTCTTTCAACCCCTTCCTTCATCTTACATATATATAATATCATATTTTTTTGAAGTTTTCAAATGACTATGAGGTTTGTCGCGATCAGCCGTAAATCCAACCGTTGGAAATGCTTTCTTCGACGCAGGAACGACGTTTTAGCTGAAGAACCATTTCACGCAGGTCATAGTTCTCTTTGCGCAGCTTTTCATTCTCACGCTGGAGTTTGGTGATGATATCTCGCGCACGACGCTCTCGTTCGAGCATTTCGGCATATTCAGGGTTTTCATCAAAAGAGAACATACCCATAATCATCCCTCATTTCCTTTTACTTCATAGAATGCGCGGGTCAAGAACAGCTCTGAGTACAGGAAACCTTCGGGGTCTTCACCATTATCCATCAAAGCGCCCATCAAACCGGCATCATTGAGGTAGGGAGTGATTTCAGAAGGCGGGTTCTCACGAATGAACTTGCACGCTTTTGCGAGTGCGCGATGCAGGATCTTCTCATTGTCGGTCATTTCATCTTCCTCCCCTCACCTTACATATATATAATATCATAATTTTTTTGAAAAATCAAAAGAGCCTCGTAATGACTACGAGGCTCCATTCGCGCACCTTATTTATTCTCAGCTCTTGCTCTGGAGCAGGAACCAAGGCAGCATAGAGTTCATGTCCATATTGCCGCTGTTATTCTGCTGCATCAGGAGGAAAGGCAGCATAGATTTATCCAGCTTGCCGTCCTGCATCAGCATAAACATCATAAAGTTATTGCCGAAGGGGTTGTTTTCATCAGCATTGCCGCAGTTCATAAAGGACGTGACTTTGGTGATGAAATTGAAACCGAAGGGGCTCTTGGTGGGCAGGATATCCTTGATGGTGCCATCGGGGATATCAATTACGCGCAAAGTAGTGTCATCGACTTCAGCAACATAGCAATAGTGCTTGTTGTGAATGATGAGATCACAAGGACGCACATCTTTAATGGCGACCGGCATAGCGTAGATCATATCAGAGCTGTCAAAAGTCAGACCATCAACAGATACGATTTCGTTGGTATTTTCGTCATAACAGACATATTCACCTGCGGCGTTCTTCACGGCAACGCCACGGATAGACAGCGCAACGGAATTATCCTTGATGGGGCCAAACTGGAACTTACCAAAACCTAACATAGTATCTTTTTTCTCCTTTTTTGTTTCTTCTTTTACTATTGATTTAATGTATTCGTCGAGTGGAATACCGTTGTAATTACTAATGATCCCAGTGTCAGGCAAGTTGATCGTCCAACTCGATACGGTATTCGGATTAGTATTTGTGCAGTTGTACGTGTTTGACGCACTTGTCGTAGTAGCTGTAGTCGCAGAATTCAAAATCATTGTTTCTTCACCCGTATTCTTATCATACATATGTAGAGAGAATCCAGGATCGGAGAAATCCATTGCTTGCGCTAGGTCGCCAAAGAGATCTCGTGTACTCTTGAAGTTCCCGTCAGCGTCGTACAAAGAGACACCAAGTGCGGCAAGACTATCTTTGAGATCGTTGAATGGTTGCATTTCACGAGTCAGCTGTTTGATTGAGCGATCCATTCTGTCAATACGATTCTCCAAAACGTCCGTCTTGCTGATTGTAGTAGATATCGCCATCGTACTCATAATCGGTCACTGTGACGGTGCGATTATGACGGTGCTTTATGCACTCTTGGCAGGTATCTTCGATGCCATAAAAATCGCAGTTGTCACAATATTCATCCATACCGAATTTTCTCCTTTCCTATTTTCTATTATTATAATACCATTTTTTTTGACGTTTTTCAAGTAGGGGAGTCAAAAAACTCGTGTGAGGGAAAATACGTCCCGTCACGAACGTTACAGAACTTGATTTCAAAGAAAAATTTTGCTATAATATATGCAGAAGATGAGGAAAACAAATCCTCTCTTACATGTGAGATAAAGGAGATCGAAATTATGGCCAATACTAATAAGATTATCTATACCCGCCGCATTGCGATGAAGCTGATCGAGATGGGCAATATTCCGAGTGGCACAACTCCGAATCCAAGTAAGCCTGAGTTCCTGTGCTGGATTTTCCCTGTGACCACAAAGTTTGAACGTGATCTTCAGAGTATTCTGGATGATCGTAAGGCGACTGCGCCCAAGGCTATGGATGGCGCTAACTGAACCTTGAAGTGACTTTGAGGCTGCTTTCGCGCAGCCTCTATTTTTTGTACATTTTTTGTATATAAAATAGGTAAAAATTTTAGGTAAAAAATCTACCATACTTCTGTACATTTTTTGTATATATGATATCCAAAGTGACAATTTTTTGTGACAATTTTCCTACCAGAGTAAAAATAGAAGATTTTGTACATACTATGGAAAAAATTGTACAACGTGGACATTTTGGACAGTTTGGTACAATATATTAATATAAAAAGCCAAATATTATTGAGAAAGGAGGCGAAATATTGGTGCAAATTCAAAAAAATTCACGGCAAGTACCAAGATAGAATGAAATTGTAAGTAATAAAGATTATTGTGATTTAGTATATTCATGGTTTCAATGCACATCAGAGTTAGATGTTGATGGAGTGACACGTTTTGTTACAACGGATCAAATTAACTGTAGTGCTATTGGTAGGGAACTTGGTATGGATAGACGCACAGTGGGGCGATATATAAAAAAGTTGTATGAGCAAGAATTATTGGAAGAACAACCTGGAAAAACGATTTTGAAAATTCTTGAACGTACAGCGGCAACTTTGGTACCATATCCAACTTTGCGGCAAATACAAAACTCTTTACATCGAAATAGTGTTAGTATATTTGTGTATCTTTTGAATAGATATATTGCGAATAGTGAGCAACCTTATTTCGTAACTTACAATGAATTAAAGAAATATATTGGTATTTCAACTGCGACAGCATCGAATAATGTTGTAGTTTCAGATATTCTAAAAACTCTTAAAGCGTTACGTTTAATCAATTATGAAGTTATTCAAACGGAAGCAACGCGTTGTAATATTCAAATTCAATCTGTGACAAATGTATTGCCAGAATAACGCTGTACATTTTTTGTATATAGGGTGTACATTTTTTGTATATAGGGTGTACAAAATTTTCCACGGGTTGTACAAAAAATAGTATTGAGAATAATAGAATATTATAATAGGTTTAATAGAGTCGGGGTATAGTAATCCCTTCGGGCTTACTATACCCCTCTGCGAGGAAACGTAGTAAAAAATGAATCCAAAACGGAGGTTAAAATTTGAAATGAAAAACGAAACCTATACTTTTGCACCATCAGATGAAGAAGGAAGAAAGATTGTTGTATCAATAGAACTTTATTTTGACGATGAGGAAGCAATGAAGAGAGAGATATAGGACATTGTAGATGCCTATAATTTTTATATGTATGTTGATTGGGACGATATGGAAAGAGACTGTATAGATTGTGTAAAAAGGCACTTAAAGTATCGTGTATTTCCAACAGAGAATTGACAGAAAGATAAAAAAATGATATAATATATATAGAAAGTGAGAGTGAGCAGTTTGGATAAAGAACTTGAAAAAGTAATGCAGGCGTATAGAGACTTGTCAAAGTCAGCAGGTATAACTGCTCAGAAACTGATTGATGAATTTGCACGTATAAAAGAAGTTTACCCTGCGACCGAGAGTGAGCTTCGCGCAGCAATTGCGAAAGTTACTAAGGAGACTGATATGAAAGAACATTTGTATGGACAATACAAAGGACACGATGTATACGCTATTGAGGCTGATACATATTGGGCGCATAAAGAAGAAGCTGATTCACAAGATGTGTATTGGCAAATGAGTAGACCGGATAGTTTATCTGATCTATTGATTCATCGTGGTGCAGTAATGGGTATTGTTAGGGGAACAAAGGTTGAACCTTTGAAAGAGCATAAGAATGTTATTGATTATTTCCCTGAGAAAAAGCCTAAGCCGATAGAGCAGCCTAAGCAAATGGGCAATCCTACTGCGGGCAAGAAAAAAGTTGTTACAGAACGTCATACTGTTGATTATTATATGAAGCATACTATTGAAATACTGGAAGCAGGAGTTAAATATGGAGAAGAACAGTTGCAAGCCAATGCAAGAAAACGTGGATGACTGGTTCACTAAAGAGGTTAGTTATATTAGCCGCAATAGTTATGTGCGGACTTATTTCGCGCACGCAAGATTGATGAATTTGGATAGCGGTGAATATGCGCATATTGTTGTGCCTATTGATGAGTTTTATGTGAGCGCGAGAGATATGGGGTTTGAGATAACCCGGTTAGAAGTTGTCGTGGATATGTTGCCCGAGGGATGGAGCCTGGATAGATGCGACATTCAGATAAAGACGGAGCATACTCAGATCGATGGACAACTTGATGCTCTTGTTATGCAGAGCAAGCCTTTACACGATCATATAAAGAGTCTTTATTAGGATGATAGTGATATTTATAACGAATGGGGTTGGTGGTAATATACTATCAACTCTTGTTGAGGTGAAAATGTAAAAAATTGTCGCTGGGGAGTGATGGGACCTGCCGATCGGTGCTAGACACCTATATACATTTTCTCGTCACCGTTATCGTTCTATATATAAAAAAATAGCCCTGGTTCTATGAACCAGGGCGTTTTCTGCGTATTACCGCAGTCCCAAACCCTTCAGGAAGTCGTCAAGAGCCTTGTCAGGGTTACTTTTCTGGCTCTTGTGGAGGTTGAACAGGTCACCGAGAGCATCAGTCAGCTCGTTCAGGTGCTTGTTGAGTTCGCGGCTCGCATTGATGCCTTCCTCGATGCTTTCCGCACTCACTTCCACGTCGTCATAACCCTTGCTCTTGAGGTAGGTCTCGAACATCAGAGCCACGTCAGCGTTGGTGGGCTTGCCTTCAAGCAGACGAGTTGCCAACTCAGCGATCTTTTCACCGCGTGCGAACTTTGCCTTTTCAGCTTCTTTCTTGGCACGAGCTTCGGCTTCAGCCTGTTCCTTCTTGGCGGTCTCGATATCTGCCTGAGCGCGGCTAAGCAGGTTGCTGAGATCGTCCAGGGAACCATTGCCTTCGTTCAGAGCGTGCTGGAGAGCCGCCAGAATAGTCTTCTGATCCATCTTATTATCTCCTTTTGTGCGCGCTTCGCGCGCCGAATACGTATTCGTAAAGGATGTCCTCATCTTTTACATATATATAATATCAAAATTTTTTATGTTTTTCAAGTGCGCGCTCGGAAAATACTTTCCCCCAATGATATTTTATCATATTTTTTATAAAAAATCCAGTGCGCCGAGCGCAAAATAGTTCCCCCCGATTATATTTTATCATATTTTTATGATAAAATCAAGTGTTTTTGCCAATATTTTGGCAAAAACGATGCAGAATACGCGAGTATCCCGCGTATATAGGTAATTTTGGCTCACAAATACCATTTGTGAGCCCGAAAAGCACCGATACGGTGCTTTTTTCTGCGCGAGCGCGCATATGCGCTCGCAGGGCGAGCCTATGCTTTCGGGAGATCCAAGCGATGCAATCGCATATGGACTTTCAAGCGAAAATTTTGCATATGTAATGCGATCGCGGAATTTCGGGCCGGATCGCCCGCGACCGGCCCGTCGATAGGTTTGGCCCCGCCCAAGGGATGGGCGGGGCCGTAGGGGTTGCCCTGTGGGCGGCTTACGCCGCCACACAGAACGTGGTCTTGCGACCGTCCGGCACCTTCAGCGCCTTGCCATCCCGGACGAGGGCGTTCACCAGGGCGCTGACCTTCTGATTGGAGAGGGCCGCCAGCTCGGCGTCTTTCGCCATCAGCTCGGTCACAGTGACCGGATCAGTGGTCAGCACCGCCATCACCTTGTCCTTGAGGGCTTCGTTGGCCAGCTGGGCCTTGGTGGGCTTCCGGTCAGCGGAATTGCGCTTCTCGGTCTGGGCCTTGAGGGCTTCCAGCTTTTCCCGCACATCGGCAGGGGCATCGGTCAGGTTTTCCAGAGCGTAGGTCAGAGCGGCAACGTAAGTCATCTTCGTCATAGTGGTTCCCTTTCTGGTTTGTGGGGTTTTCCTTCCCCTCTTTACGCATTTATTATACCATAGGTCAGGAGATTTGTCAAGCCCTTTTTTAAACTTTTTTCAAGTTTTTTTGGGGCTGTTTGGCGGGTTCCCTTGGGGGACGACTTGCCAGCGGCAGGCGCGCTCTGCCCGTGTGTGGCTCCCTCCGCTTTGCGTAACCCGCACGCATCGGCATCGGTTTTTTAGCGCCGTCCCCCTCAGGACACTTAGAGTATACCACATAACGGGAAAAAGCGCAACCCGGCAAAATGCACAAAGTTTCGGCCATTTTTTTGTAGGATCTGCCAGTAGCGTAAAATCGGCGCGTCTGGCCCGCAGACGCGCCGCCAAAAGGAAAGGCCCCCTTACTTTTTGGGGGGCCTGTGCTCGGTGAGCGTCCAGGTGTACGCTTTGCCCTGCCAGGTGAAGTCCACGGTGCGCTCGGCGTTGGTCACTGTGCCGCCGTAGGGGGCCATCGCTTCGGCTACCGCCTGCACCAGTTCCCGCTTGGCTTCGTTCGGCTTGCGTACCCGCTTGACCTCTTTCCCGTAGGCGTTTACCGCCCGTGCGCCCTTGCGTACCGCTTGGGACGCTTTTTCCTGTTCGGGGGTCAGATCGTCCGGCGTGGCTCTGTCGTGCTCGATTTCGTTCAGCCACCAGGCATCCAGCGCATCTTGCCGCAGGGCCGCAAAGTCGGTGATTCGTTCGTCCGGGTGTTTGTCAAGGTAATCATCCATCCACTTGTCCAGCCATTCATCAGTGGGCCAGATGGGCGTTCCGTACTTGGACATTGGGTTCAGCTCCTTTCCCTTTCGACATTATTATTATAACACTTTTTTTATTTTTTGTCAATAGGGAAATTTTTTACTTGGCAAATTTTTTTAGGCGGGGCAGGGGATTTCCTGCCCCCGCCCCTCTAACCACGTTTTCAGCATACGCCGAAAAGTGACGGTCGGAATGTCAACATCTACAAAGCGATCATTTTTCAAGAAGGCTTCCGGATGCTTCTTGATAAACTCGGCGCGGATGTGACTTTCGGCACCTTCCGCGGGCATCGTTCCGCAATCGAACACACAACAGATTTCCGCGTGGTCAATCGTGGCAATGTGTTCGTTTTTGCTATTGGCGTAGCTTTTCAGCTCTTCCTTGAGCCTGATTTGAATGGTGCGGGTAGTCGTGCCAACCTTGGAGCAAATGAGCAGGCCGTCCGCATCGTAGAACTTGAACAGATAGCACAATTCGCGCTTGCCGTTCATTTCCTTTTGCTGTTCGCGGGAAACGTGGGCGAACATTTCTTCCGCTTCTTCCAGCAAGTAGAAATACTTGCGAATGACCGTCTTGATGGTGCTTTCGGCGTAGTCTACATGTTGCTGAATCATCGGCACGGTGTAGCCCAGATTGGCAAGGAACACAACCTGCATCCGCTTGGTTTCCACGTCATCGAATTTCTGAAAGACCGTCAATTTCTCCATAGCTTTCCTTTCTCCCTTGGGTTTGAAGTGTTTTCCTTCACTTGATGTACTTATTATAGCATACCTTGCGGGATTTGTCAACACTTTTTTTTAATTTTCTTTGAGAAAAATTGCGGCCAGACCCATCACGCCCATAGCCACAAACGCGGTCACAGTCGCGCAGGTGGAAGGGAAAAACATCATCACGAACATAGCCCCAAAGGACACAAGAGCGCCCAGAAAACCGCACACAACCAGCAGATCACGCATCGGAAAGCCTCCCTTCACTTCCTCTTGAGTATACCACATTCGGGAGCATTTGTCAACATGTAATTTCATACATTTTCGCGCATAAATATGCGACGATCCCTATGCAGACAAAAAACCGCTCGCCACGGCCGGCGGCGAGCGGCCCAAAAGAAAAAGGGCCTTGCGGCCCCTGGGAGTGGGGAAGGGCGATCACTCGCCCTTTTCCCCATCGGTCAGGTCATTTTCGGGGAGGAGGAACAGGCTCACCCGCTTCTCCCCTTCCTTCTTCACGACCTCGCCGGACTTCACCAGCTGGGACAGGAGCGCGGAGCACTTCTGGCCGCTGATGCCGACCTCGTTAGCGATGTCACCGCACCGCATACCCTGGAGGGTGTGGGTCAGGCACTCCACGATCTTGCCCTTCACATCGGCGTTTTCACGCTGGGTCTTGGTGGGCTTGCCGGACTTGGCGCTGTTGCGCTTTTCGAGCTGCTGGCCCAGAGCAACCAGCTTTTCAACGGCGGGAACCGCGAAGGCTTCCTCCACAGGCTTGCCAGTCAGAGAAGCGATGGCGAAATTGATGGCGTTCACGTAGGTCATCTTGGAAGAAGAAGTAGTCATAGTATCAACCCTTTCTGGTTTGGAGGGTTTTCCTTCCCTTTCTTACAGGCTTATTATACCACCGATTCAGCGTCTTGTCAAGGGGTTTTTCAAACTTTTTTTAAAGTTTCCTCTGCCTGACCGGACGGCCTTACCTCGGGTGTCGATCGGTGCCTTTCCCCTTTCGACACTAAGAGTATACCACATTCAGGATGATTTGTCAACAAGAAATTTTATAAATTTTTCTGTATAAATATGCGGCGGCCTTGATCTGATCTAAAATCGGCCCGGCGCGCTCGTCGCCGGGCCGCCAAAAGCCGAAGCCCCGGCCTCACTGGGCCAGGGCTTTCAGTACCGCCAGAATCTCGGCGGGGTCGTGGCTTTCGTCCTGCCATTCCTCGCGGTTGCGGGCTTCGTCGTCGAACAGGATGCCACCGCCGCACACCTTGTATTTATTGGTTCCGTAGCGTACAACCCGGATTTCGTCCCATTCCACGCTCGGCAGGTGCTGGGCCAGCCAAACCCGCTTCACCGTTTCCACGGCGGCGTTATAGGCTTCGCTTCCGCTCTTGCTCGTCCAGGAGATCACGCCCAGCTTCCAGCCTTGCGCCTGTAAGCGATTCAGGAAGCGCGCCAGCAGGGAGAAGTTCAGCATCGGCTCGGCGTTCGCGTAGGGGAAAGTGTCTTCTTTCAGCAGGTAGTCCAGCCAGTTTTCCACGCCGTAGAGATTGGCGATAGTGCCGTCCATGTCGAACCAGATTTCCTTAGTCATTGAGGTCAACCCCTTTCTCTTTTGTGACTTAATTATATCACAGGTTGACGGGCTTGTCAAGCCCTTTTTTGAAATTTTCTAAACTTTCTTTTTCGTGCAGAGGATCAAACATGGCATCCTCTACTTGGATCAAATACTGATTGAACGGACAATTTTTGTAGTTCTGCCGCATCCACGCGAACCATTTGCGCAGATCGGTTTCGGTGTAGCCGTTGGCAGTCGGCGCGGTCACTTCGGCCATCATTTCCTTGACCCACGCCCTTGCCCAGACGTTTTCGTGGTCGTTGTTCCATTTGTCCGCGATTGCCTGCGCGGTCTTTTCATCTTCACAGGTAGTGAAAACCTTGTCGGGGCCAGGGCAGAAATGGGGGTCGCAGACGATTTCGCTAATCATAACGAGGTAAGTCACATTGAAGGTCTTAATCATTGAGAGCACTTCCTTTCCTTTGATGATGCTATTGTATCACACATCGGGGTATTTGTCAAGCACTTTTTTGAACATTGACAAAATTTTTTTCTCCCACGTTTTCATAGCTTCGTGGTGTGCGGTCAAGTATTCGCCGGCCCAGTCTGTTGCTATTGTTTCATTGTATAGCGCATAATATTTGCGGTATGCTTTTTCTTTGTTATTCATTGCGCTAATAATTTCGCGTTCTTCGCAATCGTCCACCATTTCCCACGCCGTTTCAAGGTGGCCCAATTCGTGCATAAATGAAAGCACGAAAATGTCAAAGTCAGCACAAGCGGGGAAACGCTGGACAAAGTTCTCATAAAAAGACTTTGCCGCATAGTCTAAAACCGCCACGGCATACATAATTTTTACATCGTCCACCGCTTCAAAGTCAGAGCCTAATTCGCAGGTGTATTCTTCATCAAAAGCACGCACAAAAGCGATCAGCTCTTGCGTGATAGGCTCAAAATCAGCTTTGATGGCTTCGTAGTTGGTCATACTCTTGCCCCCCTTTGCGTGAATAGTATACCACATTCGGGAACCGTTGTCAATACCTTTTTTTATACATTTTCGCGGATAAATATGCGGAGCCCTTGTCCTAAGCTAAAAACCGCCCGCTGCGGCAGTCAGCGGGCGGCTCAAAGGAAAAGCCCCGCCGGAGCGGGGCCAGGGGCTTCCCTGCCCCATCACTGGGGCAGGGCGAAGGTGGTCTTGCGGCCATCGGGGATTTTCAGGGCCGCACCGTCACGCACCAGCGCATTCACCAGCGCGGACACCTTCTGGTTGGACAGGCAGGACAGGCGCGGGTCGCGGGTCATCAGCTCGGACACTGTGGCAGGCTCGGAGGTCATTACGCCGATCACCACGGCTTTCAGTTCCTCGTTTGCCTGCTGGGCTTTGGTCGGCTTGCGGTTCTCGGTGCTGTTCCGCTTGGCGATCTGGTCACGCAGGGCGGTCAGCTTTTCGGTGGCTTCGGCGTTGTCGGTCAGAGCGGTCAGAGCGATGTTCAGAGCGTCCACATAGGTCATCTTCGTCATAGGTCAATCCCTTTCTGGTTTGAAGAGTTTTCCTTCTCTTGATGGCTTTATTATATCACAGGTCAGGGGGCTTGTCAAGGGGTTTTTCAAAAGTTTTTCAACTTTTTTTGTCCCGGTGTTCGGTCAGGGTCAGGGTATAGCTTTTACCATTTACTGTAAAATCCAGTGTGCGTTCTTCGTTGGACAGGTTGACAGCTTCACATTTGCCGTTAAGCTGGAAACCTTCAAACAGGGTTTTAACGACCCCCATGATCCACCGCTTGACATCGTTAGCTTTGCGCGTCCGCTTGACTTCCTTGCCGTAGGCGTTCACAGCGCGGGCACCTTTGCGCATGTCCTTGCTGGCCTTCTCTTGTTCTTTGGTCAGGTCGTATTCGGTCTTGTGCCCCGCGTCTACCTCGCGGTCATACCACGCACAGTCGGCCTGTTCGCGCACGGCGTCATAGTCGATGCGCTCGTTGGGGTGCTGGCGCTCGTAGGTGTCCAGGTAATCTTCCACAAACTGCTCCTTGGTCATTGCCAATCAGCTCCTTTCGATGGTCTTATTATAGCACATACGGGAGCGTTTGTCAACAAGAAATTTTATTCATTTTCGCGCATAAATATGCAGAGCCCCAGATCAAGACAAATTCCGGTCGCGCACGCCCGCGCGCGACCGGCCAAAAGGAAAAGACCCTGCGCTTAGGCGTCAGGGTCTAAGCGCAGGGCACCGCGGGGAACTTGGGGCTTGTCCTCTTCGCAATCGCGGAAGAGGTCGGGGTCGTCCAGGGTCACGCGCTCGATTGTCCACTTGACCAGCTCGCCGGTCTCTTCGCTAACCCACCACCAGGTCTCGGACACGGAATCCTCTTCCACGCAGTCCAGGGTATAACGGCAGTGGTCTACCTGTTTAATCATTGCGCGGGTGGCGACGTCCTTATTAGACAGCACGCCCCAGAGAACATGGTCATCACCTTGCGTCAGTACATACACCCAATCCATCGAATCAACCTTCTTTCCTTTTGATGGTTCTATTATACCACGGGCCGGGGATTTTGTCAACCCCTATCGGCCCATAATTTTCTGTCCATCCGCTTGTGCTGCTCAAAGCACTTCCAAAAGATTTCACATTCAATCAGCACATCAGACAGGGCGGTGTGTTCTTCGGTGAACTCGTTGTCTTTAGTAATGTAGCGGTAGAGGATTTCAGCAGTCCGCCGGGGCTTTCCGCTTTTCATCAGGTAGCCGTTTTCTTCGCAAAACTTTTTGTAAGTGGGCTGTTTGCAGATGGTAGAATCTGCCATTTTCATGGTGTCCCACCATTCCACGCCATAGGGCAGGAGGTAACGCGCTTTGCTTTTCGTCAGGTATCGGATGGTGTTATTGGTGGAAAGATAGTCAAACCGGGCATTGTGGGCGGCGGCGAAGGTCACGCCGTAGTGATCGCAAATGTCTTTCAGAAAGTGCTTGATTTCCCAAATGTCCATCGTCAGCACTTCGCCCTTGCGGATGGCTTCGTAATACTGGGGCAGCTTGCTGGCATAGTAGGCGCTTTTCATCAACTCTGATTCGCCGTGAAACACATCGGTCAGGATGATGCGGAACTTTGCCAGAATGTTCCGGTGCAGGTCGATGACGGCGAAAGCCAGGTCATACAGGAGAGGGCAGTCCATCAGGTTGCAGGTTTCGGTGTCCAGCAGGAGGCCAATCAGTTTCTTCATCGGGGTTACTTCCTTTCGTTCTTGATGGCTTTATTATAGCACAGGTCATAGGGTTTGTCAAGGGGTTTTTCAGATTTTTTTTCAACTTTTTTTTCAAGCGCTGTCAGGCCAGCATCCATCAGAGCGCCGAAGGTCATACAGAGCAGGAACACATAGAACACACACAGCACCGCCTTTCTATGCCTCTATACTATCACATTTCGGGCAATTTGTCAACAGGTAATTTTATGCACTTTTGCGCATAAATATTCCGGCGATCCTCCACAGACCTAAAAACCGCGCGCCAGGGCCGCTGGCGCGCGGCCAAGCGGTTACTCCCATTTGTTTTTGTATTTGGGCGGTTTCTTGCGTTTATCCGGAATCACTTTTGTTACACAGCACCCGGCGGGAAATTCCCGCCGCTGGCTCTGAACGACCTCAACCCAGGTCTTGGGTTTTGCCTTGGGCTTACTCATCGTAATCATCCTCCCCATACTCGTCCTCGTCGAAGAAATCGTGCTGGCACTCCACGCACATCCCGGAGATCAGGGTTTCCCGCTGTTCAGGGGTCAGGCCGGGCAAGGCGTTCTGGATCAGTTCGCCATCCTGCCAAGCGTAGAAGCCGTGAGAGGGAAGGAAGGTAACAGTTTCAGTACCACAGAAGGGGCAGGTGCAGGAGACAGCAACAGCGGTGCAAACATTGGACATAGGGGTCAACCTCCTTCATTTGATGGTATTAGTATAGCACACTATCCCGCATTTGTCAAGCGTTTTTTGAAAATTTTTTTTCGCGCGGCCCTCACTCTGTTTGTGAGGGCCTGCCACAGATGCGTTCCCAAAATTCGCGCTCTTGCCGTTCTTTTTCTTCCCGGTATTTGCGGATCGCTGCCGGGATGCCGACCCATAGGCCAGTCACCAGCGGAGCCAGAAGGTAGGTCAGGCCAGCCCACCAGCCAACCAGAATCCACATTTCAGCGATTTTGAGAGACCATTTCCAGAGAGTGTAAATAGTGAGCCAAGTAATCATTCCAAGCACTTCCTTTCTTTTGATGGCTTTATTATACCACGTTGGGAGAGGTTTGTCAACCCCATTTCCCAACTTTTTCATCATAAAGTTTTTGGTATTTACTGGCATTTTTCTGGATACGTTTCAAGAGCTGTTTCGGGCAAGACTTGTTACAAATCTGTTGCGCTTGCGCGATGGTGGCAAAGTAATAGGTGACAATTTTAGTTTTTTCAGCGTTTACAATGAAGATCAAGCCCGTATCGGTCAGACAGTGCCAAACATTTGTGGCGAATGATTCCCGCACAACCTGACCCCAGTTTCCGTTAATGATGGCATCAATGCGGGCTTTGCGCACGTGGCGGTCATAGTTGAAATGGGCGCTTACAGAGATTTCATACAGATTAGTCATTGCTCTTGGCCTCCTTTGTTTTCTTGATTAGATTATAGCACATCCGGGAAGCGTTGTCAACCCCAATTTTCAATTTTTTTTCATTCATTTTTTTGAATAGGTATACAGCATGCGCAATTCGGCGCGTGCCGCCCAAGCACGCGCCGGCTAAGCAAAAGGCGCCGCTTACCTGCGGCGCCAGAAGGAGGTGGGCATTTCCTCGAAGATCCACCCAAGAGCCTGCCCACCGTGAAGCACTCTTGTTTCGGTGGTGTCGTGGATCGGGTCCATCCACTCGTCATAGGCCCAGTGGCAGATGGTGACCTCGTAGAGGTCGTGGCCCAGCGCCTTGACGCTGGCTGTGTGTCCCCACACCAGGGAGCCAACTCCCCAGAACAGGCAGGACGGACGAGCTTCGAAGCCGTAAGTGGTCAGAGTAGCGGTGATGGTGGTAGTCATACTTGGGTTCCTCCTCTCTTGATCTGTACATAGTATAGCACATTAGACGCTTGTTGTCAAGCATTTAAATTGTTAAGTTTTTGTAACATCTATGAGTATCAGGAATGGCTCAATGGCTCAACCATTGAGCCATCTGTTCCAGCGTGAGCCAGCCCGAGTAATACGCGTGTAGTATCTCATCATCGTAGATGGTGGAGGTCTCGGCGTCCCACATCATCAGCGTGGCTACATCGCCCACCATCCAGTCCTCTACACCGTAGAACACCCACAGGTTGCCATTGAAGTCCTGACAGGTCACTGTGTCCTCGCTGTTGTCCAGCTCGACAACCACAGTCGTGATAGCGTACACATCTTCGATGGTCTCGCCCTTCGCGCCTGCCGCGCAACTTATAATGATGCACGCGATTAGGATACATTCGATCAAGAGTTCCAGCACCAGCATCAGAGCAATCGTCTTCTTCATAGAAATCACCATTCCTTTCTGTCTCTCTTGGACACCCTTAGTATACCATAGGGGGCTTGATTTGTCAAGCCCTTTTTTTCATTCCACCGTGATCGCGGTGATGTTGAAGGTGGGCATCTGGTAGCCTTCTTTGGCTTCGGTCTGCTTCTCGTTAAAACCCCTGTAGATGTAGCGGGGATTCTGCCGAATCCACTCTTGGGCCTTCTCTTCTGTGGTGAAGTACTTGTCGATAGTCACGAACCCGCCGCGGTCGCAGGCGAACCAGTAGTCGTAGGCGCGAATGGTCAGATGGTAGATCGTCATAGTGATCAGCTCCTCTCTCTTGATGGCTTTATTATACCACATTCGGGATCGGCTGTCAACACTTTTTTCGCACTTTTTGCAAACTTTTTTTCTGCGGGCCTGATCTCTGCGCGAATGAGGCGCGCGCAGGACCGTGCGCGCGCCTGCGAGAAAAGGGCCGCGCCTTACAGCGCGACCGCTTCGCCCTTGGCTTGCAGGTAGATGGCTTCGTAGCCACCTTTGGTCCACTGCTTGCAGTTGGTGGCGTCATCATCCACCAGGATGCCCGCTTCGCGGATCGCATCCACCTTGCGGCCCTTAAAGAGGATGATCACGTGGTCAGCGTCCATCCCGGGAACGTACTTGGCTAGCCAGTCCATTTTGCCCTGCGCGCCGTCAGCGTTGGCGGCTTTGGTCAGGATGTAGCAGGTGTGGCCCTGAGCCATCAGGCGGTTAAGGGTGGCCACGTTCTCAGCGAAAGCGGCGAGGTTGGCCATCGCTTCACGCTTCAGAGCCACGGCCTTGTCAGCGGCGTAAGCGGTGTGGAAGTCAGCCAGCACACCATCCATGTCCCAGTAGTAAGTCATCGTTCGTTCCCTCCCTCTCTTGATGGCTTTATTATAGCACAAGTGCCGCAATCTGTCAAGCACTTTTTTTGTTAAGTTTGTGTTACATTTGCAAACTCTTCTAACCACTTGGCGCTTTGCCCATTGACCACCATCAACGACGCCTCTTTACATCCGCAGTTGACCACGAACACGCGCTTGCCCTTTGCGTAAGCATAGCCCTGTTCCCACGCTGTGCCGCTGTCACTGTATAGGCCGTAGTACAATACAAGCACAAGGTCGGCGGCGTCAATGGCTTTAACATCCTCTTCAAAAACTCGTTTGCCCCAGGTATGATTTGGCAAGTCCCAGGCGTTGGGGATCTGATGCTCCATAGGTACATACACATTGTGGCCTGTTGCGCGAAGCCTTGCCGCACGTTCCCGCACATTCTTGCGCTCGTAGTCAGTGAACAAGGGGCTTGCAATGTAAATATTAGCCATAACTTCATCCTCCTTTTGTCTACGCCATTAGTATAACACATCCGGAACCATTTGTCAATAGGGGTATGAAACTTAATGGGATTGTAACACTTCCGTAACAAAATGCTAACTTTCAAATTATTTTTCTGCCGATGCTTTTTCCACGCAAAATCGGGCCGCCTTGATCGCAGGCGGCCCGGCGTCTTTTTTGTAACAGGCAGACTACCTGTATATTTTTTACTCGTCTGGAAAGAAGTCTGAGAAGTACTCGACTGTGACCTGTGAGACCGGGGGTGTATTTCGGGATGGAAATTTTTGCGATTGGTCTTTTCCTTTTTGCCTGGTCCACAAACTTTCTAAATCCTCTCCAAATTTCGGTTTACGGAGATCTTCATATATCTCTTCCCGTTCTTCTCGGTACGGTTCCCATTTACTACCAAATCTCTTGCAATAGTCTTTCCACCACGTGGCCCATTGTTTGCCGCACGCAGTTAACCCTTCAATATGAAGTGCGGTCTCCCAGCTAAGCTCTATCGCGCACTCCCACAAAATCTTATGTTCCTTTTTCTCTTGTGGAATCAGCTCTCTCGTTTCCCATTTATACCAGTAATTGAAGTTATCATCGTCAAAAACGAAATATAACTTATTCCATCCGTACCAATAGGCCCAATGCTTGTCACCAAGAGTATTCTTTTCCCAGCGCCAATGATTCCACCAACGGCACAGACAAAACGCAATCGTTCCTGCTACAATAGCCGGTAAACAATACATTATCAGCATAATCGAAATAGCTACTACGGCTACTATTGCCAAAATCTTTACCACCGCTAATCACCTCACGACGATTTGCGACTGGTGAATGCGCTAGTTCCACCAAACAGAATATGAATGGCCCACGTCACATAAAAACTGGTCCAATACGTAATGGCAGGTGCTCCAAACATTCCAACAGCAAATAAAGTCCACGCGTGCGCGATAATGAGCGGAGCAATAAAAATCCAAGCAATTACTAACAACGCCGCACCAATAATCACTCCAGTAGAATGAGTACTCATAGCTTCTTTATTTCCTCCTCAAGTTTACTTAAATATTCAAGCCGCCGCGCAAACTGCGCCACGTCATACTTTCGCATCCTATCGACATAATTCAACAATTTTTCCTTAGGTTCTTCGCGCCAAGGCTTTCCGGCACACAGACACGCCGCGCTATTCTTACTATATTGACACGTGCCCAAAAACCCATTCACGCAATCTTTACAATTCATCAATTTAACGTCACACTCACTTGTGACCGGCGTCCTCTTTCATAGAAAAATCGCTCAAACTTATGATCGTAGATTTCGTCCCATACTTTCCAATCTTGTTCGTTGCAAGTAATGCCCGCAATGAAATCTTCATATTTACAAATGTTTGCGGCGCACCCCTGCGTCATAAGCGACGATTCCTCAACTCCTGGCATCTGTACAACCAGAATTTTTACTCCCTTGGCAAAAGCATAACCCGCTTCCCAAGAAGTGCCAGCTGTAGCAGACCTGCCGTAATCAGCAAGTACCATCCACTCACATTCATCAATAGCAACGACGTCCATCGTAAAAACGCACTGTCCCCAAGTGCGCATATCAATACCCCATGCATTCGGCACCTTGTGTTTGCCAGGTCTATACAGCTCCACAAAGTCATCCCGCATATCACATTCACCAGGATGAATTGCCGGTAGCCGCATACGCTCGATGGTTTCTTCAAGTTCAGCCATTTGCCGCTTTACTTCTTTATCATCCGTGACTACGGGGCCAGCAAGATAAATTTTCATCTTCCCACTCTCCTGTAATTTCTTCAATGGCCTTTAAGCCACACTTGGCACATAGGGTTACGCTTGTGCCCAATTTAAACCAGTCATCCTCAGGATCTTGCATCTCAGTCCAGCTCTTACCACAACGCGGGCAGGTGAATTGTACTTTTACTAACTTCATAGTCATCTCCCACTTTCTATATATATTATAATATATTTTTTTGAGTTTTTCAAGTTAAGGACAATTTAGGTTCTTGACAAAAGCGAAATTTTTCAGTATAATGAGTGTAGTAGATGGGATTGAATCCATCATATTAACCTAAAGGAGGAGATTGTTATAATTAAGCTTGATTATACAATCGATTCTCCACAAGAACGCTTAAAGTTAGTAAATTAGATTTTAGTAGAAACTCCCGACCCAAGCGAGCAGTATCTCGAAATCCTCGGCGACTACTTGGTTCTTTGTATGGAGAAACAAGAGAAAAAGGAGAAGAAACTTCTGACCGCAAATCGTCTTGTAACGATCAAGGAACATGAACTTTCTTATGAGGGTCTGGTCAGTCAACTAGAAAATGGCGAAGATGGTATTTACAATTTAATGAATGACAATGGAAAAAATACAATATTTAAGCCGAAAGTAACAATTACAAAAAAAGATTTAGAAGAGATACCGCCATTGCGTCAATTGCGCGAAAGCATTGAACGCTGGGAACAATTACAGAAGACTGTATCTGGCCGTGAAGCATTTATTGTTAAGCGTACTTTAATCGAAATGCGCAAAGACCAATATGTTATTAAGAACGCATATCGACAACCTATTGTTTTTAGCAAAATTACTCGTGGCTTAAAAACATACCCGCCCTTACCTTGGCGCGAATGGGTTGAATATGACGAAAAAGGTAGTGCCGCTATCCGCTATGAGGGCATATCATTTTGTGACCCAAAAGTAGTAAGCGAAATTTTGCAAGTATTTCTAGCAATGAAAGGGCGTTCCAATGGTAACTTTGAAAGTGATGCCTGGGCTTTTTGCATGGACTTTGAGCCTTTAATGGAACGTGCGCTTGCTGATTATCCTATGTATAAACGTATCATTGAATATAAAATGGATCGTTTATAGAATACAGAAATTTAGTCACTCCTTGAAAAAGAATTCCAATTTACTCACTCAGTAGAATATATTAGCAGTCTTTGGCGCAATAAAATTCCGAAGTTGATTGCGCAAAAGGCTCAAGATGAATGGCTAATATGGTACTTTACATTTCAAGAAAAAGGGAAATGGAAACGTTGTTCACGATGCGGAGAAGTAAAGCTAGCACATTCTCGTTTCTTTTCTATAAATAAAACCTCTAAAGATGGATTTTATAGTATTTGTAAAAAGTGCCGCAATAGCAAGAATAAGGAGAGCTAAATATGGCCGAAAGTAAAACTTTGTATTGTAAGACTTGTAATAGAACAATGGATGAAAATTAGTTCTATCAAACAAAACGTCTGGACAAATATCCTGATGGCTACTTGCCCGAATGTAAAAAATGCTTAACACGTCATATAGATAACTGGAATCCAAAAACATATACTTGGATTTTAGAAGAAATAGACGTGCCATATATCGAGGAAGAGTGGACAACTCTATTAGATCGTTATGCGAAAGATCCTCGAAAAACTACTGGTATGACCATCTTGGGTCGTTATCTATCCAAGATGCGTATGAAACAATTTAGTAATTATACTTGGGAAGATACCGAGCGATTGCGCCAAGAGGCTGATGAAAAGAAAAAAGAAGTTATGGCGCGATAGGGTTATTCTGGCGAGGAAATTGAAGAAGCTATTACAACAGGTACAATGCCGGAAAAGCCTGAAGAGTTTAAGACTGCGACGGATGCACCGGCACCTATCGATTTAAATGAACCTGAATACTTTAATGATGATTTAACTGAAGAAGATAAGAAATATTTGACAATTAAATGGGGTAAAACATATCGTCCTTATGAGTGGGTACAATTAGAAAAGCTGTACCAAGAAATGATGGCGGCTTTTGATATTGTAACTCCCGCGCACGAGGACTATTTGAAGTTAATTTGTAAAACCTCTCTTAAATGTCACTAGTTAGTTGACCTTGGTGATATTGAAGGTTTCCAAAAAATGTCAAAAGTCTATGATACACTTATGAAATCAGCTAAGTTTACTGCGGCGCAGAATAAAGCTGAATCTGGTGAATATGTTTCCGCTATTGATGAATTTATCTTAATGTGCGAACGCGAAGGTTTTATTCCAAGATATTATGTTTCGGAACCAAAGGATAAACCTGACGAAACACTTGCAGATATGCGAAATTATACACATCGTCTCGTTACTGAAGAAATGAATCTTGGCAATCTTATTGAGAATGCGGCAAGGACTATGGCACGTGAAGAAGCCAAGGAAGAAGACGAGGATACAACCGATATTGAAGATTTGGATATGATGGCTGTTGAAGAAGAAGTGCTTAATGATGGGGACTTTTTAGAGCATTATGAGTTCATTGAACAACAACAGCACGAAGATGAAGAGGCGATGCGGGAATTGCTTGGAGAGGATGATGAATAATGGCCCTCCAGGATTTACTCAATCTTAAAGCCAATGTTGATAAGATTGGTTTGTCAGAAGAGCGTGTAAGCGCTTGTATACCAATTGCGCGATAGTATATCGCTTTCTGGCGAGAGTATCCAGATTTATTCGTAGACTTTTTAGTTTCTAAAAACAACCCAGAAAACTTTCATCTATTTTATTATCAAAGAGTATTTTTACGTGCGGCAATGCGTTATAAATACACGTATGCTGTATTCCCTCGTGCGTATTCTAAATCATTCTTGGCTGCATTGATTTTGATTATTAGATGTATTTTATATCCAGGCGCTAAACTGTTTGTTACTTCTGGTGGTAAAGAACAGGCATCCAGTATCTTAAAAGCAAAAGTACAAGAACTTTGTCATCTTATCCCCGCGATCCACGAAGAGATTGATTGGCGCAGGGGTAAAACAATGGAAGGCAAAGACTATGTTCGATATGTGTTTAAGAATGGGTCAGTGCTGGACAATATCGCAGCTCGTGAAACTTCAAGAGGTCAGCGTCGTCACGGCGGCCTTATGGAAGAGTGTATCGGCATTGATGGAACGATTCTTAACGAAGTTATTATTCCTACAATGAACGTTTCTCGCCGCGGTGCTTGGGGCGATAAAGATGATAATGAAGTATTGAATAAGAGTCAAATTTATGTCACAACCGCAGGCTGGAAAAATACATT
>JAEEGL017251174.1_pt1 | contig 38700 bp, 37 predicted proteins | sample 9134231 | NCBI WGS metagenome assembly JAEEGL01 (sample SAMN16246548, study PRJNA631951) | gut metagenome | biome: gut microbiome; feature: rumen; material: fiber-attached | host: Bos | place: Iran: Karaj | collected 2018-10 | reverse complement strand
ATTTTCAGTATATTTCACACTATAAGAAACAGTATACAGCTTAAAGGAAATGCTAATAAAGAAGTATATGCGTCTTTACCGGGGGCAAACCTTTCTGAGGAAAGGTTCTTCCCCCGTGCCCCCTTTCCAAAGACTTCCAACTTTGTTTTTTCTGCAAGGGGTACCCCCATACAAACAAAAATAGCTTCGTTTTCTCTTTAAAGGGGGTACCCCTTGCAGAAAAAACGGAGCTAAAAGTTTTAGGAAGGGAGTTTGAGGGAAAGCCCTTTTTCAAAAGGGTTTCCCTCAATAATACGTGTAAAGCTTCTATATGGGTATTGACCTTATGGAAGTGCTGTTTTGCATTTGAGATATTATTCCGGAAAGCCGTTCAGGGCGACATATATTACGAAAGAAATGATATCTATCGCGAGGAATGCCCCAAGAATTATTGCGCCTATCAACAAGCCTTTTTTAGCTTTTTTCTTATTGTTGTCGGTGAGGACTTTCTCCTTGATGTCGGACTTTATCTCGGAATACAGCTCCGACTTTGCGGGCTGAGCGGGAGGTGCAGGAGAGGGCTCCTTGTCGAGTACAAGCTCATCGAGTGATACTCCGAAAAGGTCGCTCATAGCGACGAGCTTCTCCATATCGGGAGTAGAATCGCCTACCTCCCATTTTGAAACGGTCTGACGTGAAACGTTGAGCCGGTTTGCGAGTTCCTCCTGTGAAAAGCCTTTTTTCTTGCGGAGGTCGTAAAGCTTATTATTGAACTCCATTTTCAGCATTCCTGCCTTTCTTTTTAATTGAATAATAAATAATTCCCGATGCAGCAGCGATAACGACAAAGGTGACAAGACTTGCCTCAATGCCGTAAATACCGCCGTTAAGGAGATTTTCGCCCTCTGCGTGCATATTAATGATAGATGATTTCGCACCCTCGCTTCCGCTGACGGTCAGTCCGCAGACGCTTTCGAGGATAAAATTCCACAGAGAATGAAGTCCGCAGGCTGCCCATATATTTCCTGTGCGGAGCATAACGAACGAAAACAGGCATGAAATAGCGGTAAGATTTATTACTCCCAGAATAATGAACATGGGTTCTGCGTCCATCAGCGTGCTCATATGCGGAAGTATGAACACAAGTGCGCTTGCTCCCAAAGCCGCGGGAAGAGAAACCTTGTCTTTGAGGGCGCTGAAAACAACTCCTCTGCAAAGGAACTCCTCAGCAGCGCCCTGCACGGCATACCCGCCAAGCATGAGCAGAAACATTGCGGCGTTGAAATCTGTTGAAAAGCCGTCGAGTTTTATAGCACCTGTTACCATTATAGCAGAAACCGAGATGATTAGCAACAGTGCGCCTATACCTGCTCCGGTGAACCAACCCGAAAAGCTCTTTGTGACGCCCATTTCCGGGAGCTTTCTTTTTTCTGCCAGTTTCCAGTATATCACACATACGGCGATAGGAACTATCATACCAAAGAGGCTGATAAGGGTCATAATATCGTCGCTGAACATCTCACCGTGTAAAAAGTTTTTACCACAAGCCAGTAATACTCCTATAACGAGCCCCTCCGCGATGAACAAGCCCACCCAGTAGCAGAGCGCAAATGCGAGCAGCTTTTTTATCACGAACAATGCTGCGGGCATATCAGTTCTATTGTTAAAAGGACTGATATTTTTCAGAAATGTTTTAACGGCACCGCTGCTTTTATGACTGAGGGAGCTTTTGTTTAATGTGATACTTTTATTCATAAGTGATTCCTCCTTCTATCGCTTGACGATAGTTTTTCCTGATGAATCCATAGTATCATTTTTGCCGGAAAAGGTCTACCAACCGGAGTTGTCAATCCGTCAACGGACGTTAACAATCGTGTTAAGCAGCGTTGCATCGGCTATATATAGGGAAATTTTCATCTGAACCTGTGCCGCATCAAAGAGTCACGTCTGCACACCTGAGCCGACCGGACAGGTACAGCAAGTCCCCGCGATCACGGTATTATATTTTAAAAAACTAACGAAAAGGCACTTCCGATTTCCCGAAAGTGCCTGTATTCTTATTCTGCATCCGATTTTCCGCTAAGGTGAATAGCCTGATCGGCAGACGTTTTTATACTTTAAGCTAAAAACGAACGCATAATTGATAATGAATTTTATTATATAGAGCGCTCTGATGTTTTAATAATAAAATGCCGAATGCTTATTTGTATCAGATTTGTGGACCTGATGAAGCACGGAACAGGATATCGAGCGTAAAAGAAGAATTGCTGTCAGATATCTCCATATTTCCGTCAAGCCAGTTTACTGTATTGCGGACATTATTCAGTCCGATGCCATGAATAAGAACGGATTGCTTGAGGTTGCTTTTTTTAGCCTTATGATTATAGCTTGGATTTGTGATCTTGAGCATTTGAAATCCGTTGTTAAGCGAAGCATAAACCGAGATCTCCTGATCGTCATTGGTATCATTGTCCATACAGGCTTCGATAGCATTATCAAGAGCGTTTGAAAGGATTGTACACATATGTATAGGCTGGATATCTGGAGAAATCACTCCTCTGAATGTGATATGGCAGTTATACTTGCGTGCAAGCTCATTTTTATCGTCGAGGATAGAATCGGCAATATAATTTCCTGTGGTATAGAGTTTAAGAGTAATGATAGTATGATCGGTTATATCGTTGATATATTTTATTGCTTCGTCTATATAATTCTGGTCGAGGAGTGAATTAAGGCAGATCATATGGTTTTTATAATCGTGCTGAAACACGTATATTGATTTATGAACAGCCTCCATTTTTTTATAGTATTCAAGCTGGGTATTAAGCTGATTTTCCATAAGCTTAGCCGAATTTTTATACTGAAATTTTGATATGCAGTTAAAGAGAAGTCCCACCATAATGATCAATTCCATTATAGATGAAAAGACAAACAGGAAATCTATAAAAAGGTTAATTTTATCATTCGGACGAGCTCTTAAAGCGATAAGCGCACCAAGCTCTCCTATAGAAAAAACTGCTGCAAATAGGAATACGTATATTTTTTTAGTGATAAAGCTTATACACATACGTATTTCTTCGGTTCTTGTTTTTCGCATATGCTTTATGATATGCCAGCTTATAATACCGAAGATCAACGAGGAGGTTTTGACTATGAATTGCTCATTAAAGGATATTGTTGTGAAAAAGCTTAAGATAATGCCGAATTCAGACATCAGCGAATCGATAAAGAGGTACAGGAACGAAATATATATTACTCTTGAAATAATATTTTTATTGCTTAAAGCAATAATGACTACAGGCATTATGTATATGGCTCCGGTAAGACAAATACCCGGCACATACGGCCAGTCTACGACATAATTCAGATATACCGCAATAAAATAGGGGACAAGCAGGATATAGCTTGACAGATTCAGCCGGCTGTCTTGAGTAGTAAGACTGATGAGCTCATTTATATTTATTATGTAAAGAGCAAAAACAAGGATAATAATGATGTAAGTTAATGGTTGTATCATATGGGATTCACCCTTTTCATGTAAGAGTAAAAGAAATTTTTAAACTCCATATATCTTAGTCTCGAGACAGCAGCCTTCTGATTGTTCAGGAAAACCACTTCCTTGTTATTGAACGCTTTGACATACCGAACATTTACTATGAATGATCTGTGAGTCCTGAAAAAGCAGTCGTTTTGCAGAAGATGCTCTATTTCTGAGATATTATCGTGCATTCGATAAGTATCATTTTCTGTTACAACGATAGAGCAATTATTATCCGCCTGTATATAGACGATATGGTTTTCAGGGATAACGATATTGTTATTGTCTGCGTTTTTTATCACGAAAAAAACGTCATTATTCTTTATTTCACGAATGGCAGCATCAAGGGCTTCTGTTATTTTAGTTGGTTCAATAGGTTTTAATATAAACCTGAACGGTTTATATTTTATGCTGTCGAACACGATCTGAGGGTAGCTTGTAACAAAAACCACTTTAACATCGCTGTTATATTCACGTATATGCTTAATAACGTCCATGCCGTTGTGTTGCTGCATCATATAGTCGAGAAAGATCAAGTCAAAATTTTTATCAGATTTAAGAAGGTCGCTGCCGTTTGAGAAACATGAGATATCAAATTTTAAGTTTTTGTCAGCGGAGTATTCTGAGATTATTTGTGATAGATGGTTCCTGAAGAAAAATGTATCGTCACAAACAGCAATATTCATGTATTTATTAGTCCTCCGGGAAAGAAATGATAATGGTTGAAAAGCGAGTATAATGCAGAGAAATAAAGCCTGTCACAGGCACACAGTATTTTAATTTAATAATCTAATCTTCTAATATATTATATATCCAAACAGAAATAAAGTCAAGAGTGTTATTTAATAAAAAGACTTATAAATATACATTTCATACAGTTTGATATACATTTGACCCTATTTGTATTGACACTGTCCAGAAAAAATAATATAATCAAGGCAGATGATTCAATGAATTGCAAATAAAAGGGAGTGTATTTCAAATGTTTTGGGATATTATCAACAGATTGTTTAATTGATGTGCTTATATGATCGCTTATAGGCGGTTTTGTATAAGGGCAGCTTACATAAATCAGTGATGCGCACACTAAATTATTATGCTGTCAGATTATGAAAGGAGTAATTTGTAATGGAAAAGAATTATGTAAAGCCTTCTATGAATGCTACAGAGTTCGAGATGGCTGATTTCGTTTCCCTCACTTCAGAGGAGCTTGAGTCAACAAAGGGCGGCTTCTCTGGCGGCTGGGGCTGGTGCTTCCCTGTTGGCAGCATTTGTCAGGGCTGGGATGGCCATTCTGCTATCGGTATATGCATCCTCGCAGGTGTTGACTAATCACAGTTAAGTATCTGAAGAGTATCTGTTTCGGTTCATCCCGAAACAGATCTATCTTCAGAGCATTTTTATATCATACAGTTTTTCATTCTAAACAAATAAAGGTATTACTTATGAGAGATATAATTAATGCAGAAGTCTACAGACTTAAAAAAAGCAAGTTATTTTGGGGCATTATTATCTATGTCTTTATAATCTTTATAGCAGCGTATCACATTGACCTTGAAGGCGGAGCAGAGGGCGAGAAAATGATATCTTCCGCAAGTCAGCTTTTTGAATTGCAAAACGGATACGCATTGTTTGTATCGCAGATATTCTTTGCAGCTATAAGAGCCTCGCAGTTTATTTCTGATTATAAGTCGGGCTATGTAAAAGATGTAGTTGGTTATGGCAATAACAGATTCCAGTTCTGGCTAAGCAAGACTCTTGTATATACTTTAGGCAATATCATAATATATCTTGCCGGATTTGCTGCAATAATACTCGGCGGTGCGGTCGCAGGAGAAGGACTTGGAGTATTCAGCCAGATACCGGATAATACGATACCTGTCATGCTTGTTTCAGCGATAGCAGTATCGGCAATATCATTTTTGCTTTCAGCGATCATAATAGCGATCCCCCATGAAATAACTTTGATATTCATCATAGCCGCGACCAATATATTTTTGCAGGTAGCGGTTATTTCAGAAATGTTCCCGAAATTTGTAAAATACTTTCCGCTTACGGCATTTGTAGGCATTAATCAGGAAAATCTCAGCGCTTCAACATTTTTCAGAGCAGTTGGAGTTCTTGCATATACAGTAATCATTTCAGCATTGATCGTTAAATTGACTTTTTGCAGAAAAGAGATAAAGTAAAGGAGCGTTAAAATATGGTTTCCACCAAAGCAGAATGTATATATGCTAACGTTAAGAACTATATCTATTACCTTGAAAAGTACAACAGTTATCTTCTGTTTAATCCATATATCCACCAGTGGCTTTCGCTCAACAGGATAGGTTCAGAGATAGTTTCCGCACTTGAAAAGCATAAGACTATCGACGGTGCGGTTGAGGAGCTGAGGGAACGATACAAGCTTTCAGATGAACAGATAAATGAAGATATCATTCCCTATATCGAGCTTTTGAAGAAAAAGCATTTCTTAGTCGGCGAAGGCGAGCATATGGCAGGCGACTGGACAAAGGTCACAGTTGATAAGTTCCTTGCAGACAGCTATTATTTCACGGATATGTATATTTCGCTTTCTGATTCATGCAATCTGAAATGCTGTTATTGCTTCAACAGCAATAGCAGAAAAAAACGTGATGAAGGTTCGCTTTCACGTTCGGAAATAGAAAAGCTTATAAAGGAATATTCCGAAATAGGCGGCAGGGGAGTTGTTTTCACAGGCGGAGAGCCTACACTATACAAAGACCTTATCCCGCTTGCGAAATATGCTTCTGAATGCAATATCGAGGTAAAAATGATAACAAACGGAACGCTGCTTTCCTCACTTGAACTTGATAAGCTTATGAAATACATGAGCGGAATCAATATCAGCCTTGACAGCGTTGATACGGATGTTCTTACGAAGCTTTGGAATGTAGAGGGCGAGCCTGCTCTGAACAGGATAACAGAGGGATTGAAAAGGATAGACGATATTTGTAAAACGCTCGATAAAAAACCGCTGATAACAATTTCCCCCATTGTTACAGCGTTAAACAAGGATTCGCTCGACAGGGTATACAAATTCTGCTGCAAAACCCTTAGAAACTGCAGTCTCCGCTGGAATCTTACTCCATACGAGCCTGTAGGCTGCGCAGAAACGGACAATATGCTTTCGGTGTCCAGAGGAGAGTATATTGATGCTTACTGTAATGCTTTTGAATCTGCTCCCGATTCAAAGGAAAGGATAAAAAGGGAGGCGTTAAGTGAAAACGGCAAGCGCTTTGCACATAATGTACCGGCACTGCTTTGCTGTGCGCCGTCATTTTTAGTAACAGCTTCCGGAAATGTATATCCATGTCAGAAGCTTGAGCGTGATGAGTATCTGCTTGGAAACATAAAAGAACGTTCTATTAAGGAAATGGCTGAATCGGAATTATTCAGGAAGGTCAAGTTTTCGCTTGGAATAGATACAAACAATAAGTGTGCCGGCTGCGAATTCAAATACCTGTGCACCTTTAAAGGCGGATTGTGCAAAAAGGACGTATATCCCAAAGAAGCTAATTGCCGCGAATATAACATAGAAATGCTGTATTTGCAGACGATCTATAAAAGATGAATGCATTTTCGTTTCTGAAAGGAGAATTATAATGCCAGCATCAATTGAGTTAAAAGGAGTATGCAAAAAATACCGTAAATTCACAGCTCTTGACGATTTCTCGTTCAGTGCTGAGACCGGCAGGATCACAGGTCTTATCGGTCCTAACGGCGCCGGAAAAACGACTATGATACGCAGTGTGCTTGGACTCACCTCTATTGACAGCGGTACTATTGCGATAAATGGTCAGACTGACAGAAAAGCACTGTCGGATCTGAGGAGAAATATCGGTACGTTAATAGAATATCCCACATTTTTTGGTTCTCTCAATGCGGTTGAGAATCTCAGGATAAACCAGAAAATGAAGGGCATGAATAATACAGACGAGATCTACAGGATACTTGATCTTGTCGGACTGAATGAGGTCGACAGAAAGAAGAAGGTAAGCGGTTTTTCGCTTGGAATGAAACAGCGTCTCGGACTTGCGAAGGCGCTTATAGCCGACCCTGATATCCTTATTCTTGATGAGCCGACAAACGGTCTTGATCCCAAGGGCATAGTTGAGCTTCGAGAGTTTATTCTCGAGCTGAAGAACAAAGGAAAAACAATAATACTATGCAGCCATATCCTTTCTGAAATGGAGCAGCTTGCATCAAACATTACTTTTATAAATAAAGGAAAACAGATAAAGAGTATTACAAGCGAAGAATTGAGCACAGAATTCGGAAAGAAAATAGAGATAGTAACAAATGAAACGGAAAAAATAGCAAATTTCCTTCGTGAGAGATTCTCGGAAGCAAGTATAAAGCAGGAGAATAACTCTGTTTTATTAAGTGCAGTCAATATACAGTTTATGGAGCTTTTTGACCTGTTCAAAAAGAATAATATATCAGTAAACGGTATCACAGAGAAGAATATTTCACTTGAGGATTACTTTATGGAGATAGTAAAATAATAAAAATGAGTGGGATGGTAATAAAACTTTTTAAAGCCGAATGGTATAAAATAATAAAAACAAGATTCGATATAATAATGTGTCTTTTCCCGTCTTTTATTGCGTTTGGAACATTAATAGTAACAAAGCTGGGAGATTTTTCATTTGGCACAGATGCGCTTATGAAGCTTTTGTTCGGTGACCTTGCGTATATATTTGTTACGCCGTTTGCAATTTCATTTTGCAGCGATTACAAAAACGGTTACCTTCAGGAATGTACAGCATTCGGCTACAGAAGAGCTGCTGTACTCGGAGTAAAAGCGATCCGGTTTTTCAGCTGCTTTCTTTTGAGTGAGCTGCTTATGTATTTATCGGTATTTTTCATCGGAAAGGTATTTATCGAGGATAATTTTGCAGGTTATGATGCCGGAGTATATCTAAGGGCAGTATTATTTGAGATATCAGTGGGAACGGTAATGATACTCACCTCAGTTTTTCTGGAAAATGCCATAAAAACAGCTACGTTCTCATATCTTGCGATGATGCTTTTCCCGATGTTCGGAAAAATAGTGCCTAAGCCGATAATAATACTGAGCAACAGCAATTACATTTTTAATACAAGTGCGGCAGATAGCGATATTATGCTATATTATATTTCCGGTATAATATTTATCATTGCAGCTGGCTGTGCGGCGTATTACTTTTTCTTAAAATCAGAATTGAAGGTCGACTTTAATAATTGAAGTATCAGGTGTAATATGAACAAGTACAGCACAGTGCTGCAGCAGGATATGAGTGACTGCGGTCCTGCCTGCATTCTGACAGTTTTCAATCAATATGGATTGAATGTTCCGCTTTCACGCATACGCGATGTAAGCGGAACAAATAATTATGGAACGACTCTCTGCGGTATGGTCGATTGTCTTGAGCATTTCGGATTTACTGCAAAAGGCGTAAAAAGCAGGAAAGATGGGCTTTTTAACAAATTTCCCTTGCCGGCTATTGCGAATGTTATCATTGAAGAGAACGTCTCACATTTTATCGTTATACATGAAATAACGAGAGAAAGGATCGTGATATCAGATCCTCGCAGCGGTTTGAAAAAGTGCAGCGTTGAGGAATTCATGAATATGTGGACAGGTATACTTATACTTGCATTGCCGGGCGAAAGCTTTGAAGCGAAGGATATGACTCACGGAAAGCTTATCCAGCTTAAAAACATCTTCATATCTCTTCGCTGGTATATCGCAGGTATATTTGCGGTTTCTGCTGTATATCTGGTTCTTGGGATAATGTCGTCATATTATTATAAGCAGATAATGGATGATCTTCTTCCCGGAAAGATACCACGAATGCTTGCGGTTTTCTCGGCAGGAACTATTTTCCTTTATCTGATACGTGCAGTATTGAGCTATTTACGTTCATGCCTTGTTATAAACTTCGGACAAAAAATAGACAATACTATCAGTCTTGGTTATTATAAGCATATCCTGAATCTTCCGATGAGGTTTTTTGTAACACACAAAAACGGAGAGATATTGTCGAGATTCCTTGATAGTTCAAAGGTGCGCGAGGCTATATCCGGTGCGGCATTAGCCTTTCTTGTCGATTCGGTAATGCTTGTTGCAGGCGGTTTTATACTATTCAGGATAAGCAGGCTTCTGTTTGGAGTGACAGTGCTGATCGTTTCGCTGTATATTGTCATGGCGATGATCATGTACAAGCCGATGAAGAAGGTCAACCAGGTCAATATGGAAAACAGTTCGTCGCTGAATTCCTCTATAATGGAATCTATAGAAGGGATAGAAACGGTAAAGATATTCAATGCGGCTGACTATACATTCCGGAATACTGAGGAAAAATTCAGAAGCTTTCTGAGGTCATCGAAGAAACAGGGATATCTGAGCAATCTCTCTTCATCAGTAAGCGCGTTTATTTCTTCTGCCGGTGTGATACTAATCTTATGGTGTGGTGTTGTGCAGATATCCAAAGGCAATATTACGCTTGGTGAACTGCTTACGTTCAATGCTCTTGTTGAATACTTCATTGACCCGATAAAGAATATGATAGATCTGTATCCTTCTGTTCAGTCCGCGATAGTTGCATCTGACCGTCTGTGGGAAATACTTGATATCGAATGCGAAAGGAATACCTTGAGCAGTAAAACGGAAATGTCACTTGACGGTGATATTGTCATAGATGGCCTTACATTTTCATATGGCAAAGGTTCGCCGATATTAAAAAATGTGAGCCTTTCTATCAGGCGCGGACAAAAAATCGCACTCGTCGGCGAGAGCGGGTCTGGAAAAACGACCATAGCCCGACTGCTTTTAAAGCTTTACGAGTGCGGTGACAATATGATAAAAATAAATGATAAGGATATAAACAGTATCAGTACTGAGCTTCTTCGGGACAGAGTTGCATACATATCTCAGGAGACGTTCCTTTTTTCGGAATCTGTTTACAATAACCTTATTTTCGGAAAGAATGATGCCGATGAAGAATCGGTATTAAAAGCTGCAAAATTCTCCCAAGCAGATGATTTTATCATGAAGCTGCCGCTTGCATATTCAACGCGCCTTGGAGAAAAAGGAGTGAATATCTCAGGAGGTCAGAAGCAGTGCATTGCGATCGCTCGGGCTTTACTCAAGGATCCGGACATCCTTATCATGGACGAAGCAACGAGCAATCTCGACAACATTACGGAAAAGGCTGTAGAAAATGCAATTAACAATCAGGATATCACAACGATAATAATAGCACACCGTCTGAGTACTATCAAGAACTGTGATGTAATATATGTCATGGATAATGGCAGGATAGTTGAATCCGGCAATCATTTGCAATTATTAAAGCAGCGAGGCAGATATTATGATTTGTGGTGCAGTCAGTTTTGACGGCTCTGCGAAAAAATCTCTGTAAATTCAAAAACTGTTTCTAATTGTTTAACTTCTCAAAAATGGGACTCAGAATATTGTCAAGCTGATCGTATTCATAGTGATAAATGAGCCGAGGAGTTGCCTCGGCTCATTTTCGAATTGATTGTGGCTGGATTTGGTTGGCGGTTACATTATAATAGCCAATAATCTTTTCTCCTTTTTTCTCAAATATGCCAATCTGTTTCTTTTGGTCATCAAAAGAATAAGGTAATAACTTGTCCTCACTTAACGGAGAACGAGAAACCCATGATGATGTAATACTACCATTACTTATTTTTATCGCCCAATAAGCATTTGGAGACTTTTCGTTTTCCCCATATAGTAAAGTGTCTTTTTCAAAAAACTCACAATCATAAGCTAAATAATAATTATTGTTGTACTGTTCCCCCAAAATATAATATTCTCCATTTTTAGGCAAAGATATACGATTTTCTAAATTTATAAGGTTAGAAACAAAATACTTGTAATTCAATTTAGCCTCAGAGTTCATAAAAGTTATTTCACTATAGTTTTGATGTTTACACAGAATTATCCAAATTGTTGTTAACAGTATTACAAAAATAGTGGAAACAATAGTTATCAATTTTATAATTTTGATTTTTTTCATACTACTCCTTTCACATCTTTATAATTATCGTGTTTTTCTACATCAGGTATAAATCTATCATATTCATTGCTTTGTTCCCATCTTATATCATTTTCGCATTTTTGTAAGGAACGCCTCCTTTGCTTTAATTATATCAATTTATAAGTGCTTAGTCAATATAATAAAGTCGATGTGAGTACACGCAACTGCGAAGATTATTGTATTAGAAAAAATATTAGAAAACTAACGAAAAAAGCACTTCCGATCTCTCGAAAATGCCTGCATTTATTCTGCGGACGTTTTGGACGGAGTCTCATACGCGGTAAAAAAATCGCGGTCCAGATAAACTGAACCGCGATATTGGCTGCACGGACACCGTGCTGTAAAGGTGGAGCAATTTAGATGCAACTTTGGAACGCGAAAAAAATACGCGGCTCAGTATAACTGAGTCGTGAAGCTAAGCACGCTCGTTTGGGGATTGAGAAACTGTATCGAAAAGACTACGCCTCAGAAAGACACTTAAGAATTCAAGTGATGACTGTATCAGTTCCTACAACTACGACAAACAAACCGCATTCTACTAACATAAATTAAACATCAGACAAAAAAGAACTGAAGGTTTTCGCCAAATATAAAGACAATAATAAACAATTATTTTTATTACTTTTGATTATCTTAGGCATTTCCACTTAATTAACAGCTCTTTATGAAACACTCATTCTTATGTTCAAAATCTATTATACGTCAAAAAGACTAAATACATAGGATTATCGAATAAGAAACAACAGTGGGATGAACAGAGCTGTTCGTATCATTGGAGTTTTCCAATATTCATTCTATTAAGGAATTCAACCATGAACAGAAATCCGAAATAGTAATGTATCTTGTTGCCACTCCTTTTAGCTCTCTGTTATATTTTTTTCCTTTCATACTATCAAGTATTAATGGATTCGGATTTTTTATACAGTATAGGCAGTCGGATATAGGAATTCTTTCACCCTCATATATACACCATTGACCAGCAGATTTTCCTATTCGACTAACTATAATGTCTCCAGATTCAGCCCAAACATTTGGTGCATTTTTTTTGGAAATAAACCTTACACTTGGGTGCCAAATATCGCAATTCTTTGCGGTGTGTAAAACAGGCTGCCCTCTTGATATAAAACTGCAACTTGAAACACTACCTCTTTTGATAACAATGGGTATTCTACACTGATTTGCGCCACTATCAATCCAGTTTCCGTTTTTTATAAGTTGATTACTGAGCTGAGCATTATACATAAAATGTTCATTTTCTGTTACTCCTATTTTGGTGTAACGGTTCTTCGAAGGTTTATTATGAATTATTAACGCATAACTCTTAATTCTAGAAGCCCCAAACGTGTCTTCACTTAACTTAATAATGCTATCTATATAGTATTCTTCAGCAACAATTCTCCGTATTTTCCTGTATGACTCAGCTTCAACAAAACTGCTCGGCATTATTATCATTAATACGCCTCCCCTTTTTAAGAGTTTTAGATTTGCTATAAGCATTTCAATTTCAAGGCGCGATGTTGATATTTTTTCAAACTCATCAACGAACAGTTCCGGATATTGCCTTTTGCTTTTAACAAAATCAAACGGAGGATTAGCCAAAACGAGATCAAATTCATTAGGATGGTCTATTGCATACTTTCTCCCGTCATTCACTTCAAATATTACGTCATTTTTCAAAAAATGTTTATACAAATCCACACCAAATAACTGGGCTTCCCCCCATTTATTCTTGGCCGCCAGTAGTAAATTACAGCTTCCGCAACAAATATCAATTATTTTATGTGGCTCTGAAATGCACAATTCGTCAATTAATGCAGAAGCTATGAGTGGTGGTGTATAAAACTTACTATAGTCCATACGCCCTCCAATTAATCATTTATAAACGGAGTTAAATGATATACTTTTATTTCTGATATTCCAATTGCACGTTTCTTGTTTTCTATGACAAAATCATACAGTATTCGAGTGTTTTTATGCTGACATGCAAATATAGCACAAGCCATAGAATGAGGCCGCGTTCCAAGCGGAGCTAATATTACGGCTTCATCTTGATCAAAAGATTTATTTAGAAGTTCGACAGCATCAAAAATGCTTTCAGAATAGCATTTATAAACGGATGTGTTTTTTCCTTCACTTTGTAAAACATCCATTATGTTCCACATGGTGACATTGTACCATTGAGGACTTCCAGATGGAAAGGCAACAATAGGTACTAGTTTGTCAAAGCATTGTACTGTTTCAAGAATGCCCTTTAATCTAACACCTTCAAAGCCAAGAAAAGCACACAAAGATTGTTTGTCCGCTTCTCTTCTGGCAAAACCAGGAACGGCTTCAATCGCTCCAATCTGTTGGCATAATTCATATCCAATATTTCCAGACTCACTTATATATTTTTCAGGTCTAATATAACTTGAAAATAAAGTCTTCGGGGGAGTATTAATGAGTAGTTGCTTCGTTAAGAACATAATCAAAACATTATCTAAACTCGAAATATCAAGTAAGATATTTTTTTCAGAAATATGAACTTGGTTTAATAATCTTGGCAAACCAACACATAAATCATAATAATCATCTTTTTTATTTCCGTTTGAGGAATAATAAGAAATTGACACACTATCAGGATTGATTAACTTCAGCAATAGAATATCCTTATTCTTACTTTCCCACAAATCAAAAAAGAACTTACTTCGTTCTTCTTCTCCAGGAACGCCAGCAATCAATAAATCTATATTATCATTTAAGAATGATTCTAAATGTGAAAACGCATATTCTTCTTTAATCATCTGTTTCCTCCAAATAAAAATCACCAAGGGAAAGCTGCCCCTTTATATTACGCGTTTTTTCTCTTTTCTTGAAAAATTTATTAAACCCATCTAATGCAGTGTTTTCATTTCCAGAAAGCAATTCCTGTAATATATCAACTGAAATCATGATTTTTCTTTGATTACGATACGAAATGCCAAAAAAAGGAACGTATATTTTATTCAAATAATAATCTACTGTTTCAGGAGAAAGCTTAGATTGTTTTCTCTTTGTTGTTTCCCCTTCTTGGATTACATTCCACATTATCGCAGATGCAATTATTCTTTTTACGTTATCTGGCATAGATAGATCCTTAGTAAAAAAATGATTAGGTTCAGGTTCCCCTAAAGTGCTATTCTCATCTGTATGCAATTTGTATAGGATCTGACCAAGATATTGAACAAATATGCGCAATTCTTTCCCGAAAGGTTCATATCCGATAATGTCGGTTATTTTATACTCGCTAACATATTTAGCTGCTTCCGTTTGTATTTCAGGAGTAATTGAAGAATTCCACTTCCAATCATTTAAAAAAGCAATTTTAAAAGATTGTTCACATAGTTCTAGAAAATATCTAACTATATTAGAAGATAGGGAGGAGAACACATCAAATCCGTAATATAGTTTATCTCGTTTTACTTCTTTACATAATAAAAAAATTGCTCCATTCTTCCTATTGTGAAACCACTCATTATACTTATTATTTTGAGTTTTATAAGACGTATATAATTCTTTAAGCGTTGGAGTATAATGTGTTTTTTTACATAATAATGCATAATGAATTCTTGAATTAATTATTGCTGCTTCAGAACAAAGAACTCTACAATACTCATTTACTTCCTCTTCTGTACATAGTTCCTCAATAGCCCTATCCTTTATAAGTTTTTCAAGCTTAGCTATATGAGGAGGTTTTTTTCCTGATGAAGCAATTTTATCTAGTTCATATTCAATAGAATATGAAGATAAATAATACTCAATATCTTCGGACGCATTTGGGGGAATTCTCCCTTGTTCTTTTCCAAGAGAGATTCTTTTTTGGCATATAGATTTAATAATATTTGGATATTGACTTTGTTCAAAATCTAATAACAACAATTCATAATCGTGAGGCGATTCTATAGTTTCCGTTTCAGAGGTAGTTTCTGAAGTCTTCATTCCTTTTGGGCGTAACCCTATATTGAAAATAACTGGTATAGTACTATGTTTTATAAGAGTATTAATTATTTTTTGCTGATATATTTGCAACGTTTCATATTCATCAATAAAAATCTTGAAGATTAGTTCTTCTTTCCCGAGTATTTTGCTTGTTTCAGCGCAAACGTCATTAATAAAACGATTAACGTTTATATATCTTAGAAATGAAGCATTTATTTCTCCGTTTATTTTATCCTCTATAATATCAAGGAACAAATCGCAATCATCTCGGAATGCTTCAATTGTATCTGCATTACTTGCTGGGTTCAACTTTTTTGAAAAACGTATAGCAAATCTTGATAACTTTTCATAATCAAAACACATTTCTTTAGTCAATTGTTGTATCAAGTCAAGAATTTCTATTATTATACATATGCCTAAATATGTTTCAAAAATGGCTCCCCAGTTTTCTGCTTCTCTATTTCTCATCGAAGCTACAAACGTCGTATCAACACGATAGTATATACCAATATACTCTTCTTGTTCAAGAAGAAGAGTAATTGGTTTATTATTCTTTTGAAGTTCAAGAATCTTTTGCCGCCATGAATTGCACTGAAAAAACATTGTCTTTCCACTTCCGCGTCCGCCCTCTACAACTAATGGTTTCCCTGTACTTTCCATATTGCAAAATGGTACATAGTATTTCCATAAATCTCGCATCTGTTCAGTTCTATTCTCTTTAAAAGGATTATATTGATTATCCATTTGAGTTTTTCCTCCTCAACAAATTATTCCATTCACTATTCTCCATCCAAAATATAGGCAATGACCAATCAGGGATTGTTTTATGCATAATAAATGCGAAATCAAGGTTTGAATACCCCAATGTAGGTATCCCTGAATTTTTTGCAATTGAACAAAATAGATTAAAAGCTGTGTCTCTTTCGGTCTTGTCTTTCCAAATATAAGAAGAATCAGAGAAAACCCTATGCTGTTCACTGAGTTCGCGTACACAATAAATTGACAAATCAGGTAATTCTTTTTTTAAACTATCTATACTCTTATTGTATCCAAATAAAGTTAAGTAATGTGCTTTTAAATTGTTTTTTTGACACATTTCTCCTATTGTTAGTGAACAGTCATCATCATGAACACGTGTTTTTTTCCAAAAATCTCTTAGTTGATCGCCGCTTCCAACACAATCATCAACTATAACGATTCTCTTCGTTTTGTTTTTCTTAAGAAAAGATGGTACTTGTTTAATGAACAATGACCTTTCCTGTGGAATCATTTCCTGTTGTACCATTATTCGACAAATATTGTTTCCACTTTCATGTGGTGCATCACTATCTAACAATGGAACGAAACAAGATTCTTTTATATTTGTTTTATGGATTTGAAGCAAATTATGATTGCTGATAGAAAAACCTTCTTGAATTTGCTTGTTTAATATATCATTATATGATAAGCAGTTAAACACACCGTCTCTAATTGTTTCGGTTACATCGTATTCAGAAAAGTAAATAATATTAGTTAACAGTTTATAAACTAACTTTTGCTCGGTTACTTTCAAACCTTTGAAGTTTTTCAACCACAATTCAATATTGGATTTGGTTAATCCCGACCATTGTTGTTGTGCAAGCATAAAGTCAATAAAAGCTTTACATCTATTAATAAACAAGTCGTTCATATCGATGTTCCTTTCTGTTATTAAACTCCAAATATTCAAAGAATTAATACCTTAAAAGAGATTCATTTTTTTGTGAGCTCAACTAGTATTTCTTTGGCCTTTAATTCAGTTGGACATAATGAGTTTTCCCATTTTGAAGCATTTACAAATCTCAGTTCATTTACAATAAATCCAACCGATTCACATAAATCAACTATTTCATAATTAAAAAATCGTCGGTCTCTTACAATCAATTCAACAGGAAGCGAACGTCCCATTCTAAACTGTTCACGTCTATATACAACGCCCGTATCAGTATCCAATAGGAAATAATCAGGATTGTAAATATCACCAGTTTGCTCCATTGTTTGACTAGGTTGAAGAGAAAGTAGTTTGTTTGGTTGTTCCTTTAGGATAAAAGTGTGCTTTGCGATTGCTTCTGTTAAATGGCGATTCAGAACAGAAACAAAAGCAACGCCACCTTTTTTTAGATGTCTGTAAATATTCTTTATAATCATTAAGTTGTTTTCGTCATCTGCATAAGTTCCGATTACATCATATAAGCACAAAGCTAAATCAAATTGTTGATTCAGTTTGACACTTCTACAATCATCAATGATCCAAGAAATGGGTAGAGCGTTTGTGCTTTTTTTTGCCATTTCAATATTCTTATCAACATAATCAACTGCTGTTACATTATATCCTCTTTGAGCAAATTCAATCGAATGCCTTCCCTGTCCACATCCCCAATCGATTATGGTCGCTTTATCGTTTAAATTAGTATGATTAATTATAAAATCCACATTGTTTATAGTATGATTCATCCATTTTTGCGAAGGAGTTAGTATCATTCTTGAATAAGCTGTATGAACTACTTTATCACACGAATCCAGTAAATCTTCGATTTCTTTTTCGGATAATTCAAAAGGTAACTGATCATTAAATGTAAAGGCTATCCATTCCCATCCTTCCTTAAGCTTTCCTAAAGCCCAAGGAACAGTATCCGATACTACATTATCTATCATATCATCCACATTTGAATGATCAACATAAAAGCAAGTATTTATGGTCGATACCCCTTCTTTAATATCATATTCAATATCACTAGAAATATATGGAACATTTTCAATTCCTATATTAAGAATCTTTTTTATGTTATGTTTAATCCTTATCGGATCACTGCGCCTCCTAGTGGTTTTTTCTAAAGCTCTAATTGCATAAGGATTAGCACTGACAATCCCCCATGCAAAATGATTGGTAAACCCCCATATCGAATGAAGAAGCGTCTTGGCAACATTCTTATGACGATAGTTTTCATGAACCACTAATTGTGTAACCCATGAAATTGTTCCGTATTGTGTTGTAATACTAAGTGCAATAGCATATCCAATCAGGACTTCATTATCACATGCAAAATATAGAGCAGAATCCTTGTTTTCAAGCCACTTCTTAATAGCATTAACTGATAGTTTAATGTTGTTTCCCGATTTTAATCCCGTACTTTTACTCCATTTTCCATATTGTGTTGAATATAAGTCAGAACACTTTGATAGGAGATCATCATTTACTAAATATCCACACATCCAATCATAATCTATTGACATTTTTACCGCCTCCAATAATAATTAATAAATAATATCATCAAATAATACGGGTATGTTCTTTTTAAATTTGGCAAGCATTATAGTTGCAATTTCACGCATTTGCGGATGAGCAGCTTTTGAACATCTGAGCCGGAAGAAATGTCGCCATTCCCTAATATTCATAGTTATGACAATTTCAGTTTTTAAACTATTTGGTAAAATATCTCTTGCTTCTTGAGGGGTTGCTCCCATTTCAATTAATCTAAAATAGTTCTTTTCAATTTGTTCCATTTGTTCCAACCAGATGCGGTACCTCTCATCTGACTCTGCCCAAAAGCACGGCTTAACAAAAGTAAGTTCGCGTCCAAATTTTCCGTCTGTATAATTACAATACCTAGTACTCTCTTGACTATAACTTGCTATTCTATGTCTAACTATTTCATGTGATATTCCTCTATCACAAATAACTGTAACTGTTATTTTTTCATGTTCCAATACCGATTCGTGTCCTCTCTTTATTATATTAGCAATAAAACTTGGTGCAGAATCGTTTGAAATCATGTCTTCACTTTTATAACATATTCGTGCTGCTTTTTCAATTTTTTTAAGTATTGTGTCGCCATTAATATCGTCATTAAACGAAAAATAAGGTGAGATGATTTTCATATTGACCTCCTAAATCAAAACAATATCAATATACTACCTAAATTTGTGTCTTAAAAGAAGTGTAATGGGGGAGCAAAGGAAACTATTTCTCTTTTTGAGCATTTAATCACACAGAAATGATTTAATAATTTGGATAATACCTAAGTTTACGAGCATATTAGCTATAATTAACTCGAAAACAATCTCACAATTAACACTTCACTGGATGCTTTTTCTGCATATGGTTCAGTACTATTACGCATAATAAACTCATATTTATCATTATTCTTACGATTTAGTTTCTTTGGTAAAAAGTGAAATGTGCAATTCCATCGCAATCCATCACTTGCTTAAGGTGATTGTAATTATATTGTACCATAAACTGCACAAAAAATCAACCGTTTTTGACAAAAAATGTGTTGTTACTGTTTGCGCTTTAAATAGATTTCCAAATTATGACTGACTGATTTGTGTTAAGATACTGATTATTATTTGATTTCATATTATTACTTCGCCTCAAAATGATCTTGTTGCAAATTAAGTCGCAGACTAAATGATTATACTTTCATAATCTCACAACGTGAGTATTGCTTATTAAAAACACACAAAAGATACTCCCTTATAGTGTAATGGCTTTTAACTTTTCACATTCGATGATAAAAACAGCAAGTTGTATAAATCAGGAACTTCTTAAGCTGTTTTTATACAATTTTACAAAATAGAGCGTAGTACAAAAAAGGTGTCACCATGATAAATGACACCTTTCTGTATTCAAAATATAACAACGGAAAAGTGAATTATTATGATAAAACCATCTTTTCAATTATGCAAGTATGCCCCTTCGTTTCATCATAATTTATACCTACAAGGATTATCTCGCCAGAATGCTCTGATACTTTATGAAGATAATTATTCTCTTTGATCTGCTGTATTGCTTCTTCCGCAGAGTGTCCTTTTTTCAGTTCGATTATCAGTGCCGGCAGCTTTCTTCCGATTCTCGGAATGAATACAAGATCTGCAAAGCCTTTTCCAGTCGCAAGCTCTCGATGAAGAATATAATCTTTTCTTGCTGAGTAATATGCTATCGAAAGCACACAGGCAAGTGAATTTTCATCGTTATATTGTAATATTGAAGTGTTCTCGCTGTGGCTGTCCGATATAAGCCGAGCGACTTTTTCAACATCGCAGTTGAGTGTCGCTTGAAGAAGTTCATCTGAAATTTTAAGTGATTTTGATACCTCTGCCCAATCCTTGTTGCGTATCGTACTTGCAAACTGTTCTGAAACTTCATAATTCGGTATAGCTACTTCATTTGTCTCCGAATCAAAAGTCAAGTAACCGAGATGAACAAGGAGGGTCAGAACATCATCCTGAGAGTTGAATGTTACCATATCGTTAGTAAAGGTCGAAGGATCAATTTTCTTCTTTTCTCCTGCGAGAAGCTTTATTACAGATTCTCTCAAACCGTCCTCATTCCTGAAAATAAACTCTTCAAGCGCTTCATAGTTCTCGGTTGAAGTCCAGTAGTTCCTAAATGTACCTCTTGTAAGAGCTTCAACGACTGATTTGGGGTTATATATAGACTCACCGTCAACCGTATATCCGTCATACCAACGCTTGACTTCATTGAAATCATTCTTGTACTCGTCACAGAGCTGCCTTACCTCGTTTTCAGTAAAACCTGTAAATTCTTGTATTGGAGCAGCATTTGTCATTGCAATCTCAGTAAACATATTGAGCGCAGAGTGTTTGCCATACTTTTTTATAGGCAGTATTCCTGTCATATATGCAAGGGCAACATAGCTTTGGTCTTTCAAAATATCCCTTAAAAAATCGAGATACTGTTCCTGAGATTTTTTATCATTTTTCATTTCACGGAATATGCAGTCCCATTCATCAATGATAAATATAAAGGGAACCTTGTATTGAGCAAACGCTTTGTTCAAAACATTAAGCAGAGTCTTTCTTCTTGGCATATTCAAATCAGTATACTGTTCAGTGACTTCGTCAATGATATCATCACATATGAATTGTATCATTTCATCAATATTTTTTGATTCTCCCCAAAAACTTACCATATTGATGTGGATTACATTGTATTTATTAAGGTGCTTTTCAAAGAATGAATCTGCGGATATATTATATTTACTGAACATTTCTTTTGAGTCACAGCCTCTGCTGTAATACGCTACAAGCATATCTCCAGCCATAGATTTTCCGAATCTTCTGGGGCGACTGACACATATATACTTATTAGCGGTTCGAATCTTACTATTTGTATGCTTAATGAGTTCTGTCTTATCAATATATATCTCAGAATTCAAAGCCTCCTGAAAATCTGTATTGTCAGGATTAAGGTATATTCCCATTGCCGTTCCTCCTTTGCGCTTTTATTACTTCTATTATACCCTATATCGCTAAAAAAATCAACTGTTTTGAGAAAAAATGGCGTATGTACTATCTTTCGGTCTTCTATACCTCCCTCCGCCGCACAAACCGCTTTTATCGGCTTCTTGTCTTGACGGCGGCATATCTACCTCTCGAGTCTCCACGCCTTGAAAATAGCCGTTCACGCTGCGATTTTGGCGCTCTCCCTTATAAAAAAATACCGCCTGCGTCCAAAGCAAGCGGTAATAAGAGTTAACAAATTGAATTCAAGTTAGTAATTCGGACTTTATCTCATGTCCGCCCTTAAAAGTGACGGATATTTCTCCTTTATTGAGAATTTTAACACATTCAACGACCTTTCGTACCAAAACATCATCGTATTCTTCAAGTTCAAAAGAAGCGTTGTCAATATCAGTTTTAATGATATCGATAATCTCATTCTGCTCGGCTTCTCCCTGAGATTTGAGTGAAAGCAGCTTCTGGCTCAGCTTTTCTTCTTCGCTGTATATTCTATTTCTCTTTCACTTGGCATTCTCATAATATCAGCTCCTTTGGATGGCAGGAAATATGGGCTCTATAGCCCACCCGTTCATAAACCACAGATATATGATTATCCTGCCGAGTTTCTTGGTTTTTATCTGCTTTTTGCGAAGTCTCTCGTTTGCTTCAACAACTGTATTCTCCCACCAACCGCAAAGTTCGTCGATCTCTGATTCCGAAAGTGTACGGTAACACTCGCAGTTCAGGCAGAGCATGAGTCTGCCGTTCTTTTCCTCAACAACAGGAACTGCGGAATATATTCTTCGTTCAAAGAATTGCGGAAGAACAATCGGAGATAGAGCTCCGCAAACGTTGACATATATCTCGCTCATGCACTTTTTCTTTTCGCGTTCAATAAGGACGCGGTAATCATCGCCGCCGTCCCACGGATTTTCGTATGGAGCTTCTCCCTTTACCATTATCGGTGAAAAGAGCTTTAGTTTTACAAATTTCATATTTTTCCTCCGATCATAAAGAAAGACCGCTGAGTTCTTCGTCAGCGGTCATATCCTGTGTTTCTTCTGTTGTAACGGTCAGTTCAGGCTGAAAGGGCGTGTCAAGACTGCTCACCTCTACTGATGATATATCAGTCTTTTCTTTCAATATTTCAGCGGCCGAATCGCGTATCATTCCCTTTATATCCTCAAAATCACAGTCAATTTCTTTCAGAACATCATCAATAGTAAAATCCTTATAACCGAGATGTGCGAATGTGGCTATCCTGTCAGCTAATCTCGATATGGTGTCGAGAAGCCTTTTTTCGCTTTCTGTAATGGGAGCTTTAAATGTTTGAAGCTCTATTGGGTGATTCTTTTCTATTTTTGGCGGAGCAATTAACTCCCTATACAGCTCTGAGATAGTTTCAGCACAGCTTTCACAAATTCTATCATACATTTCATCGGCATTTCCTTTGGAGACATAGGTCAGTACGTCATTTAGCTGTCCGATATTATCATGCAGTATTATTCTTGAAGCTATTTCGTTATCGAGCTTATCCTGTGCAAATATTTGCACCTCATAACCGATATCATTATGGTTCGAGAGGTTTATCGACTTCAAAGGAATGTTCAGTCCGATACCTGAAAGCTGTTTTTCAAGTTTTTCAGTTTCCTTTGGCAGTGCTGTAAATAGCGTTTTTCCGTTGTTGTTTATAAGAATGCCTATCAAATTTATCACTCCTTTACATAGCGAGAACGAGGCACTCGTCCTCGTTCTGCTCTTCTGTTTGATTCACTGACAAATCCTGAAGCTCTGTGTCTATGGCATCACATATCGTCCTTGCAGTCTCCTGTATCTCATTAAGGAAGCTATTGAGCTGTTCGAGCTGCTTTCCATGACTCCATGAGGCTATATATGGGAAACTATAGTCGCTTGTGTCGATACCGTACCTCGAAGCCACTATATATGCCACTGATTCGGCTTGGACTTCCTTATCGCTTCGGGAAGTGTTCGCCGTTGGGAGCTTTTTGTCGGGATCGTGCAGCAGGGCGTGAGCACATTCGTGAATGGCGGTCTTAATGGCTTGTGCGCCGCTGAGATTCTCCTGTATCACTATACGCTGCTCGCCGTAGCTGTAATATCCCTTTGCACCGCTTTTTATATTCTCGAAATCCACGGGCAGACCTGTTATATCGTGGACAGCATTTATAACAGCTTCAACTTGTTCATCCTTGACAGCCTCATTCAGCTCATGGATGTATTCGGGAATAGGCTCGCCGCTTGTCTGAGATGCGTCAAAAACATATACCTTTTTGAAGCCTATGGAGGTTTGCTCGACCTCGACCTTTTCCTTTTTCTCCGAACCGTCAGCGTTATATATCTGATTACCGCTGCTGTCCCTGACAGGCTGCTCCTTGAGTTCCTTGCTCTTGAAGGACATAGGTGCAAGTATCGCTATGCCTTTTTCGCCTTTGTTGATAGTCCTGCCAAGCTCTTTCCACTTGCCGAATGCTGCCACAAGGCTTGCATCGGGCTTCTGTAGCATAATGAGTATGCAGTTGCCTGCGGAATAATTCGTGAATTTACTCATATACCTCAGACATTTCTTGTAGCTGTCCGACTCGAAAACAGCCTTAACGCCCTCATCGATCTTCTTGAATAAGTTCTGCATTTCGTCACGCTTCTCAGCCTTATACTCAGCTTTCTGCTGCGGTGTGAGTTTTTTCTTCCATGCCATATTATCGACCTCCATTCATTCAAAAAGTATTTATATATGCAAAAAAGCCGACCTTGTATGGCTTCTGTGAGAAACCAACAAAATCGGCTTTGAAATCGGTGGAAAATTCTATATTCGGTTTTGGTCTGTTTTCGGAGTTTTTCGGCGTTCCGTGCCTTGCTTTTTCAAAAACTGCTCCAAAATCCCTGTTTTAGGGCGTTCATATTCGTTTTTTAGGGGGGTGGGATCTACTGCTCCACCTTGAAAACCGCTGCTTTCAGGCAACAAAAAAAGCCCGAAACTTCGGGCTTTTTCGGTGACGGATCCAAATTGCTCCATCTTTTTGGGGTGGGAGATGGGATTCGAACCCACGATCTTCGGGACCACAATCCGACGCTTTAACCAGCTAAGCTACACCCACCATAAATGGCGCGCCTTGCTGGATTCGAACCAGCGGCTTACTGCTTAGAAGGCAGTTACTCTATCCAGCTGAGTTAAAGGCGCATTGACAATAAAAATGGAGCGGGTGATGGGAATCGAACCCACGTGTTCAGCTTGGAAGGCTGACATTCTACCATTGAACTACACCCGCATTTGCGTTGTCAACGAAAAGTATTATATCACAGTATAATAGTAATGTCAAGAGTAGCGGCTAAAAAAAGTCGATATGCACAAAAAACTTGCACACGGGAACGGATTTTTCGCCGTGAATAGTCTGTCCGGAGCGGAAAACGGATTGACAACGCGGCGAATTAGTGATATCATATAATTAGAGCAACTGTATTATCGGCAGTAGTACACTTTCCGCAGCCGGAAAAGCAATGCGTGAGCAGTAAAAGGTCTTGCAGGAAAAGTGGATTCCCGAAAGGATAGATCAATGAATATAAAAAGATTTGCAAAAGCAGCCGCAGGAGTATTCGCTCTTGCATTCATGCTGTCGGCAGTGTCGTGTTCGTTTTCAAAGAGCGAGCCGAGCAAAGCCTCCAGCGGCTCTGAAGAAAGTGAAATAACGGAAGAAACTCCGCTGCGCACATACCATGCTGAGGAAATCGGCTCGCCGCTGGAGATAGACTCGCTGACCCGTCTCGAAATGCTGGGAGACACCGGCAAGGTGCTTGTAACGGGCACGGCAGGCAGGTCTGGAATACAGATGTACATCACCGACCTCACATTCAGCACATATGACGAGCTTCAGATAAACACGGGAGCCGGCGAAGAATCGACGACATACTACTGTGCGGGAGCGGCTCCGGGCGGAAACATCGTCACAGCGGCGACCGTCATAGACTACGGCGATTTCAAAATGCCTGATTTTGACGACCCTGAGTTCGACTCCGAGGAATTTGATTACGATGCGATGATAGCGGCGGCGAATGTCTCTTTCAAGCTGATAACGCTTGATCCAAGCGGCAAGCAGATATCCTCGAAGGAAATAAAGGGCATGGAGAAATACAGCAAGGACGACGACCCCGACACCTATCCTGCGATATCAAACATTTTCGCGTGTGACGACAGCACATACATTATATTTATAAGCGAGGAATCGGGCACCTCATACGCACTCATGGCCGATACCGGAAAGATAACACGGGAGCTCGACTTCGGCGAGGAGGTATACCTCAACTCGCTCTGCCGCAATAACGACGGCGGATTTGCCTTTTCGGCGTGGGTCGAGGACAACGTATCCATAAGGACTATCGACCCGGAGACTTTCACTATCAACAGCAGTGATATCCCCGTAGAGATAGGGCTCAACAATTACCTCACGTCTATCGCCGCAGGCAAGGGTGAATACGAATACTACGCGCTCTGCTCCGAGAATCTCATCGGAGTCAAGAAGGGCGGCAAGGAAGAAAAGATAATAAAATGGGACGATTCCAACCTGGACGGAGACGGCATAGCAGCTATGCTCGCGCTTGATAACGACGAATTCATCGTATACGAGAGCTCGTTCTCCGGTGTGAATTCATTCTCCGGCGCGGGCAGATTCTACAAGCTCACACCGTACAATGAATCCGAGCATGAAAGCGTCACATCACTCACTCTTGCGATGATATACGATGATGCAAACGTTAGCAGAAAGATTGCGGCATTCAACCGGTCAAGCGACAAATACCACATAAATGTGGAAAGCTACAGCGAATACTTCAAGTACGACAGCAGCGGCAAGGCAGTCAACACGCCTGTAAAGCAGCTCAGACAGGACATCGCCGACGGCAAGGACATCGACATGGTATGCTTCAGCGATACGAGCGTATTCTACGGTATGTCGACAACTGACGCATTTGCCGACCTCAGTAGATATCTCGGCAAAAACGGAACTATCACGAGGGAAGAGCTCATGCCGTCCATGCTGGATGCGTGCAGTGAAAACGGCAAGCTCCAGTTTGTCACGCCGAATTTCAGCATACGCACATATGCAGCCAAGAGCAAGAATTTCAGCAAGGAAAACTGGACGCTTGACGACCTCATCAAGACCTTTGACAGCCTTCCGGACAATGCCCGTCTGCTGAAATCTGGCTCAACGAAAGTTGATGTTTTCGGAGTTCTTGCTCCGCACATGAACTTCATTGACTGGAGCAAGAAGACCTGCACATATGATTCTCCGGAATTCATCAAACTGCTTGAATTTTGCAACCGTTTCCCCGAGACGCCGGTCATTGACGAGTATGTTTCCGACGAAGCGCCCGCGGAGAAGCGCAAGGAATACCTTGACTCTCACGAGGGAGCGATGAGAAGCGACAGAGCGCTCATCGACTATATCGACCTCTCATATCTCATGAACTACAACCACGCGAAGTACTGCTCTGTCAACGAAAATATAACCTTAGTGGGCTTTCCTTCGCCGAACGGCAATGGAGCCGAGATAGTTCCCAACAACGGTTTTGCTATCGTAGGTTCATCTGCGAACAAGGACGAGTGCTGGAGCTTTATCAGCAGCTTTTTCACGGACGAATATCAGGACGCCAACACGACATGGTGTATCCCGTCGCGCATTTCCACATTCGAGAAGGTACTCGAAGAGGCAGGCAAGCCCGGCGACCAGAAGGAGATAGACTACTTTGACGGCGAGCCGGTAGATATACCTCCTCTCAGCGAAGAGGAGCAGAAAGCGGTCCGCGAATACATCATGAATGCCGGAAACAACAACGCTCCCGCATATAACAGCGCTATATCAGCCGTTATCAGCGAGGAGGCTGACGCATACTTCACCGGCAAAACGACTGACGCAAAGGCGACAGCATCACAGATACAGAAGCGCGTAACAGAGCTGTTAAACGAATGAGTACATAATGACCTCCTTTATAAACCGCGAAAGCGGGAAAGGCGGCTGCCTGGGGAATAGCCCCTGACAGCCGCCTTTTTCTGTGTTCATACATCAAAGATATCATCGAACGATACTTTTAAAAGCTGTTTTATGAGTAATATCTCATCGGGATAAAGATGACGCTGACCGACTTCGATTTTGGCGAGGGCGCTTCTTGTGATATCGCAGCCATTGACCTGAAGTCTTGCCGAGAGCTGTTCCTGAGTTATACCGGCGTTTTCTCGAAGGTTTTTAATATTATTTCCTATCGTTTTTTCAATACTTTTGTTCATATAGCACAAAAACTCCCTTGAAAATTCTGCACCTAAATAGGTGCAAACGTATTGACTTTATTATATCCTCATGCTATAATAAAATTGCACCTATACAAGTGCAAAATGTGAAAAGTTTTAGTCAGATTTCAAGGAGGGAATGTTTATGTTGTTTGAAGCATTATGTATAATCGGCGCAGGCATTGTAGCTAAAAAGGCTATTGAAAACCCAGATAAGACCAAAAAAATCGTGAATTCTTTCGCAAAGACAGCTGAGCGTTCCGCAAGAGCCGGAAACGGCAATATGGATGACTATGAAAGAAGTGAATTCATTAATCAGTGTCAAAGATTGCAAGATCAGACAAGTGACTATGATGAGTAAAGCGACATAGCATAAAGGGGGCAAATTATGCAGGAACTATGTAAATCAATTTGTCAATGGTGCGGCAAGCAGGGGAAGATAGCATATACCGAAAACGGACATATGCCGAACCAGATGCCATTCGTTCAGGGTAAGTGCAATTTCCACCCGTCGGGCAAGCCTGATATGCCGCATTCGCCAAAATGGGAAAAAGCATGAAAGGAGGGAGATTGATGCAGAGAGCATTTGCTTATGACGTTGAGACAAATACAAGTCATTACACAGGCGAAGTAATGGCAAGTTCAGAGGCTCAGGCAAGGTCAGTAGTAAAGAGAATGTATCCCAATGCAGTCAGTATAGATGTATGGGAGAAATAAAAAAAGGCGGCTGCCTGGGGAATAGCCCCTGACAGCCGCCTTTTTTTATTATTTCAAACCGCCGTATTCACGAATCTGTCGCTGTACATACCGACGGTAGTAAAGATGCCGGAGCTTTTCCCGCTTATGCGCACAGAGGTGATATCCCGCGTATTATCGCCGAATCGTGCGACATCGAGAATATCCTCGCTGCGGTAGCCGTTATATGTGACGAACCTGTTCTGGATGCCGCGGACGGACATTTTATCGCGGAAATCCACGCCCTGCTGCGGGTCGTAGAGGAAGCGTCTGTCGAGCTCGAAATAGCGTTCGCGGACGATATCCCTGTCCGTAGCAAGGGTTTCCGAAGCGGTGTAGCTGCCGTACTGGTCGCTGATATCCGCCATGCTGAAGAAGCTTGCGGCTTTTCGGGTATCGAGCTCCGAGCCCTCAGCGAGCAGGCTGGAATTCGTATAGTCGACCACCTTAGCGTCGCTGCTGCGGCTGAACATAACGCAGTTAGTGCCTCTGATGTAGGGATATTTCCCGAGCAGCTTATACGCGATGTTGACCACGCCGTCCCAGATATTAGAGCCGCTCTTGACGTAGATATAGCTTTCGGACGTATTGCTCTCGTGAGTGACATAGGGGATAGTTATGTGGTTGTCGAGGAGGTCGTTTATCGTAACGCGGGTATAGAGACCGGGCACGAGCTGATTCTCGGTATACTGAGCAGTAAACCCGCGCGAGCGGATATATCCCTTGCGTACTCCGTTTTCGCTGACGATGCGGAAGCTGTCGATAAAGCCGTGATGCACGTTGACGCCGTTCACCCAGAGCCTGACGCCCTTAGCGTCGGCAGGGGAGATGTTATTGGCGATAAAGCTGACTGAAAGCTGGGTATAGGGCGTGTACATCTCCTTATAGAAGGAGAATTCGAGGACATTGCTGATGTCCTCGCTGTTTCCGCCGCTGTAGAGGGTAATGCCGTTGGTCAAGCCGTATCACCTCCGGAGGGAATATTTTCCGCATCGCTGTTGGTAGTGAGTGTCAGCGTGAGGTATATCACGTCGTCGCCCCTGTCCTCAGCGGAGTAGCTCTGCACCATGCAGTTATCGAAGCGGATACCGCGGTAAGAGATATGCATGGTACTTTTGCCGGTGATATTATTAATATATGTAACTGTACTGAGCGGTGAGTTTTCGTCGTAAACTCTGCCGGACAGAGTCAGCTTAGTTGATTTACGGCACTTGTTAGTCAAAACTGTAGTACCGGTGACAGTCGGCTGCTCGTAGAGAGCTGTCACAGCGGAAGCCTTAAAGCTCTCGCAGTAAAGGGTTATCATTCCGACATCGACCGGAACGGCTTCACGCGTTGATATAGCACTCATGTGGAGCTCCTTTCGATGCGGCGGATACCGGCAGCGGAGAATCCGGCAGTAAGCACGAGCCTGTGCATAGCGCTGTCATGTTTTATGCTCATGCGGCAGACTCTGCCGCTGAGTCCGGAAAGCGCGTCGAGCGCGGGACGGATACAGCTCTCGAAGTAGGTATAGAGCTGGGTCATGGAGCAGTTTTCCGGAGCAGCCGCAGATATTTCGAGCTCGGTCTTGAACGGCATATATATGAGGAACTCCGAATACACGGGAGTCATTGCCTCGAAGCTTTTCGCGCCGATGATGGTGAGCATTTTTCCCTTTGCCGAGACGGGGATAGTATCGAAAGCATAGTAAACGTTTTCATTTCCGGCATTTTCGAGTGCCGTTTTCAGTTCTCTTAATACATCGAGCATTTTTGCTCCTCCTTTTTGGAAAATATTTTTGGCAGACGGACGTCCGCAGCCGCGAACGTCCGTCTGCCGAGCTTTCAGACCGCCATGAATACGAAAGTCTGAGGGGTTATAAGGTCGCTGCACATCTGGAAATAGTCGCGCATAAGCGACCTTGCAGCGTTAACAGCGGGACTTTCGCTGTCCGTGCGGGTCTTGCCGTAAAGGCTGTAATCGGACTTAGCCGAGCCGGCGTGTATCTGCTGGACCTTGAAATTGGCGATCGCAGCGGCGAGGAAATCGAGCCGCACATCAGTCGGGTCGGCGTCCTCGCGGAGCATAGCCGTTACCTCAGAAACAGCGAGTGTGATGAAGTCGCTCCAGCCCTCGTTCACGCTTTCTCCGGAGATGACCTCGAACAGGCTCTCAACATTTTGAAGTACCATAGCCTCACCTCACATTTTGAACTGACCGGCGCAGTCGTGCTCGGGCTCGGGAGCGAGCTGCACCTGAGTACCGTTTTTGCCGGCGAGCTTTTCATAGGCTTTTCTGAGCCCTTCGAGCTGTACCTTATTCATGCCGCGGGTCGAGATTTCGACAGCCGCAGCAGCGGCTTTTCCGCCGCTGAAAAAAGCGAGACGCCTTATCTCGCGCCTGAGCGCGTATTCGCCGCCGGAGCAGTCCTCAGCGGACTTTATATCAGCCTCCTCAGTGAACTTTTTTGTAACACCGGCATTTACCTGAGCTGGAACAGCCACAAAGCTCCATTCATAGGCATCGGTGATATCATCGAGGACGGTATGACAGAGCTGACCGCCGTAGCTTTTGCCCTTTACGTGCATACAGCTCTTTTCAGCCTTATCGCACCCGCAGACGGAGCATTTACGCTTTGCCGCCGAGCAGGATATGCTGACCTCTTTTTTGATACCGCCGTCAATTTCGGCGATGAGGTTCTTGTTGTCGTCAGTGCGTATCATGTACGCAGAAGCCTTCAGGTATTTGTAGGGCTCGCCGTATTTAGTACGGCGCTGTTCATCGGTGACTATTTCCGTATCGAAGATACGGGCATTCTGATTTGAAGCGGAAGCGTCGTGGTCGAAAATACCGGTTTTGCCGACGAAGAGTTTTTTCAGCGACTCGAGGGCGCTGTCTGAGAAACGTTCGCAGTCGCGGTCGATATCGTTATCGCAGAGGATTACGGAAAAGACGTATACCTCGTCCTCAGCGAGCTCTCTGCGCGTAAATTTATTGATCTTATCAAGGATATCCTTATCCATTGCAACCTCCTTTATAATGTATGGGGCGATGTATCAGCACCGCCCCGCACAATTGAACACTTACATCAAGTAGTGATAGTAAGCACCTTAACGGCGTCGGGAGTTATCTTCTTGAAGCCGCAGGTGAGAGAAACAGTTATCTGGTCGAGCTGTCTGCTGATGAGCTTGTCAGTCTCGAGTACGAGACCTGTGCTTGTGATGAATTCGAGAGCGAAGTCTCTGTCGATGCCGATGACCTTGTTAGAAGCCACAGCGGATGACTTGACGAGCTCCGAGCCGAAGGGGAGTATCATTCTGCCGTCGGCGTCAGCCTTAGTATCGGACATCTGATCCATAGCGGCTATCTTTGAAGCGACCTCTGGAGCGGCGATAACAGTTGTCATATCGAAGCTGTCGAAGCAGCCGTAAAGAGCGGCGAGGTCGGCGTAAGTGAGCGCATTTGTAGAAGCGCCGGAAGCGCCTGTCACGAGCACGGTCATAGCCTCCTCAGCGATGTTGTTAGCGAGGCGGACGCCGATGCTTCTGAGCATAACGCCGAAAACGTCGAGGCGCTGTCTGCGGACAGCCTCATAGGAAGCGTTGATAAGTCTGCCGAACTTTTTGAGGGTAACGGCGGAAGCGCTCTCAGTAACGACAGCAGTCGGGAGAGTATCGCCCTCATCGCAGTCCTCATATGTAGCGGTATCGTCGAGGTCGCAGCCGACGTACTGACCGCTCTCGCTGACCGTCTTAACGGCAGTGATAGCAGTGAGAACAGTCTCATCGAAGCCCTTCTTGATGCAGCGGGTAACGAATTCGGGGAAGAGAACGGCAGTCTCAGTGGAAGTGAAGAACTTGTCCACTCTGTCGCAGTCCGCACCCTTTATTCTGATGTTGAAGCGCTTGAGCTGACGCTCGAAAGCGTCGAGAGAAGCGAGCTCAGTGCCGACATAATTAGCCGAGGGGTCGAGCTCTTCGAGAGCGGCAGTGAAGGATTTGCCGCTGAGGTTGTAAAGTCCTTTTTCAAGTTTGATATCGTTATACATAATGTACCTCCATAAAAATAATTGATTTGGAAATTTGATTGGGTATGTAACAATTTAGCCGGTCGATGGCTGTTGGACGTTTGAGTAATTGCCCCGAACTGAAAATGCGAGGTATGTCAAGACCGCTGTAAGGCGCTTGTTTTAGTCTTGACATATTGAGCATTTGTGGTATAATTGGCAAATACGAACGTCAGACTGCATTATCTGCGCCATAAACTTATATGTCTTTAATTCCCTGCTTTTCGGCGTTGCGGAGCTCTATCTCCTGCGCCTGAGCATTTTTGAGCCTTGCCTCAGCAAGAGCCGATTCGTCCTGCAGGTTGATATTATCCCATTCCGTGCGGCAGACCGCCTCCGCGCCTATCGAGCAGAGATAAGCGTCGCCTATCTCGCACAGCACAGGAGTGATAAGTCTGCGGTAGTATTCGAGCTCGGAAGTGAGTATATCCGCCTGCTGCGAGGACATACGCTCGGTAGTGCTCCAGTTGAGCCCGAGCAGGAATGGGGGGATAGACAGCTTCGAGACAATCTGCTCGAGTATCTGTCTCACGGGGACATTCGTATCAAAGAGCTGATTATCGGCGCCGATGACCCTGATATCGACGTCACCGACAGAGATAAAGTCCTTGACTCTGCCGCCCGCGGAGGAGCTCATGCTGTCCGCCCATTCCTTAGCGATGAGCATGGCACGTTCCTTAGTAGAAGTGATATCGCCCATGCCGTCGGAGGGCTTATACGTCACCGCATAGCGGACATTTCCGGCGCGGTCGTAATTCTGACCGATACACTGATAAATGCGGAGCAGTATCCCGCTGAGAGCGGGCAGTCCGCGAAGGAGAGAGCGTCCGCCAGTGAGCGCTGAGTAGACTATACGCTCGGGGTGAGCGACATTTCTCATAGAGCCGTCTGGCATACGGACGGCGTAGCTGCGCTCGAACGGCGAGCCGCCGGCAGTAACAACGGTTGCGGAAGTGTCACCGTTCCAGAGTCCGGCGATGCGGCGCTCGTCCTCATCGATGACTATCTCGCCCACAGCGCTGCCGTAGGTGAGCATACTGTCGAGGAAGGCATCGGCGAAGCAGCCAATAGACCTGCCTGTCAGTCCGACCGGAACGGTCTCGCAGAAGCGGTCGAGCAGCTCCTGATATCTTTCATCAGAGCAGACGAGCCTGAACCCGCCTGTAAGACGGACCACCTTCATGATAGCCGCGTCTATGACCGGAACGGCGTAACGCAGCCGGTCGAACAGTTCCTTTTCGAGCGGACCAGCCGCTGCCGGAAGGTCGAATGCGTGCTCGCACTGTCTGTCCGGAAGCATTATCTCAGGCGCCGCCCTTGACTTCTTCTTTTTGAAAAGCTTCATCTTACTCCTTTCCCGGGAGCTTATCCCGAAGGGAACGCCGTGACCGGCGCTCCCTGCAATACAGCGGTAAACGTCTGACCTGCGGTCCACATTCGCTCACCGCGCGACAGAGATTGCGAAAAATCCCTCATCGCACGGCTGTTTAGTGATGTAAGCCGTGAAGTAGCGCAAATCGTCCATAGCGTGGTCATTCTCCTTAACGGGAGCGTCCTCGCCGGCCTTATCGCGCCAGCTATAGAGCGAGAACTCGCGTATGATATCGCGGCAGTCCTCATGGAACATCAGTCTGCCCTCGCTGAGCATCGCGCCGGTCCGTCTAATACCTGCAACAACGTCGTTATCAGCCTTAGCCGCTTTGAATCTGCCGTGTCTGCGGATACACTCGATGAAACTTGCGGCAGAGGGGTCGATAACGACCCGTTCGATAGAACGGTCACCGGCCAGCTCTTCAAGAGCGGCATAGTGCTCCTCGTCAGTGCGGGAGGCTCCCTCTTTTCGTGAGGAGTAGTAATACTCCTTCAAGCGGTACCAAACGCCTTTGTAAAGCCCCCACAGACCGAATGACGAAGGGTTGACGGTGCCGTAATCGCAGGAAATGACGTAGCGTTCGCAATCCGGTCCAGCGCCGGAAAAGACGTGTTTTTTCGGGTCAAACATGGGATAGACGAGCCCTTCCGAGGCGACCCACTTCCCGAGCACGAAACGCTGATAGAACGTGCCGGAATAGAGCCTTTTGTAGCGTTTTTTGACTCTTTCCGGGAGTGCCGGATTGTCGTCCATAGTGAAGTGGATATACAGGGCATTTTTCTCGCGAGCTTTTTTTATCCACTCGCAGTAGAACCAATGCGCCGGCGAGCCGGGATTGCAGTTGAACCACATTTTCGAGCCGTTCACGGAGCATCTTGCAAGCGCCTGCTCGACGAAGGAACGCGGCATAAGCACGACCTCATCGAGGAAAACGCCCGCGAGTGTGATACCCTGTATCAGGGCGGCAGAGCTCTCGTCTCTGCCGCCGAAGAGGTAGAAGCGGTTAGTTTTGTCGTTCAAGGAGATATCGATATAGTTCATGCTGAGCTTTTCCGTGCAAACGAACCCGCTGCCGCGGAGCATTTCGAGCAGAGGAGTAACGACATTGCGCCTGAGCGAGGTAATGGTCTTGCCGCACATCGCGAACGCCATGCCGTTGAATTTAGCCGAAGCCCACATCACGAAGCCGAGTGACATAGAAAGAGTCTTACCGCTGCGGATAGCGCCGTCGCAGATGACAGCGTCCTTGTGCCAGTGTTTTTTTCTGTGCCACCAATGGAGCACGAGACGCTGCTTAGAAGAGAATTTATACACCGTCGTCCTCCTCGGGGATATCCGCCAGCGCCTCCGCGAGAGCCTCAGCTCTGCCGCGGTCGGCGAGCTCGCATTCGAGCTCGTAAAGCTTCTCGAGAGCTTTGAGCCGGTCGAACATTTTCACCTCGACCACGCCGCCGCGAGCGCGTTTTATTTCAGCAACGTTGAACAGGTCGAGCGCCTGCAAGCTTTCAGCCGTAGGATTCTCCTCGGAAAAGGCGAGGAGTATACCGTCGGCGCAGCTCCCGAACGCGAGCCGCCGCAGTCCGGAAATGACCGCACCGGCGTCGCCGAGGAGCCCGCGAAGCTGCTTGACGCTGTTGCTGCACGCCTTGGTTTTAAGGCAGGCGGCGGCTTCCTCGAGAGCATTTTCCCCGTCGAAGCCCGCCCGCACAGCCGCCTCCTCGGCGTCACCGAGCACCGCGTAAAGACAGCAGAACCGTTTTCGTTTTTCCTTTTCTGACATTTTGACCTCCTTCCACAGCGTTCACCGCCGTACATAAGGGGTCAGGAAAGCGGGTATTTTCAATGCAAAACCGTTGATTATTGGAAAAAATCTTTTCACAAGCAGTTAGCATATACTAAATCGGAGGGAGCGATTCCCGTGTATTATAATGTATAAGAGGGAGTGGACATAAATCTGACATATACCGGTATATTATTTCTGCTTACGGAGGGCTATTATTCGCAGAAAATGGTCAAAGTTCGCATGAATATTGAGGACTGATATTCACAAGTATGCGCATAAATATTCATTTTGAGGACAAAAGTGCAGCGCCGGGGACATCACTGCGGACTGATATAAATATTTTATATGTGACTTTGCCATGGCACAGTGACAAAACAACGCATCAGCGCGATTTTATAAAATCCGGCATATATTATACGTATAGGAGAAGAAAGCTGCTCTACCGATAGTATAATTTCGAGGCGAATTACAGACGGTATCGAAAAGAATGTGTACAGTTGGTAAAACGCATAAAAAAGGGGCATCAGTTTCGTGCGAGTTGCTGATTTTGACGGAATACAGCCGGATTCGCTTGACAAAGGCGGTAAAATCAGGTATAATGAATACAACAGATACAGGAAAGCTATTTCAAAAAGAGTAGCGGCTCGGCAGCTAAAAGCCGAAATTCACTATGAAAGGAAAATGAATATGAAAAAGACTAATAATAACTCACCAATGAAAAGAATTGCGGCTTCTGCTACAATGCTTGCAGTATCAGCCGCTATGCTGGGAACCTCCACCTACGCTTGGTTCACCATGAATAAGGAAGTTCAGGTAAATGGTCTTGCTCTCCAGACAAAGGTTAGCAGCAACCTGTTGATTTCCTCAAACAACGAAGAAGGTACCTATAAGGCAGATACTCTGATTGAAGGACGAAAAGCATTGTTAGAGCCTGTTTCTTCTGTAACCGCTCAAACGGGTAAATTTTTCTATACACTGGATGCGGCAGAAAACGGTAGCAAAGCACACACTGATTTTAGTGTTAACGCAAATAAGTATACTGCATATGCAGAAGGCACAAACACCAATGATGGTGCAGCAGTTGCTGGTAAGCATTATTTCGACAATGCTTTTAACGAGGCTTACGGCATCGATCCTGCCGCTAGTGATTTTGGGACAGCTTACGGATATGTTGATTACGTATTCTATTTGAAAGCAACCGGAACCGCTGCAGGGCAGCAGATTAGAATGACTCGTTGCGACCTTGATTACGCTGCTGACAAAGCAAATATTACTTATGGTGCAGCCGGAACGGGAGACAAAGCTTGGAGAGTAGCTTTGTTTGCAAAGGAATTGACGGATGCTCAGGCTGGAATCGGAAATTCCGGAAGCGGCGCTGCCGTTGGTCAACTTGATCCTGCAGCGCAGACCGAAACAGCAAAATGCATACTCGCTCCTGTTGGCGCAACATATTTCACTGGTGGTGCGGTAGCAACCGATTCTACGAAGTCTACTATTACTACCGGAACAGGACTGATTGATACTATCGGAGCGGGCACTACCAAGTATTATAAGGTTCTTGTTCGAGTGTGGCTTGAGGGTGAAGATACTACCTGCAATTCCAATACCTATGCTGCTTTGGAGTCTGGACAGTGGAAACTTGATCTTGATTTCAAACTTCTCAATGCTACTGATAAGGATGATGCCACTGCCGATCCTCCCGTTACAGGCATGAATGCTGTTACTGCTATCAGCTCTAATGCGTGGAATGCTACAAAGACACCGACACAGGATGCTGATAATGACCCTGTTGAGGTAGTTCCTAATGCTTAATAATAGCATCAAAACTCCATAACCCCATAGCAAGCTAAAAGTAATAAACTCCTTTAAATAATGTAATAGATCCGCCTCCTTTCCGGGAGGCGGGTTTATTGTGAAAAACTCACAAATATTCACTAATTTAAACAAAATACATTATATAATTTCATTAAGTGTGCGCATTGATTATGCGCATTTTTTATGTTATAATATTATTGAGTAATTATACCTTGAAGCAAGGAGGTGAGCCAATGAAAACACAAGACCGCGACGTAAAAAAGCGCCGAAGAGCGGCACTCTCGAAAATGGCGATACTGCTCGCATTCACCGTGTTGGTATGGCTCTTCCTCACAATGCATATGACGATAAAATAAATGACCGCTGAAACGGCGTAAATACGTCACTTTTTGATAATTAGGGAGGTGAAGCAGATGAATGATAATAATTCTAAATTTCCTATCGGTGAACTGGCACAATCTGCTTCATCGAGCAGTCCGAAAGTTGATGAACTTGCCGAGAAGAAGAAAAATCAGAAGAAGTCGCTTATCAAGATGGGGGCTATGGGAATTTTAACATTAATTTTGTTAATTTTTTTCTCGCTTTCCTGGTTCACCATGAACACTCAGGTGGAAAGTTCTGGGATGAATATTAAAACTGCGACATTGCCGTTTGATATACAGTCAAGCGGTGCAGCAACAGATGAATATGTAAGGTTATTTGGTTTAGCTGACAGTGAATACTCCTCTGGAACACGACAAGGAAATACCAATACATACCGAACCGGTACTTATGATCAAATTTGGTGGAGGCTCGATGAGAATGATACAACTTCCTATTCGACAGGGTTTCGACCTGGT
>JAEEGL016531375.1_pt1 | contig 38704 bp, 33 predicted proteins | sample 9134231 | NCBI WGS metagenome assembly JAEEGL01 (sample SAMN16246548, study PRJNA631951) | gut metagenome | biome: gut microbiome; feature: rumen; material: fiber-attached | host: Bos | place: Iran: Karaj | collected 2018-10 | reverse complement strand
TTTTCTTTAGGTTAAATTTAAGTTCGCACTTTAGAATTAAGGTGAATTGAGGAAAACTTGATTCAGATATGCACTAACTAACTATCGACTCATTTCAATATACTACCCTAAAAAAATTGTTAGGAGCATATCACTTATGAATATAGGATCCTTTTATCCATTTTATTCATATTTTATTGTCACATTGTTGTTTTGTGTGACAAGTCATTTTTGTGAGTTTTGGCTTACTATCAACTCATTTCAATACTACCCTAAAAAAATAAAGCCAAAGCTCATAAAATTAAATCCTCGTAGGAACATCCTACTTAAGAAATCACTAGTTTCTAGTGATTTTTATTTTTATATAATTATTTTATATGTTATAATTCTAATAAGGGGCTGATAAAATGATTAATTTTCATAAGTATGGTTATTTAGACATTAAGAAATTATCACAATTTTATGTAAATAGGAGTATAAAACTAACTTCATATAATCCTATTTGGTTATTTTTATGGAGTGATGTATATCATCCTGAAATAGCTTTTAAAAATAATATGTGCTATATAAGAATTAATGTTCCTGGTGTAGGTATTACATATTTTCCTCCAATTGGTGATGAATTGAATACTCATGATGCATTAAATGAGATATTTGATGATGCTAAAGAACAGGGAATTGATTTTAATATGGGACCTGTAGATGATACTATGTATTATAAAATCTTAGGTCAAAAGATAAATTTAATTGAATTAAAAAAATATGAATCATATACATATTTAAATGATGATATTGCTTTTATGAAGCCTAGTAAGGTAAAAAAGGCTAAAAAGAAATATGATTCATTTAATAGACATTATAAGAATGCTTATTTTAAAAGAATGGAAAAAGAAGATTTTAATTCAATTTTAGAATTTATTAATACATGGAATATGACATTAAATACAAGTAGCATTGATAGTGAATATTATTCATTATTAAATATGCTTAAATCTTCTATGGAGCATATGTATGAATTAGATTTAATTGGCATTATTCTTATGAATGATGAGAAAATATTTGGATATGCGATTGGAAGTATTTTTGGTAATACTGCATATATTTATCAGCTTATTTCTGATGATACTGATGGTGCAAAAGAAATGCTTGTATCATCATTTGCTAAAACATGTGGAATTGCATCAAGATATCTAGAATTAGATTTTAATCATGGTGATTCAATTGATGAAAAATTTAAAGAGGAATTAAATCCAATAGGTATTGAAAAGTATTATGCTACATATGGTAATTAATTGTAAAACGTTTGTAGAATTTATTTAATTTATGTAGTATAATCATATTTGTATTGATATTAGAACATTAATATAAAATAGTATAGAGTATTAAGAGGTATAACATGGAAAACAATGAAGATAAGAAGTTAACTAACGAAGAAGTAACTCCACAAGCTGCTCAACCAAATGTATCTGGTGCAGAAGCTCCTGAAAGTGTATGGGCTGATGGAGTTCCAGCTAATATTAAGGAAGAAGATAAGTTAACTACACAACAGATGATTGCAATGGCTGTTAAATATATTTCTGAACAGGTTATTGTACAAAAGGGTTTCAAGATTGAACCAGGATTCCCAAGAATGGCAAATCCAAATATCGTTTGTCAAAAAGATGGAAAGACTTATGCAATTATTGTATTCCCAAGTGTATATCCACAATTTGTTGGTTTATCTGATGATTTCAGAAAGAAATTTGTTGAAATGGTAAAGAAGAATGGTGGAATTGCTTTATTCGCACCTGTTGGATATCGTTCAACTGATGAAGAAAGAGCAAAGGCTGGATTAGCATTAAAGGGTGATGTATTTAGAGTTACATTCCCTGGATTCTTAGAATTAGGTGAAGAAGAACATCTAGATTATACAACTATTAAGCCTGAAGATTATTTTAGACCATAATTTAAGCCTCTAGCGAGGCTTTTATTAATTTTTAAATATCTAAAAAAAGTATTTGACACTATATATATTTTAATATATAATTATGATGTTGTAACATGCACCACATAGAAAAGGTCGTAAAAGGATAATATCCTACCTTAATAGTGTGTCTTAAAAATTAAAAGGAGGTAACACGACATGTACGCAATTATTGAAACTGGTGGAAAACAGGTAAAGGTTGAAGAAAAGGAAGTAATCTTCGTTGAAAAGTTAGAAGCTAACGAAGGTGATACTGTAACTTTCGACAAGGTATTATTAGTATCTGGCAAGTCTACTAAGGTTGGTGCTCCATATGTTGAGGGCGCTACAGTTACTGCTAAGGTTGAAAAGCAGGGAAGAGGCAAGAAGATCACAATCTTCAAGTATAAGCCAAAGAAGCATTCTGCATCTAAGATGGGTCACCGTCAGGCATATACTAAGCTTACTATTACAGCAATCAATGCTAAGTAATAATGACAAAGTATAAAATACTAAAAAGTAATGATACAATAACAGTTGATGTATCCGGCCATTCTGGCTATGGAGATGTGGGTTATGATATTGTCTGCGCATCAATATCAACTGCATTAATAATGACTGCAAATGAAATTGATAATCTCGGCTATGGTTACAACATTCTTAATTTAGTTAATGAGAGTGGTAAATTTCATCTTGAAGTGAAGAGAAATAAGGAAATTGATCTTACAATTAAGACCTTAGAAGAAGTTTTACAAGTTTTAACTGAAGATTTTCCTAACAATATCAAAAAAATATATTAGGAGGATAAAAACATGTTATTAAGACTTAACATTCAATTATTCGCATCTAAGAAGGGTGTTTCTTCTACAAAGAACGGCCGTGATTCAGAATCTAAGAGACTAGGTGCTAAGGTATCAGATGGTGAAGTAGTTACTGCAGGCTCAATCTTATATCGTCAAAGAGGAACTAAGTTCTTCGCTGGTAATAATGTAAAGCGTGGCGGTGATGATACATTATTCACTACTGTATCAGGAACTGTTAAATTTGAGCGTTTAGGAAAGAACAAGAAGAAGATTTCTGTTTATCCAATTGCTGAATAATTAATAATTCATTGGTGCCCTAAAAAATGGGCACCTTTTTTATAAAATTCGAGGTGATAAAAACATGTTCGTAGATCAAGTTAACATTGAAATTACAGCTGGTAAAGGCGGCGATGGTATTGTTTCATATCGTCGTGAGCTTAAGGTTGCTATGGGTGGACCTTATGGTGGCTCTGGTGGAAGAGGTGGAGATATTATCTTCGTTGGTGATGAAGGTATGTCTACATTACTTGACTTAAGATATAGTAAAGTAGTAAAAGGAAACGATGGAGAAAAAGGTAAAATTAAAGGTATGATGGGTGCTTGCGCCGATGATACATTAATCCGTGTTCCTGTTGGTACTACTGTATATGATGCTGACACAAATAAAGTAATAGGAGATATTACAAAGCATGGAGAAAAGGTTATAGCTGCACATGGAGGTAGAGGAGGAAGAGGCAATTTAGCTTTCCAATCTAATCGTCTAAAGTGTCCTGATTTCTGTGAAAAAGGTGAACCAGGTGAACATAGATATATACGCTGTGAATTAAGAGTATTAGCTGACTGTGGACTTGTTGGATTCCCAAGCGTTGGTAAATCAACAATTATTTCAGCAGTATCTAATGCTAGACCCAAAATTGCAGCATATCATTTCACAACATTACAACCTAATTTAGGTATGGTAAAGCTTGATGATGGTAGAGATTTTGTTATGGCTGATTTACCTGGTATTATCGAAGGTGCTCATAATGGTGCCGGATTAGGTCTTGAATTCTTACGTCACATCGAAAGATGCAGAGTAATTGTACATGTAATTGATATGGCTGGTACAGAAGGTAGAGATCCATATGATGATTACATTAAGATTAATGAAGAATTAAAGAGCTATAAGATGAATTTAATCAAGCGTCCACAAATTGTTGTCGCAAACAAAATGGATATGCCAGAAGCAGAAGAAAACTTAAAAGTATTTAAGGAAAAGACTGGCTTAACTGATGTAATTGCGATTTCAGCATATACACAGCAAAATCTTGATGAATTAAAGTTTAAGATTGCTGATACATTAGAAACCGCAGAAACATTCTCTATTTTCGAAGAAGATGAATTTGAGGTTAGAGAATATACTTATACTGAAGATGAAGAGCCATTTATCATTGAATTACAGGATGATGGTGTATTCAATGTTACAGGTGCTAAGCTAAAGCGTGCATTTGATATGACAGACTTCGATAGTGAAACTGCAAGATTTCGTTTTGCAAGACAATTAAGAGAATATGGACTTGATGATGCCTTAAGAAAAAGAGGCGTAAAAAATGGAGATACAGTTCGTATTTTTGACTTCGAATTTGAATTTATAGAATAAATTATCAATCCCCAATTATTTGGGGATGTTTTATTTGTTGAAAATAGTATAAAAAAAAGGTAAAATATTAATAATAGCAGATTGCTTTTATAATTGAAAATTCGGAGGTATTTTTTATGATAAAATACGAAGTACAAGGAAATAAAATAGTAGTTCTTTTAGGATGTGATGATACTGAAACAGAATTAGGTTTACCTGATACAATTGAAAACCTACCTGTATCAAAAATTGCACCAGATGCTTTTGCAGAAAAGAAGAATTTAACAGCAGTTGAAATCCCTGGTTCATGCAAGGTAATTGGACCTTACGCATTTGCTTCATGTCCAAATCTAACACAAGTAATTTTAGATGAGGGTGTTGAAACTATTGAAGACTGGGCTTTCATTAATTGTAATATTAAAGAAATTAAATTACCTTCTACAATTAAATCAATAGGTTCTAATGCTTTTATTGGTAATAAGTGTAAGCATGATGTTGATGAATATTTAGAAAAGATTAATTCTATTAAGAAACCTAAGAATCATACAAACAACAAGTGCTGCATTTTACCTTTATCTTTACAAGAAAATTTAAGAAAAATAACTGATACATATATTCAGCTTGAATCTAAAAAGATTGATAAGCAATTTGATGAAAGATTAATGGGAAATTTAACTAATTCTCAATTAGATATTCCATTTGTATTTGATGGAGATCAATTCTTATTATGTGTATTCAACCGTAAGGCATTTGAAAATGAACTTACACTTGAATTATCAAGTGAAACAAAGACAAAGATGGGCTTATACTCTGTTGATGACCCTGATTTCTTAAATGTAAGAGTAAGAGTTATGAGTAAAGAAGAAGAGGTTTCTGAATTTGTATTTAAATCACCTTACTTTGAAAATTGCACATTTGATATTGTATCAAAGCAAAAGCTTGAGCATGACGGTATGACATACTATTTCTTAGTTGTTAAAGCAAATATGGAATGCTATGGTACTGGTAATTATGATAGACAATTTGCATTAAATATGTTTGATGATTTATTAGGCAAATTTGAAACACAACATGCAATGGGCTTAGTTGATAATGAACAAATAACATATATTAGAGATACTATTAATAACCGTATCTATGTAACAATGGATGGTTTCTTATCTCAAGTAGATGGTGCATACATAATGACTTATGTATATAATATTATCCGTGCATATTTAAATGATGATAATACAGATCATACTCAATTAGATCAATTCTTAACTGATAAGTTATTTGAATTCTATGATAAGATGAGTGATTTTAATTCATTTAAAGAAATATGCTTTGATGCACAAAATGATGTTATGATTGGTGTAGAACAAGCAACAGGTAAAACATTAGATGAATTAGCAAATCAATATCAAATTGATGTTGTTGACCTATTAGGAAATGCTATGTCAGAAGATGATATCAAAAAAGCACAAGAAGACTTTATTAAGAATCAAAACAATTACACTCTTCATGCAGATTTCTTAAATTATGTTTACCAAGAAATGAAGAGTTTAAATCAAGAATTTAGTGAATTTAAGTATAATAATACAAAAAAGAAGTAGGAAGATTATATGGCAAAAACAACCATTGCAATAATGTATGATTTTGATAAAACTTTATCTACATCTGACATGCAAAACTTTGGTTTCATAAAGAAACTTGGAATGTCAACAAGTGAATTTTGGGGTGAAACCTCAGAATTAACAGAAAAAAATCACATGGATAAGATTTTATCATATATGTTTATGATGGTAAAAAAATCAAAAGAAAAAGGCATTAAGCTTACAGAAAAATTTTTAAATGAATGTGGCAAAGATGTTGAATTTCAAAATGGTGTTTTAACTTGGTTCGATAGAATTAACGAGTATGCTAATTCTTTAGGCGCAACAGTAGAACATTATATAATTTCATCAGGAACAACTGAAATTATTATGGGAACTCCAATTGCAAAATATTTTAAAAAGATATATGGATGTAATTTCTTATATGATGAAGATGGTGTTGCAATGTGGCCAAGTCTTTCAATTAATTATACTCAAAAGACTCAATATATATTTAGAATTGCAAAAGGAGCACTTGATATAACTGATGATGATTCAGTTAATATGCATATGGAATTAAAGCCAATTCCTTTTGAAAATATGATATATATTGGAGACGGACTAACAGATATTCCTTGTATGAAAATTGTAAAGGATGCTGGTGGTAAATCTATTGCTTTATATCCTCAAGGCTCTGAAGAAAAGGTTAAAAACCTTGTTGAGGATAAAAGAATTAATTTTGTATGTGTTGCTGATTATCAAAAGGATTCTTCTTTAGAAAAATTCGTTAAAGCAATGATTCAATCTAGATGTATACAAAATGATTTAAAACATATTGAAGAAGAACAATTATCAACTTATTTAAAAAGAAACTTAGGTGAGTAAGGATGAAAGTTAATTTTTATAATGAAACAGAACAAAAAGTAAGATGCTATGAGCATCTTCTTTATAAAATATTTAGGGATTTTAATGTAAAAAAAGATATTAATTTTATCTTTGTTACAAAAGAAAGAATCCATGAAATTAATAAAGAATTTAGAAATATTGACAAAGTTACAGATGTTATATCATTTGCACTTTGTGATGATTTAGAAAATGAAATAAAATCAAGCTTAGGTGATGTATTTATTTGTCTTGATAAAGCATATGAACAAGCAAAGGAATATGGACATTCAATTAATAGAGAGGTTGCATTCTTAGCTGTTCATGGATATTTACATCTTTGTGGATTTGACCATCAAACTAAAGAAGAAGAGCAAATTATGTTTTCTAAGCAAGATGATATTTTAAATAAGGCAGGAATTAAAAGATGAATGTAGATAATATCTTGGATATGGCTTTAACTGCAAGATTTCATGCTTATGCACCCTATTCTAAATTTAAAGTGGGCTGTGCAATATTATTAAAAAATGGACAATATGTTTTAGGATGTAATATTGAAAATAAGAGCTTAGGATTGTCTATCTGTGCTGAAAGAAATGCAGCTTTTAAATTAATATCTGAAGGTAAGACTAAAAATGACGTAGAAGCAATTTGTATTGTTGCTGATACTAAATCTCCAACTTCACCTTGTGGTGCATGTAGAGAGGTTTTAATGGAATTATTAGCTCCTAATACTAAAGTTATTTTAGCAAACCTTAATAGAGATTATATTGAGCTTACCCTTGATGAGTTATTGCCACATGCATTCGTTTTAAATGAGGATTAATAATGCAAAATAATGAATTTAGATCTGGTTTTGTTACTATTATTGGTAGACCTAATGTAGGTAAATCAACATTCCTAAATAAGGTTGTTGGTAAAAAAGTAGCAATAATGAGTGATAAACCTCAAACAACTAGAAATAAAATATTAGGTGTAGTTAATGGAGATAATTATCAAATTGCTTTCACTGATACACCTGGTATTCATAAAGCTAATAGTGAACTTGATAGAAGAATGGTAAATGCATCTTATGGTTCTGTATCTGGAGTTGATGCTGTTATTTTTATGACTACACCAACAAAAAAGATTCTTCCTGGAGATGAAATTATTATGAATAACCTTAAGAAAACTAAAATACCTGTTTTCTTAGTTATTAATAAAGTTGATCAGCTAAAGAGATTTAATGATATTGATTTAACTTTAGCATTATATCAAAACTTATATCCATTCCAGGGATTTTTCCCAATATCTGTTTTAGAAAATAAGAATATTGAGCATTTATTAAATGCAATATATGACATTTTACCTCCAGGACCTAAATTTTATCCTGATGATATGGTATCTGATCATGATAATAAATTCTTAATTTCTGAAATTATAAGAGAAAAGATTTTATATCTTACAAAAGAAGAGGTTCCTCATTCAATAGCTGTAACTGTTGAATTAATGAAGGATAATGAGGAAGATAAATCTATTAAAGATATATATGCAACAATTTATGTTGAACGTGATAGTCAAAAGCAAATCATTATTGGAAAAAATGGTTCTTTGATTAAGCATGTTAAAGATTTAGCTAAATCAGATATCAAGAAGCTTTTAGGTCAAAAGATTAATTTAGACCTTTGGGTAAAAGTTAAAAAGGATTGGAAGGATAGACCTGGTGATTTAGCATTACTTGGTTATTCTTCAGATAAGTTTGAATAATGAGAGGAATTATAATCAAGTCCCTTGATTATAAGGAAAAATCAAAAATAGTATTTATTTATACTATTCTTGGATTAAAAGGATATAAGGTTATAGGTATTAAAGGAAAAAAGAATGTAGTAGCTGGTAACCTTACTACAGGTAATATAATTGATTTTACATATACAGATTCGCAATTTCCATCATTAGTTGAATTTGATACAATAAAATCAAATCTTGATTGTAGTAATAATTTTGATACTATTGATGTCTTAAGAGTTATGGTTGAAGTCATTAATTACCTACCAGAAGATGCCCCGCATAAATTAATGTATCAATTTATAGAAGATGCATTTATGAATATCTTAAATATAAATCCATATAAGGTTTTATCTATATTTTTGATAAAAATGTTATATCCATTTGGAGTAAGCCCAAATCTTAAAAGCTGTTCTAAGTGTGGCAAGAAAACTGACCTAATTGGATTTTCTATTGTTGATGGTGGTGCATTATGTAATAATTGTTGTTCTGGTTATAATGATTTATTAAAATATTGGAGCATATATTATTATTCAAAGGATAATATTTTAAAATTAGATGATTGTAATTTTAAAGAATTATTAAAAGAAATTAATAAATATTATTTGATTAATGTTCATATGAATTTAAAGTTACATTTATAATATTTTATTTGTTGACTTTAATTATGAATAAAAGTAAAATATTAACAAAGCTTTGAAGTGAAGGAGTATTCATTTTAAACCTTTAAGAGAGAATACGTTTGGTGAAAGTATTTAGGTTTTAATGAAGAAGGTAGTCATGGAGCTGGTTTTATGAGCTTAGTAGTAAGACCCGTATTCTGCGTTAAAGATTAATTGAGTGCTATGAATTATTTTTTCATAGAACTAAGGTGGTACCGCGATAATTCGTCCTTAGAATATTATTTTCTAAGGACTTTTTTTATGAGATTAAATGGGGAAAGAATTATTGTTAGGGATTTAGAATTAACAGATGTTGATGATTACTTTTTATATTGTGGATCACAAAACGTAGGACCTATGGCTGGTTGGAAGCCTATTAAGGATTATGAAACAGCTAAAAGAGTTATTGCTGGTCAAGTCTTACAAAAGGATGTTTTTGCAATTGTTTTAAAAAGTGAAAGCAAAATGATTGGTACTTTATCACTTTATAATTATGGCATTAGAAAATATAGATACGTTAAACAATTAGGTTTTTCAATGAATGAAGAATACTGGAATAATGGTTATATGACTGAGGCTGTAAAATTAGTCATTAACTATGTATTTACTAATACTGATTGTGAAGTTTTAGAAGTAGGACATCATAGTGATAATTATAAGAGTAAAAGAGTCATTGAAAAATGCGGCTTTATATATGACGGAAGATTCTGTAAATATAAAAAGCTATATGATGGAAGAGTGGTCGATGCGGATTTTTATTCCATGACTAAAGATGATTTTGAAAGGATGAAAAAATATGAGTAAAGAATTAAAACCAAAGTATGACTTCAAGGAAGTAGAACAAGGTAAGTATGATTTCTGGTTAAAGGGTGGATTTTTTGAAGCAGGTGATACTTCAAAGCAACCATTTACAGTAGTTATACCACCACCAAATGTAACAGGGAAATTACATTTAGGACATTCTTGGGATACTACTTTACAAGATATTATTATTAGAAGAAAAAGAATGCAAGGCTTTGATGCATTATGGCTTCCTGGTATGGACCATGCAGGTATTGCAACTCAAGCTAAAGTTGATGCTAAACTTAAGGAACAAGGAATATCTAGATATGATATTGGCCGTGAGGCTTTCTTAAAAGAAGCTTGGAAATGGAAGGAAGAATATGCTAAAACTATTCATTCTCAATGGGCTGGCTTAGGTTTATCATTAGATTATACAAAGGAACGTTTTACATTAGATGAAGGCTTATCTAAGGCTGTTAATTATGTATTTATTACTTTATATAATAAGGGATTAATTTACCAAGGTGAAAGAATAATTAACTGGGACTGCGAAGCAAGAACTGCATTATCTAATATTGAAGTAATTCACCAAGATGATGAAGGTGCTTTCTATCATTTCAACTATCCATTTACTGATGGAAGTGGTGCAATAACAATTGCAACAACAAGACCTGAAACAATGTTTGCAGACCAAGCTATTATGGTTCATCCTGAAGATGAAAGATATAAGAATGTAATTGGTAAGAAGGTATTTATTCCAGGAACTAATGTTGAAATTCCAGTTATTTCTGACTCATATGTAGATAAGGAATTCGGTACTGGTGCAGTTAAAGTTACACCAGCACATGACCCTAATGACTTTGAGGTTGGTAAGAGACATAATTTAGCTATGCCACTTTGCATGAATGACGATGGTACAATGAATAAGATGGCTGGTAAGTATGAAGGTATGGATCGTTTCAGCTGTCGTAAAGCATTATGCGAAGATTTAGCTAAGGCTGGATTATTTATTAAGGAAGAAAAGATTGTTCACTCTGTAGGACATTCTGAAAGAACTGGTGTTGTTGTTGAACCAAGATTATCTAAGCAATGGTTTGTTAAGATGGATATTTTAGCAAAGCAAGTATTAGAAAATGATGAATATCGTTTCGTACCTGAACGTTTTAAAGGAACTTTAGAGCATTGGTTAACTGATATTCAGGATTGGTGTATCTCAAGACAATTATGGTGGGGTCATAGAATTCCAGCATGGTATAAGGGAGACGAAGTTAAGGTTCAAGTTGAATGCCCAGGTGATGGTTGGAAGCAAGATGAGGATGTATTAGATACATGGTTCTCAAGTGCATTATGGCCATTCTCAACATTAGGCTGGCCAGAAAAAACAGCTTTATATGAAAGATATTATCCAACTAATGTATTAGTTACAGGATATGATATTATTTTCTTCTGGGTTGCAAGAATGCTATTCCAGGGTGTTGAATTTACTAAGCATGCACCATTCAAGGATATTTTAATTCACGGTTTAATTCGTGACCCACAAGGAAGAAAGATGTCTAAGTCATTAGGTAATGGTGTTGACCCATTTGATGTTATTGATAAATACGGATGTGATTCATTACGTTATTTCTTAACAACAAATTCAGCTCCAGGATTAGATTTAAGATATGATGAAACAAAGATTGCATCTGCATGGAATTATTTAAATAAAGTATGGAATATTAGTAGATATGTTTTAATGAATCTTGGTGAAGATTTCATTCCAACTGATATTGATCCAAATAAATTAAATTTAGCTTCAAAATGGATTTTAGCTAAATTAAATAAGGTAATTGAAAATGTAGATTACAATATGGAAAAATATGAATTTGGTGAAGCTGCAAGAACATTATATAGCTTCGTTTGGGATGATTTCGCATCATGGTATGTTGAAATTTCTAAGGTTGATTTAGCTTCATCTGATGAACAAAATATTCAAATGACTAAGAATGTTTTATTACATACATTATTAGCTATTACTAAGATGCTTCATCCATTTGTTCCATTTATAACAGAAGAAATCTATCAAGCATTACCACATAATGAAGAATCAATTACAATCTCTTTATGGCCTAAGGTAGATGAAAGATTTAATAATGATGATGCAATTGAATCAATTGATGATATGATTGAAATCATTACTGCAATCCGTAATGAAAGAAATAAAGCAGGTAAGGGATTATCTAAGCCTATTGATATTTCAATTTATTCTGATAAGGAATATGTTGTTAAGATGATCGAATCAACTAAGGAATACTTAGAAAAATTTACAAACCCAAGAAACTTACAATTCTTAACTAATGATATTGATCCAAAGGATTATGTAACATTAGTATTACCAATGGCTAAGGTATATGTACCAACAGCTGATTTAGTAGATAAAGAAGAAGTAATTAAGAAATTAAATCAAGAAAAAGCTAGATTAGAAGGCGAATTAATGCGTTCTAAGAATATGCTTTCAAATGAAAAGTTCTTATCTAAGGCTCCAAAGGATAAGATTGATGCTGAAAAAGCTAAGCAAGCTGAATATCAAAAGCAGTATGATGAAATTCTAAAAACTTTAAAAGAATACAATGATTAATACATATTTTGAAGCACTTGAATACTTATTTTCAAAAAGAAATCAAAATAAAAGCAATGAAAAATTAAAAAAAATAATTGAAGAAAATAATCTAACTCCAACATATCCCGTTTGTATCATAACAGGTACAAATGGGAAAGGAGAGGTTTGTCATTTTGCAAAAAACATTCTTAAGAATTGTATGCATGTAGGTATGTTTACTTCCCCACATGTTGAATCATTTAATGAAAGAATAATGATTAATGATAGATACATATCTAATTCCGAGGTTATGTATTATACAATGGAGCTTGAGAAAATAAATGACAAATATATATCAGAAAATAATGATTCATTATCTTTCTTCCAATTAACTTTTTTAATGGCTTTAATGTTTTATAAAGATAGAGAAATTGATTATGGTATATTTGAGGTTGGAATTGGTGGTATTAATGATTCAGTTAATGTATTAGAACCTGAATTATCTATTTTAGTTAATGTTGGCTTAGATCATATGGATTTATTAGGTAATACTAAAGAAGAAATATGTCTAAATAAGCTTGGAATTACAAGAGAAAATAAAACATTAATAACATCAGAAAAAGAATTATTACCTTTAATTAAAGATTATTGCTCTAAAAGAAATATTAAATTAATTAATGTTTTAGATGATTTAGAAATTATAAATGATTATGAATTTATTTATAAAGGTAATAATTATAAAAAATATATACCAGGTTATTATTCAGCATATGATGCTTCAATCGCAATAGAGCTTGCAACTAATGTTATGAAAAATATACCCTATGACTTTTTAAGCTATGGTATATATTATACTATGCTACCATCTAGAATGGAGATAATTAATAATAAGCCATTAGTTATTATAGATGGTGGTCATAATAAGGATGCAGTCATTAATTTAGTTTCTTATTTAAAAAGAAATAAAGGCGAAAAGAAAATATTAATCATATATCAATCTTTAAGGGATAAGGATTATAAAGAGGTAATAAAATTACTTGATACTGTCTCAGATTCTTATTATATAACTGATTTTGATGATAAGAGATGTAGTAAAAAAGAAGATATTGCATCTTGCTTAACGAAACCATATAAATTATTTAATAATATTTCTGATTTGGTTTCTAATATATCATTTGATGATGATAATATAATTGTATTTTCAGGTTCATTTCATTTAAGTTTTCAAGTAAAACAGGAAATATTAAAAAAATTAAAAGAAGTAAAATAATAATTTTTCTAAAAAGAGCTAATGATTTAGCTCTTTTATTTATTCTATAAATAATTAATTAGTATTTTTTCTAAAAATAAATAATATTCTAATTTAGAAAATTTATATATTTTTATATAAATGATAAAATCACCAAAGAGGTGATTTTAATGAAGATGTCTATGCTAGATGATGATATAAAACCAAGAGAGAAGCTTATTAAAGGTGGCGTTAAGAGCTTATCTGATATTGAATTACTGGCAATTATGCTTGGGGTAGGTAATAAGGATGAATCAGTTTTAGATTTATCCCAAAGGTTGATACATAATTATTCATTAAAAGGACTTTTTATGATGTCATATGATGAATTGAAGGAAATAAAAGGAATTAAGGAAGCAAAGGCTACAAAATTACTTGCCGCATTTGAAATAACAAGACGTGTTCTTGAGGTTAAAGATAAAAATAAAGAATTATTATATGCACATGATGTATATGATTATATATGTAATGATTATATTTTAGAGAAAAAAGAGATTCTTACTATTTTATATGTTGATAATAAGTGTAGGGTAATAAAGAAGGAAAAATATATGAATAATGAGCTTAATAAGGTTTTAGTGCCTGATAAGATTATTATTAAGCATGCATTAACTTATGAATGCTTTGGAATATTTATGATACATAATCATCCATCAGGAGATCCAACTCCTTCATTAAGTGATGTTGAAGCAACTAAGGATATTGCAAATGTTTTAAATAAATTAAATATACATTTATTTGATCATATAGTATTAGGTGATAATAGTTTTTATTCTATAACTGAATCAAAATTATACGATGAAATTGAAAAATAGTATTAAATCGGTTATAATCGAATTTGTGAGGTTTTAGGTGAGATGTTTAGTAAATTTATTTTGTTGTTAAAAAGCATTCTTTTTGGGGTTTCAAATCTTATTCCTGGTGGTTCAGGTGGTACTACGTTAGTAATATGTGGTATTTATGATGAAACACTAGAAAGTATTTCAAATATTAGAAAAACATTTAAAAAATCAATTATATTTTTAACTATTTTATTAATAGGTACTGTAATTGGTGTTTTAGGTGGCGGAATATTAATTAAAAAAATATTATTAAAATATATTCCTTTTATAACAATATGTGGCTTTGCAGGAATTATTATTGGTACACTTCCTTCAACTATTAAGCCTGTTATTAAAAAGATTAACTGGAAGTATTTTTTATCATTTTTAATTTCACTTTCAGTAATCATTGGATTTATGCTATTAGGATATTTCTTAAAAAGTGATTCAACTAAGGCATATAATGATTTAAAAGCAACTGATTATATATTATTATTCTTATGTGGCTTTATTGGAATATTCGCAATGATTATCCCTGGGGTATCAGGTATTTTAATATTCTTAATTCTAGGTTATTATGAACCATTACTTACAGCAATATCAAATGTAGTACATATTCATTCATGGCCAGATGTAATATTATTTGCGTTACCTGTTGGATTAGGTATATTATGTGGTATTATACCTGCCGCAAAGATTATTCGTAAGCTTATGAAGAAATTCCCAATTGGTTCTTATTATGCAATTATAGGATTCGTTATCGGTTCAATTGTTTGTATTTTCTTTAATTATTTTACAAATAACAGTTCTGTAACAATTGAAGCTGTTGAAGCAGGTAATGGATATGTTTATCCATCACTTCTAGATGAGTCATGGAGAATTATAGTTGGTGTTATTGTTTTACTCTTAGGTGTTGTTGCATCATTTATGATTGCAAAGATTACTGAAAAGAATAATAAAGATAAAGCATTTGAAGAAAAATTAGAAGAAATAAATACATTAAATGAAAATATTAAAGAAGAAAATATAGAAGAAAATCTAAATTCTTTAGATAATAATAACTAAAATATAAACAGTGGAAACACTGTTTTTATTTTTGTAATTAAAAATAGTTTAAAAATAATTGCTCTCATGGTATAATGAATTTAACAAAAACGTTTTCAAAAAAAGGAGTGATATTTATGGCTGATGTAAAAATCAGAAACATTTCAGTACTTGGCCACTTAGGGAGTGGCAAGACTACCTTAGTAGAGGCATTATATTCTCTTACTACAGGTAAAGAAAAAGGGGTTGTAGAAAAAGGAACTACAATTTCAGATTATTTAGCAGAGGAGAAGGCTAAATTATCCTCAATTAAGTCATCTATTGTACCTATTAAGTATAATGGATATACAATTAATTTAATTGATATTCCAGGCTCAGATGATTTTATTGGGGAAGCTATTGCATCTGTTAATATTTGTAAAGGCGCAGTATTAGTTGTTAATGCACAGGCAGGTGTTGAGGTTCAAACTGTTAAGCATTATCGTATGCTAAGAAAGAGAAACATTCCAACAATTATTTATGTTAATAAAATGGATAAAGAGAATGTTAAATTCGATAAGTTATTAGAAGATATTAGAGAAAAGCTTGGTAAGCAAGCTATTCCATTCTGTTATCCAATGGGACATGAAGATGAATTTGATGGATTTGTTAACTGCGTTACATTAACTGCTAGAAAATATAACGGAAAAGATTGTGTTGATGCAGAAATTTATCCTGAAAAGCGCGCAAAGGTATTTGAATTACATAATACTATGATTGAAGCCGTTGCATCTACAGATGAAGAATTACTTGAAAAGTTCTTTGGTGGTGAACAGCTTACAAAAGAAGAAATTCAAACTGGCTTAAGAAATGGCGTTCTAAATGGTGAATTAACACCAGTTTTAGTTGGTTCTGCAACAAAGAATATCGGTCTACATACAATGTTACAAATGTTTGTTGACTACTTACCTAATCCAAGTGATTTAGAATCTCTAAAGGCTGAAGATAATAATGGTAATTTAGTTGAAAGAAAGACTATAGATAGTGAGCCTGCAAGTGCATTTATTTTTAAAACAAATGTTGATCCTTATAGTGGAGTTACATCAATTTTTAAAGTAAATTCAGGTGTTATTAAGCAAGGTGATACATTATATGTTTCTGAACTTGATAAGACTATTGTAGTTTCTCAATTATATACTGTTTGTGGTGGAAAATTAGATTCTGCAAAGGAAATACATGCAGGTGATATAGGTGCTGTTTCTAAGATTGATGGATTAAAGACATCAATGACATTATCTGATCCTAAAAATATTGTTAAATATCCAAAAATTGAATTCCCAACTGCAGTTTATTATAAGTCTTTAGTACCACATTCTAAGGCTGATGAAGATAAGATGGGACAAGTTTTAGCTAAATTTATGCTAGAAGACCAATCTATAGAATTAAAGAGAAATATTGAAACAAGTCAGCAACTTATTGGTACAACATCATTAGGTCATCTAAATTATATTCTTGATAGAATGAAGAATACTTATAAGCTTGCGGTTGATGTTGAAGACGTTAAAATTGTTTATCGTGAAACAATTAGATCAAAAGCAACTGGTAATGGTAGATATATTAAACAAAGTGGTGGTTCAGGATTCTATGGAGTTGTTGAAATGGATTTTGAACCTGCAGAAGAATCTATATTTACTGAAGAAGTATTTGGTGGTGCAGTACCTAAAAATTACTTCCCAGCTGTTGAAAAAGGCTTCTTTGAAGCATTAGAAAAAGGTTTACTTGCTGGATATCCAGTAATTGGTGTTCATGCAATATTAAAGGATGGTAAGTATCATCCAGTTGATTCTAATGAATTAGCATTCAAGATGGCTGCAAAGCTTGCATTTAAGGATGCGTATCTAAATTGTAAGCCTGTTATTTTAGAACCAATGTGCTTAATTAATGTTAATGTAACATCTAATGACGTTGGTGCTGTATTATCTGATTTAAATCAAAGACGTGCTAAGGTCATTGATATGGGTGTTTCTTCAACAGGTAATCAAAAGATTACTGCAGTTGTACCTGAGGCTGAAATTATGGAATATGTTAATGATTTAAAGAGTATAACTCAGGGCTCTGGTTTCTTTAACCGTGAATTCTATGGATATGAAGAAGCTCCATATAATGTTCAAGAGACATTAAAGAAGGCATATAAGGCAGAAGATTAAAAATAGTATTAAATTTAAATAAATTTATGATATAATTTCTTTGGTGATTTCAAATGGAAAATGAAAACGTAAGGATATACGCTAATAAATATAGAAGTCACCAAAGAAAATTAATTTTAGTCTTGGCTATTATATTAATTATTTTTGGTGTTTCTTTTGTTGGATTTGGTATTTTCCTTTGTATAGAAAATTACAATAAGTCTATACTTATTATCGGCGTTGTTATGATTTTAGCTGGAATATTTGATATTCCACTTGCAATAAAATTTAATAAAATTGCTAAACAAAAAATTGAATCATACACTGATAATGAAGCATATAAAAGATATTGTAAGATATATGGAATTACTAGTATAGAAGCAAAGGATAAAAAGAATGAAAACTAAATTTAAAATTATTTTTTCAATAATAATGTTATTTACGATTATGTTATTAACATCTTGTAAAATGAATTCAGCAGAAAATGGATTAGATTTATACAAAGAAAATCTTTCTTCATTATATGAAGGTAAAGATATAAATTATGATTCATGTACTTATGTTTATGTTAGACAAAGTGTTAAGAACGACAATGAAACAAAAGAAGTAAGAACATATTATTATGAATTAAATATTACTGTTGATGAAGAAAATATTAATAAATATTTTATTTATCATTTTCAAGAAAAAACAGTAGAAGATACAACAAAAGAAACTTATCAGACTTATTATCAAAAGGTTGAAGATGGTAAGCTTGATGGTAGAATTGTTAAATTATATTAAAATTTTTGGTCTTTTATAGTAAAAGCTTATGAATAATTATTTGATTCTTTAAATTAACAACCTACCAACTGAAGATTTTAAAGATATAAAAAGAAGAGGTTCTCAAAACGAGAACCTCTTTTAAAGTAATTTATTACTTTTGTTCTTTTTTATCAGACTTAGTTTTTGCATTATTCATGCTGTTCATAACTGCACGAACTTGCTTTTCTGATGGAGTACGTCCCATCTGAGTCATCATTGCACGAATCATATCCTCATTAATTGGAGGATTCTTTTCTAATGTACGTTCAAATATCTTTCTTGTGATAAAGAATGTAGCAATGGCAACTAATACGATTAAAACTATAACAATTATAATGAACTGCCAAATTTCTAGAAACATTATATTCACCTCAACGCTTTTATTTTACACTTGTTAATCATTATTTTCAATTATAAATTATAATTGATTAAGACAATTTTAATATTATTATAAATTATTGTTATTATAGACTAACTAATTATTTAAATGTTATAATAAAATTACAAGAAATGAAGGAGGAATTAATTATGCCTAGAAAAGTTATTGAAGATACATGTATTGCTTGTGGTGCTTGCGCAGGTGAATGCCCAGTTAGTGCAATTACTGTAGAAGATGTTTCTCACATCGATCCTGAAACTTGCATTGATTGTGGTTCTTGCCAAGGTGTATGCCCAGTTGATGCTATCGTTGAAGAATAGTATAAACTTATAAAAGGAGACTCCTTAGTCTCTTTTTTATTTGTAGTAAAAAAAAATCCGGTTCGACCGGATTTTTATTATTGTTTATTTTCTTCAGCATTAGAAGAATCATTCTTTTCCATTTTTTCTTTTAAAAGAGCTTCTTTCTTTTCTTTTTTAGCTTTTTTGAAATTAGATTCTGTACCATTGATTAATCTCTTATAATTCTTTATATGCTTAAGAATAATTAAAAGTCCCATAATGCAGAATAGAATACATAAGCCTAATCCAGGATTAGATATATAGTATTCTAAGAAATTTGAAGCTTCACCATAAGGAATTCCAACTGCATATAATATCCAGCCTGTTGTAACAACTGTGATTGTTGCGCCTGTAGATGCTAAAGATACATATCCAGTTATATATAAAATTAATAAAAATACAATTAAACAGTTAATAGCAGACATAGGAGATAATACTAATACAACACCTAATGATGTTGCAACAGCCTTACCACCCTTAAATTTTAAAAATATTGAGAATGAGTGTCCTACTATTGCGAAAGCACCATACCAAAAGTAATCAATTGGTGTTACATAAACATTAGTTGCTTTAAGAAGCATCATTAAAAGTATAATTAATGCACCTTTAAATACATCAAAGAAGAATACAATAAATCCTACTGGCTTTCCTAATACTCTTATAGCGTTAGTAGAACCTATATTTTTACTTCCATATTCTCTAATATCCTTATGACATATTAGTTTACCTATTACAACTCCAAATGGAATTGAACCAATAAGATAAGACAATATTAGAGCACATACACAAATAACATATCCTAATGCCTGATTAGTAGATGATCTTTCTATAGTATCAATAACTGTAGTAATGGTCTCTAAAAAATTCATATTCATTTACCTCTAAACATCTAAAATTATACTATAAAAAAACATATAGTCAAAATGATTATTAACTATAATATATAAAATATATATTTTATAATAAAAAAATATTATGAAAAAAATGAAAACTATAAAAATATTTTTATTTCATTGAGAAAGCATAACCTTTATGTTAATATAAAAAATATGATTGGAAAGAGAGTGATTTAATGGCTAAGAACACTTATGATGACAGCTCCATTCAAGTCTTAGAGGGCTTAGAGCATGTTAGAAAGCGTCCTGGTATGTATATTGGTTCAACTGATGAGCGTGGTCTACATCACCTTGTTTGGGAAATTGTAGATAACTCAATTGACGAAGCAATTAATGGTTATGGACGTGAAATTGATGTTACCATCAATGAAGATAACTCTATAACAGTTTTAGATAATGGCCGTGGAGTTCCATGTGGTCAACATAAAACTGGTAAAAATACAATGGAAATTATTTATACACAGCTTAATGCTGGTGGTAAATTTGGTGAAGGTGGATATAAGACATCTGGTGGTTTACATGGTGTAGGTGCATCAGTTGTTAATGCCTTATCTAAATACATGATTGTTAAATCATATAGAGAAGGTAAAATTCATCAAATTAAATTTGAAAATGGTGGTATGGAAGTATCTAAGGTTGAAATTTTAGGTGATACTAAAAGAACAGGTACTGAGGTTACATTTAAACCAGATTCATCTATTTTTACAACAACAGTTTATAACTACGATACAATTAAAACTAGATTAAGAGAATCTGCATTCTTAATTAAGGATTTAAAAATAGTTTTAAATGATAAGAGAAAGAAGAAGCAAGAAGAATTCTGTTATCATGATGGTATAAGTGAATTTGCAGACTTCTTATCAGAAGGTAAAAAGCCACTTCATAAGCCTGCTTATTTTGAAGGCATTTATCCTGTAACAGAAAAGCATTCAATTGAGGTTGAGGTTGCATTACAATTCACTGAAACTTATTCTGAAACTATTTTATCATTCGTTAACAATGTTAAGACTGGTGATGGCGGTACTCATGTTACCGGTTTTAAGTCTGCCTTAACAAAAGCATTTAATGATTATGCACATAAGATGAATTTAATTAAAGCTAATGTTACACTTGATGGTTCTGATCTACGTACAGCTATGACTGCAGTTGTATCTGTTAGAATTGGTGAAGCATTACTTGAATTTGAAGGTCAAACAAAGGGTAAGCTAGGTACTCCTGCAGCAAAGACAGCTGTTGAAAATATTGTTGGTGAAAAATTAGGATATTTCCTAATGGAAAACAAGGAATTAGCTGAAGGTATTGTTGCTAAGGCATTAAGAGAAGCTCAAGGTCGTGAGGAAGCAAGAAAGGCACGTGAACGTGCAAGAATGGATCGTCACGAAAAAGCTGAAAGAAATATTAGTGAAAAGCTTGCACCTACAAGTGAAAAGAATAAAGAAATTAACGAATTATATTTAGTAGAGGGTGATTCTGCCGGTGGTTCAGCTAAGCAAGGAAGAGATAGAAAGTTCCAAGCTATCCTACCTTTAAGAGGTAAGGTTTTAAATACTGAAAAGGCTAATGCTGAATCAGCTTTAAAGAATGAAGAAATCGCAACAATGATTTATACAATTGGTGCTGATTATGGTGTTAATTTCGATTTAAAGAAATGTAATTATAAGAAAGTCATTATCATGACAGATGCCGATGATGATGGTGCTCATATTCAGGTATTATTATTAACATTCTTCTTTAGATATATGAGACCACTTGTTGAAGATGGAAGAATTTATTTAGCATTACCACCTCTATATAAGATTACAAAGCGTGGTAAGAAAGAAGAAATTCTTTATGCATGGTCTAATGAGGAAAGAGATAAAATTTTAAAAGAAGCAAAATGTCCAACTATTCTACAAAGATACAAAGGACTTGGTGAAATGAATGCGGAACAGCTTTGGGATACAACTATGAATCCTGAAACACGTACATTAGTTCAAGTTTCAATTGATGATGCCGCTGAGGCTGAAAATCAGATTGAAGTATTAATGGGTAATGATTCTGCAAGAAGAAGAGATTGGTTAGAAAACCATGTTTCATTCACATTAGAAGAGGAGGATAATGACTAATGGCTGCAAAAGATTTAAAAAAGAAATTAGACATGTTCCTCAATGAAAAATTTGAGCATTTAAGATTAGAAGAAGCACTAGGAGATCGTTTCGGAAGATATTCTAAATATATTATTCAGGAACGTGCCATCCCAGATGTTCGTGATGGCTTAAAACCAGTTCAAAGAAGAATTTTATATGGTATGAACGCATTACATGTTACATCTAATGCACCATATAAAAAGTCAGCAAGAATTGTTGGTGAAGTAATGGGTAAGTATCACCCACATGGTGACTCATCTATTTATGAAGCTTTAGTACGTATGTCACAATCTTGGAAAATGAGTGTACCTCTTATTGATATGCACGGTAATAATGGTTCACTAGATGGCGATGGCGCAGCTGCCATGCGTTATACTGAAACAAGATTATCTAAAAATGCTGAATATTTATTACAAGATATTGATAAAAATACAGTTCCATTTATTCCGAACTTTGATGATGAAGAAGTTGAACCAACTGTATTACCAGCAAAATTCCCTAACCTATTAGTAAATGGTTCTATGGGTATTTCATCTGGTTATGCAACATATATTCCAACTCATAATATTAATGAAGTAGTTAATGCTACTATCGCAAGAATTGATAATCCTGATATGACTGTAGATGATTTATTAAAAATCATGCCAGGTCCAGACTTCCCAACAGGTGGTATTGTTCAGGGTAAAGATAAAATTAGAGAAGCATTCCTAACTGGTACAGGTGGTGTAATTGTTAGAAGTAAATATCATATCGAAGATATGTCTAATGACGGTCAAAAAAGAATTGTCATTGATGAAATCCCATATGATACATTAAAGAGCCATACTGTTTCTAGAATGGAACAATTAAGAATGGATGGTAAGGTACCTGATGTTATTGAAGTAAGAGATGAATCAGGTCGTGATGGATTACGTATTTCAATAGATTTAAAGAAAAATGCTAATATTGATGCAATTCTTAATTTCTTCTTTAAGAATACTGATTTACAAATTAATTGTAACTATAACATGGTCGTAATTGCTAATCGTAGACCAATGCGTTTAGGTATATTACCTATTTTAGATTATTATATTGACCATCAAAAGGAAGTAGTTACAAACCGTACTAATTATTTACTAAACAAGAGTGAAAAGAGATTAGTTATTGTAAACGGTCTTTTAAAGATGATTGATATAGTTGATGAAGTAATTCATGTAATTAGACAATCTATTTCTAAGCAAGATTCTATTGATAACTTAGTTAAGACATTCGGCTTCTTACCTGAACAGGCAGAAGCAATTGTAATGATGCGTCTATACTCTTTAACAAGACAGGATGTTGATGCATTACTTGCTGAAAAGAAGCAGCTTGAAGAAAATATTATTGAATACAATAAGATTTTATCAAGTGAAAAGGAATTATTAAAAGTTATTAAGAATGAATTAAAGGAAATGAATAAAAATCTTCCTTGTCCTCGTCGTACTGTAATTGAGGATGAAGTATCTGATCTTAAGATTGAAGAATCAGCTTTAGTTTCAAAAGAACAAACTATGGTTTCTATTTCTAAGGAAGGATATTTAAAGAGAGCTACTTTAAAAGCATATAATGCTTCTAAGGTTAATGGATTAAAGGAAAATGATGCAGTTATTTATTTATCTGAAAATTCAACTCTTGATACTTTATTAATTTTTACTAATATGGGTAATTTTATTTACTTACCAGTATATAAAATTCCTGAAGCAAAATTTAAAGATGTTGGTACATTCATTTCATCTTTAGTATCTGTATCTGCAGGTGAAAAATTTATTAGAGTATTTACTATTAAGGATTTCAGTGATGCTTATACAGTACTTCTTGCAACAAAGAAAGGTGTAATGAAGCAAACTTTATTATCACAATTTAACGTGAACCGTTATACTAAGGCAGTTCGTGCTATGAAGGTTAGTGACGATGAGGTTGTTTCTGTTGATATTATTAAGAACCCATTAGAAATTATTGCAGTAACTAAGGATGCTGAAATTTTAAGATTCCGTGCATCAGAGGTATCTTTATATGGTACTAATGCCGGTGGTGTAAAGGGAATAAATCTTAAGAATAAGGATAAGCTTGTATCCGCATTCTATGCTAATAAGGAAGATGACATCTTATTATTAACTCAAAAGAATACAATAAAGAGATTAAGAGTAGATGAAATCCTACTTTCTAAGAGAAGCCATTCAGGTGTATCTTCAATTAAGAAGGTTAAATCTAACCCAACTGAGGTTGTAGATGCAATTAAGATGACTCCAAATCAATTTAAAGAACGTGTAAATATTCATTTAGTATATTTAAATGGTAATTTTGATATTAATGCAGGTGATCTAAAATATAATGTTGCAGATATCGGTAAGCAAATTGTTTTAGAGGATACTACAATTAAAGATCCTGAAATGTTATTTATTGATAAGCCATCAAAGGAAGACACACCTGTTTCACCAGACTACCTAGTTGAAATTAAACAGGATTTATTTAGTCAAGATTTCGGTATTGAAAATGAGACTCCAATAAAGTCTTCTGGTAAGCAAACAAATATATTTGATGAATTAAATGATATTCTTGAAAAAGAAAATAAAAAGGGTAATGATGATGCAAAGCCAAGAAATGAATTTGTATCTAAGCCTGAAATCGATGATAAAGACGATGAAGAGGATATGACCCTATTCAAGAAAATTACATTATTTGATGATTAATCATTAAAAAGCTCTATTTTAATAAAATAGGGCTTTTTCTTTATTTTAATGATAAAATATACGTTTTAGACTTAAAAATTGAAAATATGCGTAAATTTATAGATATTTTATATACATATATAATGTAATTCTTGTTGGTTTATATAATATATTCGGACAGAAAGGCTATGTTTATCTTATTTGCTTGAAATTCATAGATATTTTCTTTATAATATAATAGATAAAGAATATGCAACAGAATTCAGGTGATGGAATGAGCAAAATCAATGATTTAGAAGAACAGGACCTAGGTCCTATCAGCTTGGATGAAGAAGATTTAGCGGAAGTTATAATTCCAGAATCTACTGAAATTCAAAAAAAGAAAAAAAGAAAAGATGATGATGACACTCCAATTGTTTTAGATGAGGATGATCCTAATAACCTTCCTATAGCATTAGAAAGAATTAAAGCTGGATTGGTTGGTACCCTACTTATTAAAGATCAAATCAATAGACCTATGATAAAAAGGGATGATTTAATCCATTTTAGACAGTCAGTTAGAATTGAACGTGGAGACTTTGTATTATATTGTTCACATGATGAATATTTCATAAGACGTGTTATCAAATTTGAAGGTCTAAATATATATGTTGCTGGTGATGATGAAGCTGTTTATCATGTTATCCGTAAGGAAGATATAATTGCAAAGGGCATCGGTAGACAACGTGGAACTAAATATTTATCTTTTGCGTTAGATAAGAGAAAAAATAGATTTTATTTATTTAAGAAAATTAATATGGCTGGTATGAGAATTAAGAAGGTATTTAATTACGATGATGATCAAAACCAGATTGCATTACAAAACGCTATGGAAAATATCAAGGCTCTAGAAACAGAGAAGGTTCAACAAGAAAATACAGATGTAGTCGACTTCGATATGGATGCTGAATTAAAGGGATTCATAAACCCAGATTATTTAGCTAGAGAAGTTGAAGTTAATAGATCTAGAGAAATTTCTACTGTTGTTGATGCTGTTTATAATGAAAAAGAATTCTTGTTTGAAGAAAAGGTTAAAGATAATTCAGATGTTGAATATGTAGATGAAAATGGTAATCCAGTTGAAGTTGATGAAAATGGTAATCCAATTTATCTAGATGAAAACGGAAATAGAATTATGAATTACGAAGTTGTAGATGATGAATCTAATGAAAACCAAGAGGCTGAAGCATTAGAAGAGGCTCAAGTGGAATCTGAAGAGGAATTAGAATCATCTGAGGCTGATGATAATCAAGAAATTGAGTCTTTAGAAGAAGCTACTGAAGAAACTATATCTGAAGGAAATGATGCTAATACTCAAGAAGCTGTAGAGTCTAATGATGAACCAGCTGATGAAACTGCATCTGGGACTGAAGAACAAAAAAATGAATAATATATAGTAAATATAAATAAGGCTACCAAAATAGCCTTATTTTTTTTATGCTTAAAACAGGCAATTTCGAATGACTACATAGTTTTTCAAATGACATTATATAATAAAACAATGCTATTTAATTGTATGTAATACGAGATTGCTAAAAATGAATAATTATTATCAAAATTAAACTTTAGCCAAAAATGGAACTTAATATTTAAATATTAAATTAGAACTCATTAGTCTTTTTGACTAATAAAAAATAATTTCGAATATCAATCTTGTTTTAAAAACTAATACTTAAAATTATTATAGATAAAAAATAGTAATAAAAACTATTTTAAAAATCAAATTTTTTTAAGAGGTTATTAAACCAATTATTCACTATAAATTTTTTCTGAATGTGGTATAATATAAAAAATTAACTAGTTATAATTTATAATTATATTCTACATGTTTTGCGATAGAGAAGATTCTATATAAGGTGCTAAAAAAATATTTCAAAACACAAATAGTATTGAAAACTAGTTAAAGTGATTAAATAAAGTGCATTTTATATTTTTAAAAAGTACATAAGGAATAAATAACACAAAATGTTAGTTAGATTAAGTCTATTTATTATGTGAGATTATTACTTGTTATTTTATATTTATATAAAATATATTTTAAAAATCGCTAAAAATGATTGGGGTGATTAAATATGAGTTTTACCGTTAAATTATTGAATAAAGAAATAGTTCTTAATGAACCAAAAAGAGTATATGAGCTATTCGAGAATAAAGATTATAAATATCTTGCTTGTACTGTTAACGATGTTTTAAGAGAATTAGATTATCTTGTTTCATCAGATTGTGAAATCAAATTATTAGATATTACATCAACTGCTGGTTCAAGAATCTATAGAGCAACTTTAAGATATTTGATAATAATGGCATTGATGAGAATTGATCCTAAAGCAAGGATAACATTTAACTTTAGTGTTTCTAAAAGTATGTATGGTGAGGTAACAAACCTAAGACATAGTTTTGGACAGTATGATTTAGATCAAATAAAAAAAGAACTTGATAATATTATTGCATCTGACCTTCCAATTATAAGAACTACAATTTCAAAAGAAGAAGCTTATGAGTATTATAAGAGTATTGGTTGGGATGATAAGGTAGATATTTTAAAATATCGTGAAAGTGACACAGTGCATATTTATGAGTGTGATGGATTTAAGGATTATATGTTTGGTTACATGCTAAAATCAACAGGATTTATTAAAGCTTATAATCTTAGATTATACTCACCTGGTTTTATATTCCAATATCCTAGAAGTGAAAACAATGGTGAAATACCAGAATTTAAGGATGAAAGGACATTTAGACAAAATCTTAAAATTGCTGGTAATTCAATTAAGCTTACTAATACTGACACAATTGCTAAAATAAATCATCTTGTTGAAGCTGGTAGAGCTTTAGAATATATCAACATTAGTGAGGCACTAATTTCAAGACAGCTAGTCGAATTAGGTAATGAGATAGAACGTGGTAAGGATGAAATTAGATTGATTCTTGTCGCAGGTCCATCTTCTAGTGGTAAAACAACTTTTACTAATAGACTTAGAATTGAACTTATGTCTAGAGGTATTAATCCGTTAATGATTTCAATGGATGATTTTTATAATAAACCACAAGAGGCGCCACTTGATGAATTTGGAAAACCTGATTTAGAACATATCAATGCATTAAATCTTGAGTTATTTGATGAGACTATATTAAAGCTAGTTTCAGGAGAAGAGGTATCTCTTCCTAAATTTAATTTCGAAACATATGAAACAACATTCACTAAGAAGGTTAAATTATCTCATAAAACTCCAATATTGATTGAAGGTATCCATGGCTTAAATGATAGAATCGCACCATCATTACCTTCAAACTTCAAATATAAAATATTTGTATGCCCTGTTGTGCAATATAAAATTGATGATCATACACCAATTTCTATTTCTGATGCTAGACTTGTAAGAAGAATAGTTAGAGATCATGAATTTAGAGGTGCATCTGCAGAAACAACCTTAAATATCTGGCCTTCTGTTAGAGCAGGGGAATTTAAGTGGATTTATCCATATGAGGATAATGCTGATTTTGTATTCAATACTGACTTAGGATATGAACTTTCAGTTCTTAAGGAGTATGCATTACCACTATTAGAAAAAATACCTACTACAAGTGATTGCTATATAGACGCAAATAGATTGATAAAATTCTTAAAATATTACCTTCCGATAACATCAAAATGGGTTCCATGTAATTCACTTTTAAGAGAATTTATTGGTGGTTCTATATTCTACACCGATGATAAATCATAAATAAACGGGCTAAAATTGCCCGTTTTTTTAATTTTTGTTTATAAAATCATATTGTGATGATTGAGGATAATTAAAGCCCAAAAATAACCATTATTAAACAAATTCTTCTAAATTACCTCAAATGAGTGGAAATGAGTAAGTTTAAAATTGAAATAAAACTATGTTTTTGATATAATTATATTGCAATTTTTTATAAGATTTTAGAGGTGAATTAAGAGATGAATTGTTTGGAAAATATCAGTCGTATAACATTCTCTCCTCAGTTAGTAAAAACATTGACTGAATTATACACTTATAAAGGCAAGGATTTTTTCTACGAAAAGCAGCTTGCTGATTATATGAAAGGCATAGTGCAAGATACTATTGAAAAAGATGCAATTTATGCTGGTAAAATATTTGGACTTAATGTTAAAGAAAACAGAGAAAGATTAGTTGTTGTAAATGACTCTGAACCAAAAACAAAAGATGAAAAAATGCTAGCGAATCTAAAGAAGATTTTTAGAATCGTACAAGATAAAGGCGAAGAATTAACGATTGATGATAATGAATTCTTAAAGCTTTCAAATATCATATTCCAGGATGTTAAAGATATTAACTTTAAAACAAGACAAGTTGAGAATGAAAAAGCAGGCTTCTTGGAGAATAAAAAGAATGTATCAAACCGTGATTTATTAGCTAAAGAGTTAAAAATGTATAAAGACATTATTAATGGCAAAAAGGTAGAGGATACACAAGCTATCACAAACCTATATGTGGATTTGTTGCATACAGATATTTTCACTGAACATAATGATTTTATGGCTTTGATGATAGAATATTGCCTACTTTTTAAGTCCAGATTTAATGTGTTTAAATATATTAGTTTCTTTGAGTGTTACTACAACAATTTGAAAGAGTTCCAGACTTATACAGATGAGGCTGGATTCAAGTGGGAAACGGGATTTGCAGACACTCAAAATTTAAATGGTAAGCTTATTGAGATAATGATTGATGGTTATAAAGAAACTGAAGCTATGCTTGAACGCAAGAATTTTGATCATGGTACAGGTAAAAAAGATACAGTAATGTCAGCTATTATGCACCTACCTCAAACGTTCTCAAAAGCCGATGTCAAAAAGGCATGTCCTAGATTCTCTGAATCGACTATACAACGTGCATTAATTGAACTTAGAGATGAAGGAAAAATTAAGCCAAATGGAACAGGCAGATCGGCATCATGGACAAAGATAGTTCACAACGAACAGTTCCAAAGCTCATATAATCAAATGACAATAGAAGAACTTCTAAACGGTCAAAATAATTAAAAAAATACTAAAGGCTCATATGAAAATTATGAGTCTTTTTTGTTTTCTACATAAATACAAATCTAAAAATAGTATAATTCAAGGCGTTTTATAGGCGAAAAGAAAAATTTCGACGTTTTTTAAAATGTACATAAATAATGACACAAATTGAAAATGACAAAATATGCAAATAAAAAGGAATGATTTGGTAGGTTCTATATGGATGCAATGCTACATAAATTGAGTGTATTATTTGAATCTATATATATTGTGCTAAAAATAGCTATAAATATATAATATGACATTATTTTTGCGTATTTTATTAAATATACATAAATAATGACACTTAATAAAAGTAAGCGTTTTTATATATACAAAAAACCAATCATAATATGTTCCTATAATAACTGGATTTAGCCTTTATATAAGGGAAAAAAGTCTGAAATAGCATGAAAATTATGAAAAACTATGAAAACGCTATACTATTTTGACTAGATCAGCATATGAACCCCTTCAACCAGGAGAGAAGAAGTAGAAGAAGAGTACCTTTTTAAATCCTTCGCTTAAGACCTCTTGGGGTTGGCTGTGGCTCCCTCGCTTAAGCTCAGAAGTGGAATTTGAATCGAAATGGATGATTATGAAGAAGCAACTTTTTCGTTTTGTTGTCAAAAACAAAGAAATGCGTTAAACATAGTCAAAACATAGTAGAAGAATTAGTTTATTTGACTAAAAACGCCTAAAATACCCCAAAAAACATAGTCAGATAGTGTTTTTGACTATATTTCAAAGCATATTTCAAGGTTTCTAAAAAAGTAAATAAGTTATCATAATATATATTATGTTAACCAACATAATAATCAATAACGATGGGGGTTTGCTTGATTTTGTGAATAAGTGATTTTTAAACATAGTCTTCTAATCTCAAAAGTACTGCTGAAAAATGTGATTTCTGCCACATTTTTAGCTCAGACAAATCGAAAAAACGATTTTTGGATGATTATAGAAGATTTTTGGATGATTTCACGCGTTGCTTTCAAGTCAGATTAACCCAAATGGACATGTTCATGGGGCGTTTTTGATTATAAACTACCTCATTTTGTTCTTAAATGACTATGTTTTGCTAACTTCGCTTAAAAAATAGGGTCATAGAAAATACCCTATGATTCTGTACGAAATACATATAAGTCTAGATCTTTATAAAAAAGCTACTTTAATTTAGTTATTCCTTCTTTTGATTTAATTTTGTAGAAAAAGCACATTTTATCTTATAGTGATATCTCAACAACTAGTTATCTAAACTAGATTAACAACGAAAATTATTTGCTTTTTTTTCAAGAAAAATTCTTTATTGAATGTTGAAAATTTAGATTATAGATTATGTACTTTTTACCTTTGATTTCGTAAATAATTTTTCCTTAACTTATCTAGTTTTTAAAACTATATACAAATTGAAATTTTTTCTTTTTCTTCTGTTAGGTTCTTTTTAATGTGTTTTTTGATGTGTATGTATTTTGAAAACAATTTTGTTAATATTCTTTTTTTGAAACTGTAACTATTATTCTGAATTTTATAGTTATTGCTTATCTATTATTTATTTCTTTTTCTTATATATTCTTTTTCTTTTCTTATTATATAATTCTTCTCTTTCCTATTTCTTTATCTTGATATTTAGCTTTCTTTATGATATTGAAATTTTTATCCAACGGCTATAAAAAGACATGAACGATTAACGCTCAATTGGATCTTTTTGAATTCATTTTCTTATCTGTTTTTTGATGCTGATTTTGAGATTAGGAAAAGGATAATTTTTTAACTTTTTTCTTTTGGGATTCTTACTTTTGACTACTGCTTTTGTAACATGATTTTTAAACTAAATAAGAACTCTTTCTAATGATACATATCATTACGCTTCGATTTTTATATGAAATGAATAGAAGATTTTGATGCATATTCGATCTTCGATTCGTTACAATGAATACTAACATTTTGTTAGTTTTTTTAGTGTTGATTATGCATATAATTATCTATCTCGTTTTGTCATAAAAATTAGCATTTTTTATAATGAAAAACCATATTTATTTTTAAATTGTATCTAATTACTTAAACAACATTAATTTGATTATAATATTCTTTTAACTTGTTTTTAAAACTAGTTGTGTGCTGAAATTTTTTGACTATTATGTGCTGCTTGATAGTACTTAAAGCTATATGCTTTTTGACTATTATTTGAACGAAAATCAGGCGTAAAAATCATAGGAAATTTTGATGCTTTATTATGCTTTCGTAAATTGATTATACTTAACTTAAAAGTTAAGAGGAATCTTTTTGAGATACAATAAAATGCGTTATTCGCAATGTCTAAAGGAATATTGAAATCTGATTAAAATAGCATGCTCCAGGAAACTTTTTTAGTCATTTAAATTTGTACTTTTTTTATTGGATGGATATCTCACTCTGTGATAATTTAGAGAACTTAATCCATGAATCTGTTGGTGAAAAATGCATTATTTTTTTATGATCTATAATTTGCTTTTTTGCTTAAAATGAATGCTAAAATTTTGTGCTTATAAATAAAACACTTTTATAGTTGATTTTTCCTAGATTTTTTTATAGAAAATTGCATTTGTCTTTAATGCTTGCATTAAGGCTTAAAAAAATGTTTTCTTTTGTGACACCATTTTTCGATTATTTTTTGCTTTTTTTACTTGGGACAAATGATAAATCATTTTAGTTTGATACTACTTCTGAGAACTTAAAAAAAGCACTTAAAATTGATAAATTTTCGTTAAATAAGTTTATGAACTTGAATTCTAAATGAACACTTTAAATCTGGAATTAATGCTTATTTTCTTCTTTTTAGATTTTGATTTGCTTCTGCTTTTTTTTATTCGGTTTCTAAATAGTTGGTGCTTTTGTAAGCTTCTTTTTGTTTAAATTTAAGCCTTAAAATTTGCCGTTTTTTGCGTTTTTACTATATTCCTTAGTGTTTGATTGTATATCTGTTTTAAAGCTAAAAATAAGAAAAAATAAGCATACTTTTTGATGCTAATCTTTTTATTTTGTTTTGCAAGTAGTTTGTAAAACTTCTTGTGTCAATGAATTGTAATTATTAAATGGTTTCTAAAACTAGATTGATTTCGAAATATTTTTTTGAGGGATGACCTGTATAGCTGATAGAGTATTTTGCTATATTGTTACCATATAATGGTAAGACATAGGGAATTTATTACGCATCGAAATATGATTTTGAACACATTTATATGTCTCGATTTGTCTCAAATAATGGCATATAAGTGATAATTTACAATTATTTCAACTTTAAAGTAATTTTGGATATTGTGATATTTGGTATTTATACATTTGTGTAGTGATTATAAAAACTAGTTTGATAATCGAAATTATCTATTTTTTGTAGTATGATTTCAGATATCTTTTTACTTAATATTTAAATATTAAAGTGTTAATTTGCTGCTTTTTGATGATATTTTTATACATATAGTATTTTATATAAGTATATGGAATATTTATTATTTAACAAAATAGTATTAAAAACTAGATTAATAACTGAAATATAAAAAAATTATTATGTATTATAAATAAAAAAATCACCCACTTAAGTGAGTGATAATACATATTATTTTGTTATTTCTTTTAAGAATGATATTCCTATTCCTGGATTTTTTACTTTAAAATTTTCTGCGATAGTTGCACCGATATCTGCAAATGATGTTCTTAGGCCTAATGATCCATGACTAATTTTATTATTATATACTAATAGTGGTACATATTCTCTTGTGTGGTCTGTTCCTTTCCATGTAGGATCATTTCCATGGTCAGCTGTTATAATTAATAAATCATCATCTTTTAGTTTTTTTATTAATTTTGATAGCTCTTTATCAAATTCCAAAATAGCATTATGATATCCTAAAACATTTCTTCTATGACCATATTTTGCATCAAAATCAACTAAATTAGTAAAACATAATCCTATAAAGTCTTTATTTAATAATTCTAGATTCTTTTCCATTCCATCATTGTTAGATATTGTTTTAATTGAATCAGTTATACCCATACCATTAAATATATCATTTATTTTACCTATAGCTATTACATCATAACCATTTTCTTTTAGTGAATCTAATACTGTTTTTGATGTTGGTGATACTGCATAGTCATGTCTATTTGGAGTTCTTGTAAAAGACATTTTATCTTCTCCAATAAATGGTCTTGCAATTACTCTTCCGACCATATATTTTTCATCCATACATATTTCTCTTGCTATATTACAGCATCTATATAATTCTTCTAATCCAAAATATTTTTCATGAGCTGCAATCTGTAATACAGAATCCTCTGATGTATACACAATCATAGCACCACTTTTTATAGATTTTTCTCCAAGCTCTTTTAGTATTTCAGTTCCTGATGCTGCATAATTTCCAATTATATTATGTCCTGTTTTTAGAATTAACAAATCTATTAATTCCTTAGGGAAACCATTTTTAGTAAAAGTTTTGAATGGCTTTATAGTCTTTATTCCCATCATTTCCCAATGTCCTGTTAAAGTATCCTTTCCAACTGATGCTTCATGACACTTACCATAAAAACCATTTTTTGGTTCTATCCTTTTAACACCTTTAATATCTTCGATATTACCAATTCCAAGTGATTCCATTTCTTTAATATTTATACCATTTAATTTATCTGCAATATGCTTAATTGTATTTGCTCCATCATCACCATAATTTATGGCCTCAGTATCAGAACCAATTCCTAATGAATCACATACAATTAAAAAAACTCTTTTAAATGTCATCATCTTCACCTCTTTTTGCAAGTGGGTGAGTTTCATCATACATTTCTTTAAGTCTAGATTTATCAATATGTGTATAAATTTGTGTTGTAGATATATCCTCATGTCCTAATAGCTCTTGAACAATTCTTAAATCAACACCACCCTCAAGAAGGTGTGTTGCAAAGCTATGTCTTATAGTATGTGGTGATATATTTTTAGTTATACCATTATCTATAGCAAGCTTTTTAATATATTTAAAAAAGCCTTGTCTAGACATTTTTTCACCTTTATAGTTGAAGAATAATAAGAAAGTATTCTTATCCTTCATTAATATAGGTCGTGCGTGTTCAACATATTTTCTAACATATGAAACAGCCATATCTCCTATAGGTACTAATCTTTCCTTATCACCCTTACCAATAACTGATACATATTTTTCTTTTAGATGTAATTCTCTTACTGTTAAATCTAATAATTCAGTAATTCTTAATCCTGCTGCATATAATAATTCCATCATTGCTCTATTTCTAATAGATAAAACATCCTCTTGATCTATTGATGAAATCATTTTATTTATTTCATCCTTTGATAAAACAACAGGTAGTGGCTTATCAGGTTTTGGATTATCAATTAGCAATGCTGGATTGTCTCTTATATTTTCTTCTTTACATAAATATCTATGAAAATCTTTTATTGCAGTTATTTTTCTTGCAATAGATGTTTTACTTAAATCCTTTCTTTTTAATGATTCAATATATCTTAATATATCCTCTCTTGTTATTTCAGAAACATCATTTATATTTTCATATTTTACTAAAAAATCTTGATATTGTCTTAAATCAGATATATACGCATTGACTGTGTTTATAGGAGAACCCATATCATCTTCTAAATAGAATTTAAAGTTAGATATTTCATAAAATTCTATTTTATTTTCATCTTCTTTTTTTCTCATTATACAAACTCCCTAAATGCAACATTAGCTAAAAATAATTTATCAGGTTTAATTTTTATCTTATCCCCATTTATTTCTATAATGTCCTTTTTTAATAGTCTTTCTATTTCATCTTTGAAATCAGTTAGTAAATCATTTTTAAATAATTCAAAATATTTATTCTGGCTTACACCATCTACTAATCTTAATCCCATCATCATAAATTCTTTCTTTTTATCGATATTTTCGATTTTTATTGAATCTATGATTACAATATCATTTTCTAAATAATCTTTCATTTTTGAGCAATTTTCATATCTTATTTCAGATAAATACCCTGCCGCAGCCAAACCACAACCTATATATTCTATACAATTCCAATATTTTAGATTATGTAATGAATAATATCCATTTTTAGCAAAATTAGATATTTCATAATGATGGTATCCCATGTTTTCTAATTCTTTTTTTATGTAATAATACATATCAGCAACTAAATCATCATCTGGGAGTTTTAATAGGCCTTTATCATATTGGTATTTAAAAACAGTTTTATCTTCTAAAATTAATGAATAATATGATACATGAGTAATATCAAGTGATTTAATGAAATCTAAATTATTTTTAATATCATTCATATCCTCATATGGGAATCCAAATATAAAATCACAATTGATATTATTGATTCCAAAATCCTTTAGCAGTTTTATTGAGTCAATTACCATTTTTTTATTATGACTTCTATTAATTAATTTAATTGTTTCTTCTTTTATGGATTCTATTCCTAAAGATACTCTTGTAAAATTATATTTTTTTAGAAGCGCACATAGGTCATATGTTATAAGCTCTGGATTTAATTCTATTGTTGATTCTTTTGAGTTTTTTAATACATCATCAATAGATATAAATATTTTTTCTAAAAGCTCTAAGGATAGTGAATTTGGAGTCCCTCCGCCTATAAATACTGTATCTATTTCTTTAAAATGTTTCTTATATGATGAGATTTCTTTTATAAGCTTAGAAACGTATTTAGTTTTTATACAATCAGAAGATACCATTTTAGGAAAGTCACAGTAGCTACAAATATTTTTGCAAAATGGTATATGTATATATAAGCCCTTCATATTTTTATGCTCCTTACTATCAAAAATTATAACATATTATGTAAACCAGAAAAAGAAAAAAATAAAAGAGATAAGGAATATCCGTATCTTTAAAATCTTCAGTTGGTAGGTTGTTAATTTAAAGAAAAGCTTCAATTCTTCGGTTGGTAGGTCGTTAAACAATTTAGGAGTACAAAAAAAGATATCCCTAATCTATAATGTAATTGCTAGATAACACTATGGAAAGAAGGGATACCCGTAAATAATTATAATCCATATGATGATATTTTCAAAGATGAACGTATCATCATTGAGTCTAAGGATACTTTTGAAAATTTAATTATTTTTAAAGCTTATTTAAAACCTAAAGATGAATATATTTGTGATGTATGTAAATCAAAACATATAATCAAACATGGTTATTACTATAAAAATATTTTAGATAAAGTATTCCCAGATTATAAAACAAAGTTTATATTAAAAATTCATAAATTTAAATGTAAAAACTGTTCACATATATTTCAAGATTCTACTTCTATTATTGAACCTAAAAAATCTATTTCATCTCATCTAAAATTGCTTATTTTAAATGATCTTAAATTTGATGTTTCATTATCAACTATAGCTGCTAAATATAATTTATCTGTTCAATCCGTTTATAATATTTTTGAAAGTTATGTATCTATTGAAAGACATAAACTTACTGATGTTGTATGCATTGATGAATTCAAGAATCTAAAATCTCAAAGTGGTAAATATGCTGCGGTTCTTCTAGATCCAACTAGGCCTAGAATAATTGATATTATTGAATCTAGGCGTTTAGAAACATTAAATGACTATTTCTTCAGCATTGATATAAAGGAAAGAGATAACGTAAAATATTTCATTTCTGACATGTACGAATCATATAGAACTATCAGAAAAACTTTTTTACCAAACGCTATTCATATTATTGATCATTTTCATTTTGCTAGATATGTTTATGATGCTTGTGACAAAGTTAGAATAAGAATCATGAACACTTTACCAAATAATTCTAAAGAATATAGATTACTCAAAAAATACTGGCATCTTTATATTAAACCATCGTCAGATTTAGAGGAGTATCATCAGTATAATCCTTATAGAAAATGTAAAACTTTTACTTCAGAAATAATTAGCGATTATTTATCCATAAATCAGGATTTACAATATGCATATGATTTGAAAGAACAATTTATTGATAAAGATAAATCAATACATTTTGAAACCAGAGCTAAAGAATTAAAAGAAATCATAGAATTATTCAGAGACTCTGAATTTGAAGAGTTTATTACAGTTAGTAAAATGTTTGAACGTTGGTTTGATGAAATAGGTAATTCTTATATTCGCTTTGGAGATAGACGACTAAATAACGCTTATCTTGAAGGCAAAAATAATAGAATTAAAGAAATCAAAAAAATATCCTATGGTTGTAACAGCTTCTACTATTTTAGAAATAGGATAATGTATGTCATTAATGGTGATGAACCTATAGGAAGAGTTGATATTTCTAAAATACCAAGACTAAAAAGAAAATAAAAAAATATGTGTTATTTAGCAAAAAGAACAGATTCATTTTGAACCTGTCCTTTTTTACTTTTTTCTTAAATTCTTTAGTTGGTTGGTTGCTCTAACAACCTACCTACCAACCGGATTTTTTAAAGAATC
>JAEEGL010696099.1_pt1 | contig 38707 bp, 31 predicted proteins | sample 9134231 | NCBI WGS metagenome assembly JAEEGL01 (sample SAMN16246548, study PRJNA631951) | gut metagenome | biome: gut microbiome; feature: rumen; material: fiber-attached | host: Bos | place: Iran: Karaj | collected 2018-10 | reverse complement strand
GACCTCCTCCTCTTCACCGGCGGCATCGGCGAGAACGCTTGGTTCATGCGTCGTCCCATCCTCGAGAACATGGAGTGTCTCGGCATCAAGATTGACTTCTCCAAGAACGACAACGTCATGGGCGAGGATATCATCCTCTCCACTCCCGACTCCAAGATGGCCGTCGTTGTCGTCACCACCGACGAGGAATACGTCATCGCCAGCGATACCTACAGCCTCGTCAAAGGTCTTTAATCGTTTAGACCCAACCACAATCACACAATCGGGATGTTCCTCGTCCGCGGGAACATCCCGATTCTAATTGGCACGCAGCCGTCCCTGCCTGCTGCCCCCCCAAAAAAAGTAAATTACCTGTCGACCGATTTCGGTCGACAGCCCCAAAATCCACCCCCCCCTAGCAAGACTAGCAAGACTAGGAATACTAGCAAAAAAATCCTCACTCACGATGCACCCTTCGCCCCGTCCCTGTTTCATCTTCCGTCTGCTGCTTTGCTTGTTGTTGCTGGCACCGATGGGCCTCGCCTATGCGCAGCAGGGACCGGTCATGAATTCCTCGGGCCGCGATTTCTGGGTTGCCTTCCTTCCCAACAATTCGGGCACACCCCAATTGGTCATCACCGGCATCGAAGGCACCACGGTCGACATCTCCGTTCCGAATCTCCCTTGGTCGACATCGGTCTCCGTCCCGGAATCGGGCATCACCACCGTCGACCTCCCTTCCTCACTTATCTCTAGTTCGTTGGCCAACCGCCGTTACCCCTTCGGCGTCCATGTCAATTCCTCTGCCGACATCCAGCTGCTGGCTTTCTGTCATCACGACCACTTTACCGACATTACCTCGGTGCTCCCCACGCGGGCCCTTCGCACCCGCTACATAGTCCAGTCCCTGCCGCCCATCAGCGAATACCTTAGCATCGTCTCTACCGTCGATACCACGCAGGTCACCGTCCGCATCCCTGCCAATGCTTACAACCAAACCGCTGACCATCCACCGCTGCTCCACGACAGCCTGAGGACATTCTCTCTCGCCAAGGGGACTGTCTATCTGCTCTCGGGACACTACTCGGGCGCCGAAATCACCTCCGACTTCCCTGTGGCTGTTTTCGTTGGCAACAAGGAAACCCGGGTCAGCACTACCGACAATCCGTCCGACTGCGATTACTCTGACCACCTCTACGAGCAGATGCTCCCGGTCTGCTACTGGGCCGACACCTTTGTCGTCACGCCTACCACGATGCTCTCGGGGGGCAACATCGTCCGCGTCACCGCCGCTGCCGATAGCACATACCTTTTTCGCGACGGCGTCTGCTTCGACTCGCTCGACATGGGCATGAGCTCTCAGTTCCTTTTGTCACCCAGTGAGACGGCGTTCCTTACGGCTTCAAATCCTGTCGCCGTCGGACTCTATCTTACGGGCTTCACCTGCAACGACAGCATGGGTGACCCCTCGTCGGTCTTTGTCACGCCGCAGATTCAGGGTCTTTCGGAAATCACTTTCGCTTCGGTTCGGACAATCGTTTCGAGCCACCTCTATTGCAATGTCGTCACCCGCTCGGAATATGTCCCGTTTATGTTCCTTGATGGGAGTTCGGTTTCAGCAAGTTTTCAGCCTGTCAATGACCAATGGAGCTTTGCCGTCATCAATCTCGCCGCCGGTCTGCATCGCCTCAGCTGTACCAATGGTACCTTCACGGCCTATTTCTATTCCTTCGGAGTCGCGGAAAGTTCTGCCTATTCAGTGGGTTCGACTTTCTTGAATCTTGACAACCATCTTATTGTCAATGGGTATGATGCTTCTATGTATCTGGAGGGTGTCCCGCTCTGTTTGGGCGATAATGCCCGTCTCAAGGTCTTCACCCGCGACGACGACTCGGTCGCCCGCTGGTACATTGACGGCACTTTCCTTGCCGAATCCTCGCTCCAACGCAACCATAGCTTCACCACTCCGGGAGTCCACACGGTCACAGCCTTGCTCCATGCGGGCTGTACCGATTGGTGCGACACACTGCACGCCGTCATCAGGGTCATCCCGCCTAAATATGATTCGATTGTCGACGCTGTCTGTGCAGGCTATCTCTATCACTATGGCGACGGTTATTACGCCGCAGATAGTTCCTATAGCTTTTCCTATCTTGGAGCGGAAGGCTGTGACAGCATCGTCACACTGACGCTGAACTCGATACTCCATCCGAGCGATACGGTTTACGGCTTTTTCTGTCCGGGTGACAGCTATTATTGGCGAGACCATGTATTTACCGAACCGGGCAGCTACATCGATACGGTACGTGCCTCTCTGGGCTGTGATACGGTTCGCACACTCATTCTCGCTCCATGGTCCCAGCCGCAGGCTTCTATCGCCACCGAGTCTTTCTGTACGGGCTACAACCTGCACCATCTGGGCGACGGGGCTTATCTGGAATGGTCCTCCGAACCTCACGATCCGCTTCTCGAAGGACACACTCACGACGAGGTGGTCTCTGTCGCTCCGACGGTGGCCACTCGCTATACGCTCGCTGCGCATTTCGACACCGCCCGTCATTGTCCCTCTGAGGCCTCGGTGACGCTTGTCCCTACCTCAGGCACTACCGCACGCATGCGGGTGTTTCCCGAACGGCTTTCCTCCCTCAGCCCGGAATTCGACGCCTACGACCTCACCCCCGATGCTGTTAGCCGCACGTGGATTCTCGACGGCAATATTGTGGGTTTTGAGACCGCTCTCCATGCCGCTGTCAGCGCCGTCCGCGACACCTCAGTGCTGCAACTCGAGGTCTTCAACGGCTTCTGTCACGACACAGCTGTCGCATTGCTCCCCGTGACGCGGGTGTCACTGTGGGCTCCCGACGCTTTTACGCCTGAAGAGGAAATCAACAACCGTTTTCTTCCCGTCGGCGAGGGGATTCTCGACGGCATTCTCTACATCTATGCCCGCAATGGTCTTTTGGTCGCCACGCTACCGGACATCACCGACTTCTCCGACCGTTCGCAGGGTTGGGATGGCCGGCATAACGGCACCCTTTGTCCGCAGGATGCCTACGTGTGGATTCTCTACTATCACTCGGCCGACAATCCAGCCATCATTCGCACTGCCAAAGGCACCGTCACCCTCCTTCGCTAAGTCCACCCCCTGCCGTCGACCCGGATAATCTCCCCAATCGTGCCAAAAAAACAAAAAAAAATCCTTTTTTTTTGAAAAATTTTTGTAAATTTGCACAATTGAAATAGAGCGTTCAAAATTTGCATAAAATAAATCTAACATATTATGGCTAAGAAGAGTATCCTCCCTGGCAAAGCCAATTCGTATCCTTGGACTTTTGCCTCCGTTGGCGGCGTGACCCGCGTGACAATTAATTCCGGCGAAGACATCGCCCATCTCGATGAACTCGACCAAAAGCTGTGGACTGTCCTCAGCTGCCCAGTCAAAGGGCTTGAATTCGACGAAGAAACCCTTACCTTGATGGACTCCGACAACGACGGCAAAATCCGCGTCAACGAAGTCATCGCCGCTTCCAAGTGGCTCGTCGCCGCACTCAACGACAGCAACAGGATCCTCGCCGGCGACGACCATATCGCCCTCGCCGACATCAACGAATCCAGTGACGAGGGTGCCGCCATTCTCGCCAGCGCCAAACGACTGCTGGAACGGGCAGGGGAGGAGCGCGACAGTGTCTCTCTCGACGACGTCGCCAAGGCGCGCGAGGCTTTCAACGAGAAAGTCAAAGCCAAGGATGACGCCACTGCCGCCACCGTCGACGAACGTCCCTACGGCGACAACACCGACGACGCCATCGCCGCCGTCAACTCCATTCGCGAAAAAGTGGCCGACTTCTTTATGCGCTGCAAACTCATCGCCTTCGACGAAGACTGCTCTGAGGCGGTCGATGTCTCTGTCGAGAAAATCCAGGCCATCAGCGAGAAAAACCTCGCCACCTGCAGCGACCAGATCGCCGACTACCCGCTCGCGCGTCCCAACAAGGAACTCAAGCTCTTCCTCGCCAAGGGCGTCAACCCGGCTTGGCAGGCAACCTTCGAAAAGGTCTGCGCCCTCGCCCTCAAGGTCGACTACCCCGACGCCGAATCCATCGACGAAAGCCAGTGGAACGCCGTGGTCGCCAAACTCGATGCCTATGTCACCGGCCTCGCCGACGACAAGACGGCCAAGGTCGAAAACTTCGACAAGGAGATGGAAGAGGAAGATGCCGACATCAAGCTGGTCAACAAATTCCTCCACTGCTACCGCGACTTCTACAAGCTGCTGAAAAACTATGTGGTCTTCGCCGATTTCTATACCCGCGACAAAAACAAACTGGCGGTCTTCCAGGCGGGCCAGCTCTACATCGACCAGCGCTGCTGCGACCTTTGCATCAAAGTCTCCGACATGTCCAAACATGCCGACATGGCGGGCCTCAGCGGCATGTTCCTGGTCTATTGCCATTGTGTCTCCAAGGTCAAGGGTCTGGAAATGGATATCGTCGCAGCCCTCACCGACGGTGATGTCGACGACCTCCGCGTCGGCAAGAACGCGGTCTTCTACGACCGTACGGGACTCGACTGGGACGCCACCGTCACCAAGATTGTCGACAACCCGGTCTCCGTCCGTCAGGCCTTCTGGTCGCCCTACAAGAAGCTCTGGAAGTTCATCACCGACAAAATCAACAAGAACGCCGCCGAAAAAGAGGCCAAGCAAATGGACAACCTCACCGCCAAGGCGGATACCGCTACCGACAACCTGACCGCCAAACCGGCCGACGCTGCAGCCCCGGCTCCCGAGGCCCCTGCCGAGAAAAAGACGCCTTTCGACATCGCCAAGTTCGCCGGCATCTTTGCCGCCATCGGCTTGGCATTGGGCGCCATCGGCGCCGCACTGGCCGGACTCGGTGCCTTCGTCTTCGCCAAATGGTACAACATCATCATTCTTCTGGGTCTCATCGTTCTTGTCATCTCGGGTCCCTCCATGTTCATCGCCTGGACCAAGCTCCGCAAACGCAACCTCGGCCCTGTCCTCAACGCCAACGGCTGGGCCATCAACGCCCAGGTGCGCATCAACACTGCCTTCGGCGCCACCCTCACCAGTCTGGCCAAATATCCCATCGTGAAGCTCCCCGACCCCTACGCCGACAAGAAAATGCCTTTCTGGAAGAAATGCCTCATCACACTTGTCGTTCTGGGCGGCATCTTCTGCGCCCTCTACTTCACCAACACGCTCCGCTATGTAGGACTCCCCTACAAGGATGAGGCCCCTGCCGCTGTCGCTGACAGCGCTGCTGCCGAAACTCCCGCCGCAGCCGCTCCCGCCGAGGCTCCAACAGCAGAGGGAACCCCTGTCGAATAATAACACATCATACATCCCACATCAAACATCATACATCAAACATCATACATCAAACCTCAAACCTCATACATCATACCTCAAACCTCATACATCATACCTCATACATCAAACTATGTCCTCTTTTGCTGATCTCTCTTCCTGGTCCTGGCTCATCCAGCTGTTCCTTATCATCGTCGCGCTCCTCGTCGCCAACCTCATCCGCTGCAATGTGCCGCTCTTCCGCCGCAGCTTGCTTCCGTCGGCCTTGCTGGCGGGACTGCTGATTCTGTGCCTCAAGCCGTTGAATTTCTTCAACGAACTGGTCGACCGCCATGTGATGGAAATCATCACCTATCACGCCCTGGGTCTGGGCTTTGTGGCCATGGCGTTGAAAAACAAGAAAATCAAAAGTTCTACCACGACAATGAAGGTGGTCGAGACGGGGGCCGTGACGGCCAGCACCTATATCCTGCAGGGATTGGCGGGATTGCTGATCACCATCCCGATGTTCCTCTGGTGGAAGAACTCCAACATGTTCTATTCGGGGGGTATGCTGCTGCCTATGGGCTACGGCCAGGGACCCGGACAGGCGCTGAACTTTGGTGTGACGTTCAGCGACTGGGCCTCCGATCAGAACATCGCCTTTTTCGGCAAGGACTTCGGCCTCAGCATCGCCGCCATGGGCTTCATCGTCGGCAGTCTGGTCGGCGTGGTCTACATGAATGTCCTGCGCCGCCGCGGCAAACTCAAGGTCTCCGACGGCACCTACGTGGAGAAATACACCCTCGCCGACTATGAGTCGGAAGGCGAAATCCCGCATTCGGAGTCTATCGACAAACTCACCGTCCAGCTCTGTCTGGTGCTGATGGTCTACGCGCTGGTGTTCCTCCTCATGTATGGCGTCCAGCAACTCGACCTCGGCAATTTCGGCGTCAAGACGCTCAAACCGCTGGTCTGGGGCTTCAACTTCCTGTGGGGCACCCTCTTCGGTGTGCTGGTCAAGTGGATCATCGGACGGCTCCGCAAAAGCAACCTCATGCAGCGCGAATACATCAACAACTACACTCTCGACCGCATCGCAGGCACCTGCTTCGACTTCATGATCGTCGCCGGCACCGCCGCCATCGATTTTCACAACCTGCGCGCCATCTGGCTGCCGCTGTTGCTGGTCTGCGCTCTCGGCGCCCTCGTGACCTTCTGGTACGTGCTGCGCTGCTGCCGCAAGCTCTATCCCGACTACACCTACGAGGCCTTCTTCTCCATGTTCGGCATGCTCACCGGCACCGCCTCCAACGGCATGATCCTCCTCCGCGAAATCGACCCGCGTTTCGAAACCCCGGCGGCCAACAACCTGGTCCTCCAGACCATCCCCGCTCTCGCCTTCGGTTTCCCGGTGCTGCTGCTCATGGGCTTCGCCCCCCAGAGCCTCACCAATACCTTCATCTCTGTCGGCATCATGGTCGTGGCCTTGGCCCTCTTCGCCCTCTTCATCTTCCGCAAGAAAAAAAAGAAAGAACAAGAGAAAAGGAATGAAATAAAGTAAAAAACCTAGCAATACTAGCCCTACTAGCCCGACTAGCCAGCCTAGCCCGACTAGAAAGCCTAGCCCGACTAGCCAGCCTAGCCCGACTAGAAAGACTAGCCAGCCTAGCCAGCCTAGCCAGCCTAAAAAGCCTAGTTAGCCTAGCCAGCCTAGAAAAATCCCCCCCATCATGAAAAAAAATATCCTCCTCTTTAGCGCCAGCCTCTTTTTGAGCTTTCAGCTGTCAACCGTCAACCCTCTCCTGGCACAGGAATCCCACGTCCGCACGGGCTGGAACTTCGGAGTCCTCCCCAGCGTGGCCTTCGATGCCGACCTCGGTTTCCAGTACGGTGCCCTCACCAATATCTACTACTTCGGCGACGGCTCCACCTATCCGGAATACCTCCATTCCTTCTATGCCGAGGCGGCCTATACCACCAAGCATTTCGGCATCTTCCGCACCTCCTACGACTCCAAATATCTCATCCCCAACCACCGTCTCAGCGTCGACCTCACCTACCTGCCCGACCAGATGTGCGACTTCTACGGCTTCAACGGCTACAACAGCAATTACATATCGGCCTTCGCCAGCCAGGATGACCCGGCTTACATCACCCGCGCCTTCTACAAATACCGCCGCGACCTGTTCCGCTTCTCGGCTGACCTCCAAGGCGAAATCCACAAACCTTGGTATTGGAACGTCGGACTCGGCGTCCTCCATTTCAATGTGGGTTCCGTCGATGTCGACCGCCTCAACAGGTTCACCCGCGATGAGGCCGACTACCTGCCCGATACCGTCACGCTTTTCGACCACTATGTCACCGCTGGCTATATCCGTCCTAGTGAAGCCGATGGCGGCACGCATCCCTACATCCATGGCGGCGTAACCTACGACACACGTGACCGGCTGCAAAACCCCACTCGCGGTATCCACGCCGACGCCTTCATGACCTACTATGCCGATTTTAATGGCGAATATAACAACCTGAAGTTCAATGCTTGCTGGCGCCACTACATTACCTTGGCCCCCAAGCGACTCATCCTCGCCTACCGTGTCGGCACCCAGCTCAACCTCGCTGGCGACTGCCCCTTCTACCTCAACACCTACCTCAACCAGCTCTATATGCAGCGCGTGGTCTACGAAGGTCTCGGCGGTGCCAACTCGGTGCGTGGCATCATGCGCAACCGCATCCTCGCACCCGGCGTGGCCTTCGCCAATGTCGAGCTTCGCACTCAGCTGTTTAGCTTCAAGGTCGGCAAGAACCAGTTCTACATCGGTCTCAACCCCTTCCTCGATGCTGGTTGGATTGTTCAGCCCTATGAATCGTCGGTTGTGTATGTCCCTGGAACCACTCCTGACATATACCCATACAACATTGACGCACCACGCCTCTACGCACCCCACCTCGGCGGCGGCTGCGGACTCAAAGTGGCCATGAACGACAACTTCGTCCTCTCCGTCGACTGGGCCACCGCCTTCGACAAGCAGGACAACGGCAAGTTCAGCAACCTCTACATCAAAATGGGCTACATGTTCTAGCCCCCTTCCTCTCGCAAACAAGCGTCACCACTATCGGCCGCTACCGGCTGGCAATCCTTCATAACCATGGCCAAAATCCACCCCGAAAACCACGATGGCTTCACGGGCAACTTAGGCCCGCTCACTGTCTCCCGCTGGAAAGACAAGGTGGTGGTGAAGTCTCGCCAGACGGGACCCTCCCGCCCCAAGACTGTCGCCCAGCAGCAAGCCAGCCGTCGCTTCGGTCTCCTAACTCGCTTCGCCTCCATCGCCAAAGAATACCTCAACGAGGGATTTAAGGGCAACCCCAAAGGCAATGCCCAGCATGCCGCCATCGCCGCCAATATGCAGACAGGTGTCACAGGCCTCTGGCCCGACTACCGTCTCGATTACCCCCATTTGCAACTCTCCGAAGGTTCGCTTCCGTCACTGCAGTCGTTCCGTGCCGATGCCGTCGCGGGAGCTCTGCATGTCGCCTGGCAGCCTGCCGCGCTGCCGGCCGACGGACGGCTCATGCTGATGCTCTTCAACTCCGACCGCGAAGAGGCGGTGGTGCTCACCCATGCGGCCGCTCCCGACAAGGAATCCCTGCGCGTCTCCTTGCCCGCTGCGTGGCACCCTGCCCGAATCTACCTCTACGCTTGTTGGGTCAACTCCTCCACGGCGGGTCCTACCGCCGTCTGTGGACCTGTCTGCTCATTGCCGTCCGACGCCTCCACGCCGCCATTTCGAGGCAAAGTCGCCACTGCCAACAAAAAAACGCGCCGTCGGCGCCGCCGCACCATGGATGCTGACTGGCAGCCCTCTCAGGAGGACAAAGACCATGTCATGGAACTCTCGGGCGTCGTTGGACCGGTGATCTTCTACGACTACAAGGACATACACTGTCTCCGCTCTCGCTACACCGTCCGTAAAGAACCTACCGAAGCCAAACGTCGGGCAAACCAGCGCTTCGCTGCCCTCACACGCTTTCTACGCCTCTCCAACGACTTTCTGAAAGTGGGACTCGCCGCCTATGCCGCGACAATGTCGCAACTCAACGCGGCCATCAAACTGAACTACAAACCAGCCTTTGCCGCCTCGGGCGAAGGGTTGCAAATCGACTTCAGCGCCCTTAGCCTCTCTGAAGGACCGCTCCCGCCGCCACAAAAACTGTCGGTCGTGCGCAGCGATACCACCCTCCACCTCACTTGGCAACCCTCTCCTGGTGCCGCCGATGACATCCTTTTCGTCACCCTCTACCACGAAACCACCGCCCAGTCTCAAACGTTCATGAATGCCGCCACCCGTGTCGACGCCTCCGCCGCGCTGCCGCTCTCCCAAGAATGCTCCCGCCCCGGACGTCTGCACCTTTACGCCGCCTTCCGCTCCGACCCCAAACCCACCCACGATCCCTCCCTGGTCAGTGACAGCATATATCACCTTATCCTCATCCCCTAAAAAAGCAAGAATTGTTAAGCTGCAAAAAAATAATATCCGTTTGCATTCGCCGTTAAAACCGTCCTGCGTAGCCCCTTCGAGTAATTCGCCATTATAACCGTCCCGCGTAGCCCCTTCGAGTAATTCGAGTAATTCGCCGTTTTTATTGTACCGCGTAGCCCCTCAAAAACAATTCGCGTTCCCATATCCTTCAAAAAATTCCCCCGACATTCGCCTTGAACAAATTCTTTTCTGTAAATTTGCAATTTGTTATTTTTTTGATAAATATTCATAATTATGTATCGTACACATACTTGCGGTGAACTCAACCTCACCAATGTCGGTCAAACCGTCACCCTCTGCGGCTGGCTCCAGCGCTCCCGCGACTTGGGTGGCATGACTTTCATCGACCTCCGCGACCGTTATGGCATCACCCAGCTGGCCTTCAATATGGAGACCAATGCGGCTCTCTGCGAACAGGCACGCAAGCTGGGACGCGAATATGTCCTCCAGGTAAAAGGCACCGTCATCGAACGCTCTTCCAAGAACACCAAGATCCCTACCGGTGAAATCGAAATCGACGTCCAGGAACTCAATGTCCTCAACGCTGCCAAGACGCCTCCCTTCACCATCGAAGACCAGTCCGACGGCGGCGACGACCTCCGCATGAAGTACCGTTACCTTGATATCCGCCGCAACCCGGTGCGACGCAACCTCGAACTGCGTCACCGTATGGCGATGCTGGTCCGCAACTACCTCAGCAACCTCGATTTCCTCGAAATAGAGACGCCGTTCCTCATCAAGTCCACCCCCGAAGGCGCCCGCGACTTCGTGGTGCCCAGCCGCATGAACCCCGGCGAGTTCTATGCCCTTCCGCAGAGTCCGCAGCAGTACAAGCAGCTGCTGATGGTTGCCGGCATGGACCGCTACTTCCAGATCGTCCGTTGCTTCCGCGACGAGGACCTGCGTGCCGACCGTCAGCCGGAGTTCACGCAGATCGACTGCGAGATGTCCTTCGTCGAGCAGGAAGATGTGCTCCAGACCTTTGAAGGCCTCGCCAAGCATCTCTTCCACGAAGTCAAAGGCCTCGATTTCGATGCCTTCCCGCGTATCACCTGGCACGATGCCATGCGCCGCTACGGCTCCGACAAACCGGACATCCGTTTCGGTATGGAGTTCGTCGAATTCAACGACGTCGCCAAGGGTAAGGGTTTCGGCCTCTTCGACAATGCCGAGCTGGTGGTCGGTATCTGCGCCCCCGGCTGTGCCGAATACACGCGCAAGCAACTCGACGCCCTCACCGACTTCGTCAAACGTCCGCAGGTGGGCGCCGGCGGCATGGTCTATGTCAAATGCAACACCGACGGCACCTTCAAGTCCTCCGTCGACAAGTTCTACAGCCAGGACGACCTCCGCGCTTTCGCACAGAAGGCAGACGCCAAGCCGGGCGACCTCCTGCTGCTCCTCTGCGGCCCCGCCATGAAGACTCGCACACAGCTCTGCGCCTTGCGTCTCGAGATGGGCAACCAGCTGGGTCTCCGCAACCCCGAAGTCTTCGCTCCGCTCTGGGTCATCGACTTCCCGCTCCTCGAATGGGACGACGAGACACAGCGCTTCTACGCCATGCACCATCCTTTCACGGCGCCCAAGCCGGAAGATGAGGCACTGCTCGACGACCCCAGCCGCTGGGGCGATATCCGTGCCAACGCCTACGACATCGTCATGAACGGCGTCGAGGTGGGCGGCGGCTCCATCCGTATCCACGACCGCACCCTCCAGAACAAGATGTTCCACACGCTGGGCTTCACCGACGAACAGGCACAGGCTCAGTTCGGCTTCCTGATGGACGCCTTCACCTATGGCGCCCCTCCCCACGCCGGTCTCGCCTTCGGCTTCGACCGCCTCTGCTCGCTCTTCGGCGGCGCCGACTCCATCCGCGACTTCATCGCCTTCCCCAAGAACAACAGCGGCCGCGATGTCATGAGCCAGTCCCCGTCCCCCATCAGCCAGGAACAGCTCGACGAACTTTGTATCAAGGTCGAGGTGAAGTAATAGCAGGTCAGGCCGATTTTTATGCCTTTCCCCAGCCCCCCCCCAGTCCCCCCAGCCCCCCCCAGTTAAACCAGAAAAACCAGTTCAACCAGCCCAACCAGCCCAACCAGCCCAACCAGCCCAACCAGAAAAACCAGAAAAACCAGTTCAACCAGTTTAACCAGCCCCCCCAGCCCAACCAGTTTAACCAGTCCCACCAGCAAAAACCATCAAAACCAATGCCCACCAAGTCTATCTTCAAGCAGACTGCCAACTGGCGCAACCTCAACCTTTATCACAAGTCGGATGTGCTGTACCAGTTGACGGTGGTCTTCTGCCGGCGGTTTCTGCCCCCATATGGCGACCGCACGGTGGACCAGATGGTGCAGGCCGCCCGTAGTGGCAAACAGAACATAGTGGAAGGCAGCGAGGATGGCAAGACCAGCTCGGAGATGGAGTTGAAAATGCTCAATGTAGCACGGGCCAGCATAGGGGAGTTGCGCGAAGACTACGAGGACTATTTGAAGAGCCATTCGCTGTTGCAATGGGACAATCAGCATCCCCGTTTCAACAGTATGCTGATATTTTGCCGTGAGCATAACGACTATGCTGACTACGCTTCTATAGTTGAGAAAATGTCGGCCGAGGAGCTATGCAACATGGCCGTTACGCTGTGCCACCTCACCGACAAAATGCTGGTGTCTTATTTGGGATTCTTGGAACAACGTTTTGTCACAGAGGGTGGTATTAAAGAACGGATGCACTCAGCCCGTACGGGTTACCGTCAGGAGCAAGATGCCAGGATGTCCGCCTTGGAACAAGAGAACCAGCGCCTGAAAGCCCTCCTGATACAACACGGAATACCATTTTAGTTAGTCGGGCTAGTCCAGCCTATCTGGTTCAACCAGCCCAACCAGTCCCACCAGAAAACCCAGCCCAACCAGCCCAACCAGCCCAACCAGTCCCCCCAGAAAACCCAGCCCAACCAGTCCAACCAGCCCAATCCCACCCACCCACCCCCCCCAGAAAAACCATGCTGAAACCTCTCATTAAATCCATGCGTCTCCGCACATTGCCCCTGTCGTTGGCAGGCGTGGTGTGCGGCGGCCTTATGGGCTATGCCGGTCGCGACTGTATGCCAGGGACGCATATCTTCCTCGTCCTTACCGCTGTCTCCCTGCAGATACTCTCCAACCTCAGCAACGAGTTGGGCGACCACCTCAGCGGCGTCGATGGCGAGGGTAGGGAAGGCCCCAACTACAGCATGACCGACGGCGGCCTTACCGTCCGTCAGATGTGGCGGGCCATCAACGGCACCGTCGTCGCCTGCCTCATCTCTGGACTCCTCATGCTCCTTCTCTCTTTCCATTTTGAGATTCGCAATCCCAAATTCATCGTTCTCATCCTTCTCGGCGCGGCAGCCATCTGGGCGGCGACACACTACACCTTGGGCAAAAAGCCCTACGGTTATTTCGGTCTCGGTGACCTGTTTGTCTTTATCTTCTTTGGTCTGGTGAGCGTGTTGGGTAGCCACTATGTCGTTGCCCACAACCTATTCGTCACAATGCCCATTTGCACCTTCGCCCCCGCTGTCGGTCTGGGTCTGCTCAGCGTCGCAGTGCTCAATGTCAACAATATTCGCGACATGGCCAGCGACGAAGGCCTCCGTAAAACAATCCCCCTGCGCATCGGTAAACGTGGTGCCAAGATATACCAGACCATCCTCGTTGTGCTGGGCGTCGCCTGCTTTGCCTGGAATTCCCAAGACTTGTGGATGTGTGTGTTGCCAACCTCACCCTTTTTCCTGTGGCACATCGTCGGCGTATGGCGGCGCGACGGCAAGCGCCTCGACCCCATGCTGCCCCTGTTGGTCATCACCACCTTTGTCCTGACCCTGCTGTACGGGGAAGTGTTCTATATCACATACACCACACCTTGGCCCATCTGGTAGTCTATGGCTTATGATTTCAACAAGATAGCAGATACCTACGACCGCCTCAACCACCTCATGACGCTCGGTCTCGACCGTCGTTGGCGCCGTCGTGCCGCAAGACAGCTCTCCGCCGCTCAACCCCGTGCTTCGCTAGCTGTCCTCGACGTGGCCTGTGGCACCGGCGACCTGACCTTGGAGCTGTTGAAGCAGGGTTGTCACGTCACCGGTATCGACCTTTCCGAAGAAATGCTCGAAATCGCCAGGCAAAAAACCGCCTCAGCCAAAGCAAAAGTCGTTTCATCGGATTTGCAATCCGCCAATGCCGCCCCTATCGTCAGTCTCCAACTCGCCGATGCCGAGCATCTGTCCTTCGCCGACGCCTCTTTCGATGCCGTCACCTGCGCCTTCGGTGTCCGCAACTTTGTCCATCTGGAGCAAGGACTCCGTGAGATGACCCGTGTTCTCAAACCTGGGGGTGTCATGGTCATTCTCGAGATGTCCACCCCCGACAGCCCCCTCGTCCGTCCCTTCTACAACCTGTACACCAAGCGGATCATCCCCTGGCTCGGACAGCGTGTCGCCGGCAGCCGCGACGCCTACACCTACCTCCCGTCCTCCATCGAGCGCTTCCCCAAAGGCAAAGCCATGATTTCCATCCTCGAATCCCTGGGTCTCCAAGCCACCCAAAAGAAACACTTCTTCGGCGTCTGCCGCCGCTACCGCTGCACCCCCCACCAGCAACCAGCTGTCATCTCCGGCAACTAGCAATTAGCCTCGGAGAGGCTATATCTCAATAACCCCACACAGACAGAAGAAGAGTGAAGGGATATCACTAGCAATTAGCCTCGGAGAGGCTATATCTCAATAACCCCACACGAAACGAAGTGCCGTGTGGGGGAGGAGGAATCACCAGTATCCCATAAGCGTCTCGGAGAGACGCTACCCCGCACCACAGCAGCAGTTTTTTCGTTGTCACCCTATTCCACCCCTCCAAAAAAAATTCACTCCTCATGTCAGATTTGGGCCGAAAAACGCGTATTATAATTATAGAGAACGCAATCTTCTGGTATCCCCGCTGTCAGACCGCGACCACAGCCCGGCTTACAGGAAAAGAACTCGCCAAACGAACATGAATGAAATGATCACAAACCTCAATTCCCGCCACGAAGCCTATTGTGCTTTTATGAAGCGCCACCACGAGACTGTGTGGAGTGTGTGCTGGCGTTTTGCTCGCCGGAAGGACTCGAAATCCGCTGGACTGGGGTCTGACGACCATGTCGACCGACGGACACGCGCCGAGGACATGGCGCAGGAGGTGTGGATCATGCTTTGGCTGAAGTTCGACCAGCTGAAACCTGAAACATCGGAAAGACAGCAGCGCAAATGGGTCGAACGGGTGGCGGAAAGGGTGGTTATCGACCTCTACCGCCGTGAGAAACCTCGACCGGAACCTCTCACCGACTCCATGGTGGAAAATATTGCCGATGCCGATACCGCTCCGATGAATGAAGACTTGGAAGAACTGATGGCTTGCTTTGGCCCCGAGGAACAGCATCTGATGCGTTTGTATATCGAGGGCTATCGAGGAGATGAAATAGCTGCGATGACAGGTCTCAAACGGGATACCGTCTATCAGCGTATCCATCGTGCCATGTCCAAGGCACGACGGGTGATTCTGGTGATATTGCTGACGGTTGTGGCTACCTCCATTGCTGTTACCGTGGTGCCGCAGTGGCGTGAATGGGTCTTTCCCCGCATGGCGAAAAAAGATAAGCCTTTGGAGGAGTCATTGAAACAATCTCCTAAGGCTGTACCTGTCGGGGACACTTTGCCGGAGACGGTCATCGACACTCCTGCCCGCCGGCATGTGGTGATTCCGCTGATGCCCATTCCGCACTTTTTCGAGGAATCTGGCGGAATGCCTGTCGTTACGTCGAGTTCTACTCATCCTGAGGCACTTGGGGATTCCTGTGGATGTCCCGCTAAACAGGTCCGAAGGTCATGGTGGGACATCAACGACTCGATTGATGACCCCTGCGAACCTGCGACGAAGGAATTGTCCGAAGTGACCATCACTGTCAACGAGAACATTGTTGTCGTGGAAGGAGCGGACAACGAGATGGTCAGTGTCTTTGACGGACAGGGACGCCTTGTGGCGCGAACCCAATGCTACGGGTATTGTATGCTCACCGTCACAGCGGACAACGCAAGTTCAAGGGTCTCGAATCTTGCTCCCTATTGGGTACAAGTGGGCTCCCGTCCACTCCAACAGGTATTCCTTCATTTTCCGCAACTTCATCACTATTAATGTATCTTTATTAATACTATAAAAACATGAAACATAAAGCTTTAAAACTTTTCATTGCGCTTGTCGCAGTGTTGGCGGCTCCTGAGGTCGCGTCAGCTCAGTGGTTTGAATCGGGTGGCATTGTGTACGGCATCACTTCGGAGCAGACCGTCGAGGTGCTGCCGAATTATTATCTACATAACACTCCCTATAGCGGCACCATTGTCATTCCGCAGACGGTGACGTATGACGACATGACCTATACCGTGACAGCTTTGGCCGAAGCGGCTTTCGAGAGTTGCACCACCGTCACAAGCCTCACCCTGCCGCCAACCATCCGCAGCATCGGCTCGCATTGTTTCTACAACTGCACGTTCACGACGCTGCAACTGCCCGACTCGCTGCGCCGCATCGGCGACCATGCCTTCCTTTACTCCAGCATCTCGTCGCTGCACCTGCCGGCCTGCTTTGAAGCGTATGACGAATGCACTTTCTGGGCTCGGAACCTGACCAGCATCACGGTGGACGAGGCCAATCCTCGCTACCGTTCCATCGACGGATGGCTTTACAGCAAGGACAGCCTCACGCTCTGCATCGTGCCCAGTGGTGAGACGGGAGCCGTCGCGGTGCCACAATTCGTGCAGCATCTCGGCAAGATGGCTTTCGGCTTCTGCGGTCATATCACCTCGGTCTCACTGCCCGAGGGGCTGGTCTCTATCGGCGACTTTGCCTTCAACTGCTGCGCGACGGTCGACGGTATTGTCATCCCTTCCACGGTGACACACATCGGCGTCAACCCCTTCTCCTACTGTCCGCAGATGAACAATCTCTCAATCGCCAGCGGCAACACGCATTATGTACTCGACGGCCTAATGCTCTACAGCAGCAACTACGACACACTGGTGTCATGCCACAAGTCAGGCGCCACCGTGATTCTGAATCCCAACTTGAAGGTCTTGGGCGGCTTTGAGAATAACACATGGGTACGAAATATCGCCATTCCCGAGAGTGTGACCGAAATCACCGAAAACTGCTTCAACGGTTGCCAGATTATCAGCATTATGCTGCCGACGCACATGAAGTCGATAGGTCGGAAAGCTTTTTCCGAGAACGACCGGCTGACCACCGTCACCATGCCGCAGACGCTGCTCTTTATGGGACAAGGTGCGTTCGAGCATTGTTATGCGTTGACCTCTATCATTATCCCCGACTCGCTGCGCGTCATCCCCAAAGAGGCCTTCAACTCGTGCATAAGACTCAGCTCCGTTACCTGGAACAACGACGTTGAGGAGATTGGCGACTATGCCTTCTGGGCATTGTCGCAATATAGTTCAACCCATATCACTAATCTTGACTTCCCTGCATCGCTGAAGAAGATCGGCGATTGTGCTTTTGGTGCATGCAACAACGGTCTGCGTTCGGTGACCTTCCACGGGCAGGTAGACACTCTGGGCACTGCTGTTTTCGAGAGCGCCAACCTCCAAAAGATTCGCTTCACTGGCGGCTTGCCTCCTGCCATCAAGGGTGACGGTCCCCTCTATCTGATAGGCCAGATAGACACCATCGTCATTTGTGGCAATCTCGATGCTTGGCTGTCCGACAGCTACTGGGGGCAATTCGCCGACCGCTACATTGAGGACTGCAGCGTAGGCATCGGCGATCCTGGGTACGCGGACGTCTCCGTCCGCATATTTTCCCACGATGGCCGCATCATCGTCGAAGGTGCTGAGGGCGAGCCCGTCCGCATCTATGACATCACTGGCCGCCAACTGTACTCAACAACACATCATACTTCTTCCATCATACATCTTCCATCTTCCGTCTATCTGGTCAAAGTCGGCAACCGCCCGGCTCGCAAAGTGGCTGTAGTACGATAAAAAAAAACTACAGTGTCAGTATCAGGGCAGGGCGGTTGCCGATATTGAGGTAAAACTGGTAGCTCCATCGGCAGAAATAGATATTGTTGACGGGCAAAAGGTCGATAACACATAAATTGCGGGCTTTCTGTGTGTACACAAGTCTGCCGCTCATATCGTAGATTCGTATCCTCTCCCCCTCGGAACCGGGGACTGTGATAGAGGTTCCGTTGACCAAAAGGGTCAGACTGTCCCGTTTTTCAGGCGTTGGCAATTCCTCGGAATATGTCATGAGGTCCGACAGGTTCAAGGGGGACATGCGCTCCAAGGGCTCTATCTTATGTAAAGTGTCTCTCTTGACAGTCGGCGGAGTCGCCAATGTGTCATGCAGCGGTGTGACCGTGGGGGCAACATCGGGTGGCTTGGAGATGGAATCTGTGACTGCTTCCTCGGGTTTGTCGTTGTCGAAGAAAAAGTGTCGCCACTGCGGGACAAGGGCGATGGCCACGGCTGAGACAAACAACAGGGCAAGTAATACCAGAGCGATACGTCGCATCTTCTGTATGGCACGGTGCAGGCGTTGGTAGTAGTTGTCGCGGCTGATGCCCATTTTCTTGCCTATCTCGTCACCGTGGTATCCCTCCAGGTAAAGTCGAATCAGCCGTTGGTCGTCGGGGTCGAGTGTGGAGAGGAGGTCGTCTAGTAGTTCTTTCCGGTGTTGCGCATCGTCATCGGTGTAACTGTTGGACAGACTGTCGGAAATCGGGACGGTGGGCGGTTTCTGCTTTCGGCCGAACTGATAGAGAACGGAACGTGTCTGCCATCGAACCCATGACCGCTCCTGTCCGGGCGTGGCATCGGGACGCAGTTTCTCGAAGTTTTCCCACAACGCCAGGGAGACCTCCTGCAGCATATCGCAACAGCGGTCGTGGTCGCCACCCGTCCAATGCCAACACATGCGCCACAGCATTTTGCGGTGGCGCATAAGCAAGGCGGTGTATGCATTGTGAAGGTTCATTTATGTCGCTGCGCTTGAAAGGTGAAATTTCTGGAGGATGGCTTTGCAACCTTCCCTCTTTTCAAGAGGGAAACGACACAGAGGCTTTGAACGTATGTTGGATTCACTTCTTTTTTTCCTTTTTTTTCGTTTTTTGTTCACCGGACTTTGTTTTTCGTTCGGGATGGGGGAAGGGTGCATCAATCCATGCGGGTCTCCATGCGGCGAGTGATCCGGGTTTGAAGAAACCGACTCGCGGTCCACCGGAATAGTCGACTCTCGCGGGGCCTGAGTCCATGAGTTGTGGATTGTTGTTCAGGTTCCATAGACGTGGATCATCGGGTGACTTGATGGGATGGTAGACGGGTCCTATACGCATGGCGGTGACTTCTGTCGTGTGTAGGGGACGGAGGTTGGCGGTGTCGGGCATAAGGGCGATGTTGACTATGGTGCTTTGCGTGAGTTGGAGTTCATTGTAGTGGAGCGTCTTTCCGTCGGAGAGCACCGAGAAGGTGTAAAGCCCCAGAGGAATCCACCCAAGGGTGTAGTAACCATTGCTGTCGCTCAGCGTAACAGCCACAGCCTCGCCTTCAAACAGGAACTGCACTTCGCAGTTTGCCAAGGGCTGTCCGGTGGCGAAATCGACGACTCGCCCTTCTACCCAGACACTGTCGGATTCAATGTCGGGCTGTTGGGCATACAAATGGAAAAAGGTCAATTGAAAAATGACAATCGTCAAAAGAGAAAGTGTTTTTTTCATGGCAGATGGAATTTTTCTTTGAGAAGTTGCAACGGGAGTGAGTCGATGGGGATGGTGTTGTAGTGACCCCAGAAGTCGGAGTCGAAATCGCTGCTTCCGAAGACTCCGGGAAGGGGTTGCGGATAGACCGTCACTGGGCTGCAGCGGGTCTCTTTCTGACGTAGACTGAAGTCGGTAAGCACCCAATCGAGGCATTGGCGCCAACGTTGTACCATGTCGTCGTGGCCGTTGTGGTGTGATTCAAGGCGGTAGGACTTGGTGTTGAGGTAGCGTGTCAGTGTGTATCGTCCGTCGCGCACATCGTAGATCCACAGCGACGAGTCGGATTCGACAACCATCGTGTTGTAATACCAGTTGACCCAGTTCTCGGCTGGAGCCCTGTATTGAAGGGGTCGCTTGGCGGAGACAAGTCGAACGAGGGCGAGGTCACTCTTGCGGATGGTGTATTCGTACCGCACTTGTGCCTTCTTGGTGCGGCAGGGTCCGACGGAACGGACAAGATAGTAGATTTCACCGTTGTCGTAGAACGTCTGGATAGGCTCGAACTTGTGCTCTCTCAGCATGCGGCTTGCAAGGGTGTAGCTGGCTTGTGGCGTGGCTACAGGGTCGAAAAAGTCTTCGTTGTCGGAATAGACGAGTTTCTGGTCGCACCCGCGAGGTTTGATTATCTTGGTCTCGAGGAGTTTGCGGTCGTAGACGACAAGACGGTGGCGGAGAAGGGTTTTGAGGTTGCTCTCCATCTCGCGTTTCGATGGGTCGAGGAGGTAGCTGCGTTTGTCGGCATACTGGGAGTAGGGGCAACGCTGCACATCCATCACGGCTTCGTCAAAGAGATAGAGTTCGCCGTCGACAGCCCGCCAATCGCGATAGAAGAATGTTGACCAGCTGTCTTGCTGGTGATAATTGCGCGCAATGTGTTCCACCACGGCAAGAAGCAACTGCCGGGGGTTCCGGAAGTCTGAGACTTTGACTGTCTTCAGTTCGATAACATGTCTCTCAAGATGAACGTCGCCTTTTTTCTGCAACCGGGCGACGGTCAACTTTTGACTGTAGTATCCCAATGAGCGGATGCAGACGGTGTCCTGCGTTTTCCATGGACCAAGGGTTCTTAGCGCCTTTGGGGAAATCTTGAGTACATACTCGCCGGCGTCGTTGCAGGATACGCCGAGGGAGGTGCCTTGCAGTTGCAGTGTGGCGTAGGGCACGGGGCGGCCTTTGCACGACACCCGGCCTTTCAGTACCAACGGGGTGTCTTGCTGACCGAGCGCAAAGGTGACGGGCAGGAGCAGAACCAAAAGTATGCAGTATTTTGAGCTCATACATATATATTACACATTTTCCACCTGGAATCTGACAGGTCGTCGAAAAAAAAACATGAAGATACTGTCCCCTCCTCCCAAAAGACTGCGGTTGTTTCATGCGCCGGGAGACGGTTTCATCTCGCGAGGGCTTATAATAAAAACTGCGCTGTTGCGTTATGGATGCTGAAACAAATAATCTCTCCAACATTCTATATCCCAATGGCCGACAATTACCTCGAAAAACGTTTCGACGAAGTCTTCGGCAAGAAGACCGTCACCAAAAAGATTGGACACACCCTCGACGAACTGCTTCTGAAAAACCGCTCCACCCGCGGCTACCACAAGCCTTATGTCGTCACCTCCGAACAGCTGACCCAAATCGTTGCGGTCAACACGCGTATCGGCTCCGCCTGCAACCAGCAGGTATTGCGGTTCAAGTGCGTCACACGGGGCGACGACGCGCAGCGGGTGTTGGAATTAATCAAGATGGGCGCCGCGCTTCCCGAACTTCATCTGCCGTTCCCTGGCACCGAGCCGGAAGCCTTCATCGTTGTTTGCTCTGTCGTGCCTGAAAACAAACTGGTACTTATCGACTTGGGTATCTCGCTCCAGACCATGGCGCTCAAAGCCACTGAGATGGGTCTTTCCTCCCTCATCGTCGGTGCCTTCAACAAGGAAAAACTCAAGACGGCCCTCGCACTTCCGAGCGAGCCTCTTGCCGTTCTCTGTGTTGGCAAAGGCGCCGAGAAATTCCAGCTTGTCCCCATCTCTGCCGACGAAAGCCACGCCTACTACCGTGAAAACGGCGTCCACTGCATCCCCAAAGTGCGTCTTTCCGACCTGCTCCTCCCATAAAATAAACTGCCGCCCCATCTGGGTCGGCAGCCTAAAAATTTCCAGCTTTTACCTCAAAAGAAAACTGCCAATCGATTACGATTGGCAGTTTTCTATGTTAGAATAGCGAAGGCATGGGCACGTCCACCATACTCTTCACTACGAGAATCGTCAGTGTGAACGTCAACCCTATCACCAGTGGTGCCAACCACCACGAGTAGGCCTCGTCGCCCGATATGGCCATCAGTGCTTGACGCACGTTGCCGATGCCCCATGTCAGTGCGTAAATAAAGGCGGCGATAATCAGAATGGTAAAGAAGGTATTTCCGATGTCCTTGCCGGCGATAATGATAATCAGCGTAAGGAACAGGGTAACAATACTGTACACCAGTTGGTGCAATGAAACATTGAAAAAGGCCAACTTGAAATCGGTACACGATTTCAGCGCCATCGCCACAAAAAGCAGTATCGTCAAGAATGCGGCGAACACTAGCGGCACAATCCCGGTTTTAAGGCACATGCCGATAATTTTGCCTCCTTCCAGATATTCGGTGACGCCACTCTTCAGCAGCAAAAAACCAAGCACATAGCGCCATGACCAAAAACGACAGCACGATGGTGCATAGGGGCGTCGTTACGGATGTCCCGTTCGACTCGCGGACAAAATTCTCTACACAGCTGCCGGGTTTCTTGAACAGGCTGGCAAACATGGCTTTCAAATCGTTTTTAAAAAATTTTTGGATTTCTCCACTGGGGGTGTTCTGTTCCATGGTGTTTATTTTTAAGGGGTTAGTGTTTCGCGGTGACAAAAGGTTGATTACTGCAAATATAACAAAAACTTTTCCTCTAGAAGCCTCTTTGGAAAAAAAATCCCTGATTGTTTGTTTGTTCGAAAAAATAATTTTACCTTTGCACTTCTTAATATAGTTCTTATTTATTTCGAAAATAATTGTTAATAATTTGAAATAAAATAAGATGTTGTTAAGTTTCGGACAACGGGGTTGCCGTTGTGACTTCTTGACGAAAACAAATGTTAAAATAATAAAGATATGTCAGCAGAATTTAAAAAATGTCCCAATGGACACTATTATCAAGGGGCTACCTGTCCTTATTGCAAATCCTCTAGCGCTGCTCCTTCGGGCGCAGGTGGTACAAAAACTGAAGTCTTCGGCGGTGGCGGCGGAATAGGTGGTACCGAACCTATCTCCGGCGGCGGCAGAACCCAGACAGAACCTATGTCGAATGGCGGCAACACGACGGAGACCTTCAACGGTGGCGGCAGCAACCGCACGCAGGTGGTCGGCGGTTTCGGCGGCGGCGCTGCAACGGCAGGCTCGTCGACTCCTCCTATGCCCAACCGTACGGTTTTCGGCAACGAGAGCGAAGAGACAAATCTCGGTGGCGCCAGTGCGGGCGAGACAGCTCCCCGTTACCGCAGCACCCGAAAACTCGTCGGTTGGCTCGTCTCCTACACGCTCGATGCCATGGGTGTCGACTTCAAGGTGTATGAGGGCCGCAACATCATTGGCCGCGACATGGATTGCAACATCACTGTTAACGACCAGATGGTCTCGGGCAAGCATGCTGTTCTCCTGTACCGCGCCGGCAAGTACTCCATCACTGACCAGCAATCGTCGCACGGCACCTTCGTCAACGGCGAGGATATCGAGCTCGAGCCGCGCTATATCAAGGACAACGACGAAATCCGCATCGGAGAAACCATCTTCAAATTCAGGACTTCGTTCTAGTTGCTCCCGGCTCGCACAATAAGTATAATGTCAAACGAAAAATAGCATTTATGAAACGATTTGTATTAGTTGCCTTGTGCCTCTTCCTCGCGTGGGGTTCACAGGCACAAATCAATAGGGGGCTGAAGGGTAAATACAATGTCGATAATTACCCTGAAGTCTCTTTCATCTGGAACAGCCCTAACCCTGCCATTCAGGAAGCTTCTCAGTTTATCCTTTCCGAGAACGACGTCACGGTGCCTATCAAGGTCCGCAACGTGAAACCGGAAATGCAGAAACAGAAGAAAAGCGTCCTCGTCATCTGGGAGGATATGGCCAGCCACGGCAAACAGTCGGATTTTACCCGCAACTTGCTCAACCGTTTCTTCAGCGAGACGAGTCTCGACGCCTCTGACCAGTTCAATATCGCTGTCTTCAACCGCAAACAAAAGAACGAGACCAAGGTGCTCAAACCGCTCCTCACGGGTTTCACGGCCGACAAAAGCATGTTGACCAGCGCGGCGACGAACCATAGGAACAGCAAATTGACCTTCGCCCCCTCGCCGAACAATTCGGATCTCTATCAGGCCATCAACGAGGGTGTCGAACTCCTCAAAAAGGAACCTGCCGACCGTGCGGGTGTCATCATCGTCGTTACCCGCGGCCTCAATCTGAAGGCTGCCGGCGCCAGCACCGAGATGGAGACTGTACGCAAAAACGCCCTCGATGCGGGCATCCCGCTCTATGTGGTCAAATATACCAACGTGGGCGACGCTCCTGAAGTCAACACGCTTGCGGAAAGCACCTATGGCACCTATATCAACACCCAGGATGTCGCTACGGCGCTCAGCAACATGCAGCAATTCTATGGCAACCTCGACAAACGCCTCTATGGTCAAGACTACGAAATCACCTTCACCACGGGCGCCAAACGCGACGGCAAACCGCACAACATCAATCTCTCCATCAACAAGGTCCCGCAGCAAATCCCGGCTTTCACGGCTCCCAATATCACCTTCGGTCTCTGGGTTAAGGAAAATCTCATCCTTTTCATCTGCCTCTGCCTCCTCCTGGTGCTCCTCATTGTTCTTGCAATAGTGCTGATAGTCAAGAGAAATGAAAAGCATGCCATGGAACTCCAGATGTCTGAGTCGCGCGTTCAGGATGCCATCAACCACTCCAACCAGGAGATGAACCAGCTGCGCCAGCAACAGGCTCAGAAGGAACAGGAGCGCCTGGCTGCGGAACAACGGAAAATCCAGGAAGCGGAAGCGGAACGCCTCCTCAACCTTATGCGTACCAAAAACCTCTATCCGCGCCTGCAGTGCAAGGTGGGCGATACGGTAACCGCTTATACAATCTCCAAACCGGTCACCCGTTTGGGCCGCAATGCGAACAACGATGTGGTGCTCAACAACCAGACGGTGTCGGGCGCTCACGCCGAAATACGTTTCAACGGGGCCGCTTTCGAGGTGGTCAACCGCAGCCACTCCTATACTCAGGGCATCATCGTCAATGGCCAGTTCTTCCAACAGACTACGCTGAAAAACGGCGACATCATCGGTCTGGGTGAAGCGGTCGTGACATTCTACATGTAATAATAAAGCAGTCAATTGTAGTGACGGGACGTTCCCCGGTTTCGCGGATGTCCCCGTCGGCATCGCGTTGCGTCCCGCCACTGCATCCCCGCTGCCCCCAACAACCGTAATCAAACCATTCCCCCATCAACATATCAACACACCACTCATGAGCTTGATAAACATCAATCCCGAAAATTTCTACAAAAGAGGTGAAATTGGCCTCGTCCGCAAAGCACAGGAGGACAGCCATGACTTTGCTCCGATGACCTGCAACGGCGACGTGTTTGTCGTCTGCGACGGCATGGGCGGCCATGTCGGTGGCGCAAAAGCGTCGTCGCTTGCCGTCGAAAGCATCCTCTCGTTCCTCAAAGAGCAACGCTACGACTCTCCGATAGAGGCGCTCGACGGTGCTCTCAAGTATGCCAATATGCAGATTCTGGGTTTCGCCGACGAACATCCGGAATACCGGGGCATGGGCACCACTGCCTGTATTGTGCTTTTCCGCGACAATGATGTTTGGATAGCTCATGTGGGTGATAGCCGCATTTACCTCTTCCTCGGCAAGGAACGCCAGCTCCACCGCATCACCAAGGACCATTCCTACGTCCAGTCGCTCGTCGAAGCGGGCGAGATAACCGACGATCAGGCGGAACACCACCCCATGAAAAACCGTATCACCAAAGCTTTGGGTATCCGTCCGGAACTGCAGCCGACTTTTAACGAGCAGAGCATCCCCATCCATCCCAAAGACGGCGATATCTTCATGATTTGCACCGACGGTCTCTCGGGCATGGTCTCCGACAAAACAATGGAACAGGTCCTCGGCGAGGACATCCCGCTCGAACAAAAGGGCAACCGTCTCGTCGATCTCGCCATGCAGGGCGAAATCGTGCAGCCGGGCGGACAGGACAACTGCACCCTCGAACTGATACGCGTCGAGGGCAGCCCCTGGAAGGAAAGCCAGTTTAGAAGCTACAACCCTGCCGGACGCCCCGGGACTATGGAAAGTGTGAGAACCACGGGCTCCCTCCGTCGCTCTTTCTGGCACTCACCGTGGGTCTTCATCGTCCCCGCAGCGTTAGTGTTGTTGGCGGTAGTCTTGTTTGTCCTTAAGCCGGCACCCCAAGGACCGAAACCTGCAAAAGCATCGGGTGGGGCTGTCAGACAAGAACGGCCAGCTGTAAAGAAGGATGTCAAGGCGTTGGAAGATGCGGTGGCCGAAGCCCAGACGGAATACGAAAACGCTTGCAAGGCTGTAGAAAAAGACAGCTTGATCCTGAAAGAGTTTGATGAACTCCGTAAAAAGGCAATTGAAAAAAATAACAAAGCAGAAAAAGATGATGCTTGCAGGAATATCGACAAAACGAAAGAGAAACTTACAGCCCTTCGTGCAAAACGTACTGAAAAATACAATCAGTGGAAAGAAGCGGAGAGAAAACTTGAAGCATCAAAGAAAAACACGGGGAAAGGAAATCGCAAGACGCAGGCAAGGAAACGCATGAGGCAGTTGTCGCTGGGCTCAGTGATCCGGACTGCTTATGTTGACAATGGAAGACATCGCGTCGAGACGCCTGCCCCCAACCCTGACGATTCATCCTCCACAAAAGCAGATACATCATCCAAGAAAGTCGATAAAAAAGTCGATTCAAAAGATGTCAAGTAATGATGAAAAATAACTTGTAACAATCATGTGCCGAAGGCACATAATCTCAATAACCCTATAAACACCTTTCTCCTCATGAGAGTAATCACCATCGGACGTGAACAGGGCTCCAACGACATCGTTGTCAACGACCCCAAAATCAGTCGCAACCATTTGCAACTGGTTGTCGACGACAACGGCAACGTCACAGCTGCTGATATGGGCTCCACCAATGGCACTTTCGTCAATGGAGTGCGCATTGTGGGCGAACAGTCGCTTTGTGCTGGCGACCAGCTGCGCGTCGGCGACAGCGTGTTGCCTTGGGAATCGTACATCACGACCCCGACACTCAATCCCCCGGCATACGTCCCGCCATTCCCGCAATCCCCCTATCAAGGAGCGGAAATCGATTACCCCCGCAGACATACAGGTCTCATTATCGCCCTCTCGATTGTGGGTGCCCTGTTGGTGGGACTCATCGTTTGGATGCTGATGGCTCCCCGTCAGGAAAAACTCCACCCATCGCAGACTCATTATCTCTCGAATGATTCCAGCCATTCTCTGAATCCAAACGACACAGCCTGGGATTCAGAACGTGCCTTGAGAGAATACAAGGATCGATGGCTGAATAGCTTTGGAAACAATACGAAACACCCTGCCAAAAAAGTGGACAATGAAAAGGCGAGGAGAGAAGCAGAAGCGGTAAAACTGAGAGAAGAAGGGTATAGCAACGAGGATATCGAAAAGATACTGGCGGGTGAACCCAAGTCGAAATTCAAAACAAAACAGCAAATAGAAGAAGAAAAAAGAAAAGCAGAAGAAAAAAGGATAAAAGATTCCATTGACAATGCGAATAGGACGCCGACACCGAAACCTCATGAAAAAAGTGATGATGAAAAAAAACAAGAAACAATCAAGAAAATAATCGAAAATAATAAACCCAAAATTGATTCCAGAGTTGATTTGTAATTTCCTTAATGCAATCCTGTACAACCTTAAATCTTTAACCTTTAACCTTTAACCTATAACCTTTACCAATCCACCTGCCATGAACCCGCTCCCTCAAATACCATATTACCAAGTTCACCACCTCATCGCTGAGGGCGGTACCGCCAAAGTGTATTGGGGGGTTGACCTTCGTAGCGGTTTCCCCGTGGCAATCAAGGAACTCAAACTGCGCCATATCTCCAACCCGGTCATCCGCGACAAATTCCGCGAAATGGAAGCGCAGCTCTACCTCTACACGCAACATCCCAACATCCCCAAACTGATCGAGTTCATCGACCGCGACAACCAGATGTTCATCATCATGGAATTCGTCGAAGGTCGCAGTCTGGAACAATACATCTACCGAGAAAGCGGCCTCATACCGGAATCGCGCGCCCTGCCGCTCTTCCTCGAAATACTCGAAACAGTGGCCGTCCTCCACAACAAAAAGATTCCGCATCTCAACATCACCGACGGCATCCTCCACCTCGACATCAAGACCAGCAACATTATGTTGCTCCCCGACAACGAACATGTCAAACTGATCGACCTCGGCATTGCTTCCCGTATGTCTGACATGGGCACCAGTACGGGATTCGGCACCCCGGCATATATGCCACCGGAACAGTTCGAAATGGGTCGTTGCGGTAAATATACCGATATCTTCGCGCTGGGCGTCGTGCTTTTCGAGATGCTCACCGCCCACCTCCCCTTCGTCTCTTTCGAGTCCAACAGCAAAAAACAGATCCAGGAGATCCAATACAAAATCAAGAACGAACCTACGCCGCACATGGACCAATACTACCCCTTCATCAACGAGGAACTCCAGGCCATCGTCGACCACGCTCTCCGCAAAAATCCCGCCGAACGCTACCAGTCGTGCGAACACTTCGCTGCCGACATTCGCCGCTATATGCGGAAACATCCCAATGATTAATGAATCAATACAACACCATACACTTTTTAAACTATCAGCTTTTAATCGTTTCAACCCGCTATGAAAGTTATATCTGTAGGAAGATCTTCGTCAAATGACATTGTTGTCCCCAATGCCACCGTCTCCAGTACCCATTGTCAGATAATACAGCATGACGACGGGACCTTTTCCATTGCCGACTTCGGCAGCAAGAACGGAACCAGTGTGAATGGCCGGCGCATCCATGGTGAGATGCCGCTTCGCTTGGGCGACAGCGTCACAGTGGCCAACACACCGGTGCAATGGCAGAATTATATCCAGATCAACCAGGTGAACAACTACAATTATCATCCCGTCGAGAAAGAATCTGTCCATATTATTGAGAAAGCCTCCACGCCGTTGGTCAACATTCCTTCTAATATTAATATCAACAATAATAACAGAAACAGCAACCGGGTTGAAAGAGGGGATGATTTCTCTGTGGGTTTCTTTGGAAGTATGGGCAAAACCATAGGAAATCACTTGGGCAATACCTTGGGGTGTATCGCCTCAATCATTGTTGTAATTGCTATTATTGCAATCATTGTTCTGGTTTTCAAACATTAGTTATATAAACTTCTCCATACGCTATGAAAGTAATCTCCATCGGAAGAAATCCCGAAAATAACATCGTCGTCAACGACCCCACCGTTTCCCGTACCCATTGCCAGATAATCCAGCATGACAATGGCTCCTATTCCATTGCCGATTTCGGCAGCAAAAACGGCACCTTTGTCAACGGTCACCGCATCCAGGGTGAAATGCCGCTCCAGTTTGGCGACACTGTCACCGTGGGCAAGTCTCCTGTGCAGTGGCAGGGCTATTTCGGCGGTGGCATGCCCCCAGCAGGGGGCTATCAGTCTCCTTATCAGGGTGGCCCTCAGTCGACAAACAACTCCAAGGGTATGATTACCGGAATTGTCGTCGGACTCGTCATCATCGCTGTTGTGGCGGTGCTGGCCTTTACGGGTGTCTTCTCCTCCAAGGAGACCGCCAATCCGCGTCCCGACAACACGTCGGGCGTCACCACCAATGTTCCGGGGGTCCGTCCGGACCGACCGAACAACACGGGTGCCACTACCAACAGTAAGGACACGGTCAAACTGGTCAAAGAGCCTGTCGAAAAGGAGGAAAATGCCAATTTCAGCGGCAAATGGGATTGGGAATCTCCAAGCAAAACGAACTTCGGCGGAGAGATAGTCCCCTGCATGACGTTCCACCTCAATCTGAAACAAACGGGCGACAAACTGAAAGGCAGCTACTTTTCTGAGGACCTGGGTATGGGTATGATGGACTATGACGACGAACCGGGCGGCAACCCTGTCTCGGGTACGGTCAAAGGCAACCAGGTTACCGTGAAACTCGTCAGCACCGCGCGCGAGGGCTCGGCAACAGGAACCCTCACCTACAAGAACGCCAACACTATCGAGTGGAAAGCCATCTCGGTCAAAGGGGATGTCTTCGGTGTCATTGTCCCCGACAAAGCGACACTCCACCGCAAAAAATAACCCTGCCATTCCACTAAATCCTGCCAACGGCTCTCGTTTGGCAGCCACCCTCAAAATCATTCAATCCTTTAAAACCTTTATACTCTTTCATGGAAGAAACCAACAAATCCCTCGACTTTACCGAACTGCAGCCGGGCACGGGCCTGAACGGCGGCAAATACACCATCGAGAAGAAAATCGGCGAAGGTGGTTTTGGTATCACCTACAAGGCGGTCCAGAACGGTCTTGACCGCGCCGTCTGCATCAAGGAATATTTTCCCGCCGGACACTGTGTCCGCGACACCTACGCCCGCACCATCCACCTGCAGGGCATGGATAATGATAAATTCGAGAAATACCGTCAGGCATTCGTCAAGGAGGCCCGCACCCTCGCTGCTCTCCATCATCCCAATATTGTGGAGGTTATCGATATCTTCGACGAGAACAACACCTCTTACATGGTCATGCCTTTCATCGAAGGCCGCAGCCTCCAGTCCATCGTCGAGAAAAACGGGCCGGTCTCCTATCCCGAGGCGGTCAACTATATGGCTCAGATTGCCGATGCCGTGGGCTATATCCACCAGCGGCACATCCTCCACCGCGACATCAAGCCGGACAATGTCATGATCACCGCCGACTACCGCGCCATCCTCATCGATTTTGGCTCGGCACGCGAGTTCGAGAACGACAAGACGCAGGCGCACACCTCCATGCTTACCCATGGCTATGCCCCTACGGAACAGTATACCACTACTAGCCGCAAGGGCTCCTATACCGACATCTACGCCATCGGCGCCACGCTCTACTTCATCCTTACCGGTAAGGTGCCTATGGAGGCCGCCGCACGCATCACCGAACAGATGCCGGAACCGCGCGAGCTCAACCCGGACATCCCTGAAGAGGCCAACCGCACCATCATGAAAGCCATGCAGCTCAAGTCGCATGACCGCCATCAGTCGGTGCAGGAATTCATGGACGACCTCCGCAATATCCACCCCTCGGAAAAGGGGAAACAGCAGGCTGCTCCCGAACCTTCGGCAAAACAGGAGGAAGCCGCCTCCGAGGTGACCCGTCTCGGCGACGACACTCCGTCGGAAAAACCGGCTCCGGAGGCATCGAAAACCTCGGCTCCGGCTCCGGCCAAAAAGAAAGGACTCCTCTGGGGTATCGTCGCTGCGGTGGTGGTCGCTGCAGGTGTGGCGGTGTTCTTCCTCTCGGGCAATGCCTCATCTCCGGCCAAGGACAACCAGGAACGCTACAAGGCTTTCGTTTCCCAGTGCAACCGCCTTATCTCCAATGGCGATGCCAACCACTACGAGGATCTTCTCAGCGCCATGTCGTTGCTCGACAGTGTCCGCAAGCTGGAATCGGCCTACGCCGCCGATATGCCGGAGGTCTACAACCGGGTGGGCGATATCGAAGGCGCGCTGTTCCCCAAACTGACGGCGGCCGCGTTGGAATGGGAGACTCAGGGCGACGATATGATTTCGGAGTTTGAAGACTATATCGCCGCTGCCGAAGCGTACCGTCTCTCCAACACCCTCAAGCGTAGCGCCAGCGTCGAAATGAAATACAAAAACGCCCTCCAATCCGCTGCTGACAAAAAATAACAACCTCACCCCGCTATTATCAAACGTAAAACGAAACAACCCTCTTATATGAAACGATTACTTATACTCCTCCTCTGCATGTTCCTGACAACGGGCGTCGCACAGGCGCAACTGAAGTATCAGGACTTGAAGAATCAGGGCAAGGCACTCATGGACAAACACGACTATGCCGGTGCCATCAAGAAATTCAATTATGCCAAACAAAGGGCTGTCGACCGCCGCGACCATGTCGGCGACAAGCAACTTCAGGGCTGGCTCAACGAGTGCAACTCCAAAGTGGGGCGCAAGAGAGGCTCGGGCAATGCTTCCACGAATCAGAACAACTCCTCGCCGCAGAAACCTTCCGCAAAAATCGAAGATCTCCGCGTCTACAATGGCGAGGTCAACGGTGAACTGGGCATCCGCATCAAGTGCTCTTTCTATGCCCGCAACTTGAAGGGTCGCTCGGTCCGTGTCAAGAGCACCTTCACGCTCAACAACCGTACGCTCTCCTACGAAGACGGCGACCCGGAGTATATGGAATATGTGGAGTACAAGGAGGTCTGCGTCTCGGATATCGTTGAGGTGGAGACCGCCGAGGACTACAAGAGCGTCGAACTGCATATCCCTTACGCCGCTTTCCGTCTGACGGAATTCTACGAACAGGAGTTCAAGGCGCATCTGGAAATCTTCGACGATGAAAGTTCCGAGGCCGACGGCGACCCACCGATGGCTAAGGCTGACAAGAAGTTTGTCGCGCTGCCGGTATCGGTTTTTGTCGACGGCAACGTCAATACCAAAGTCATCGATGCCCCTGCCGCGGGGGGATTCAGCATCCATAATGTCCGTACGGGTGGCGAACCTTATTATTTCTCGGGACTCCCGGACTGGTGCCATGTCGAGAACCAGACGTCATCCTCCTTCCAAATCAAGGTCGACAAGAACTTCAGCACCGCTATGCGCTCCTGCGACTTCAGCGTCCATGTGGGCAGTGTCACCAGTGGCGGCAACAAGGTGCGTTTCTATATCAACCAGGAGGGTGGCTCCGGCGACGATGGGGCTCAAGGGGCTGTGGCGACTATCTACAAGCCGCAAATCAAACACAACGTCCTCGGCGCCGACGGCGTCAAGTACATGCAGGTCTGTCCGCGTGTCACCGTCTCGGGCATGCGGGGACAGCAGCTCTATCTCTGCCTCTATTTCTATCAGGAAGACGATCAGACCCCGCTCGTCGACAAAAACGGCGACCCGATTATGACCTACGACGAGGAAACAGCGGTCTATGAAAACTGCGACTGGACGGAATGGTGTCTCCGCATCGCCAACAATGATTTCCTGCTGGCCCCCAACGCCACATCGGTTGTCGTCTTCGACCTCGTACTCAAAGATGAAAACGGCAACGTCCTTGCCCGTGAAGACGGCTTTAAAGTACAGGCGCGCTAAAAAAGTGACAAAAAAATTTTAAACAGTTTCTAAGTTGTAACCAACAAATAACACCATGAAAATCGTAAAAATCGGACGTGACGTCCACAACGACATTGTTATCAACGACGGATATGTGTCGAGTTATCATTGTCAAATCATGCAAGACGACAACGGCGCCCTGCGCATTGTCGATACAGGATCCAAAAACGGCACCTTCGTCAACGGTGTCCGTGTCTACGGCGAAGCCCCGCTCCGTCCCACCGACGTAGTGCGCATCGGCAATTCCACCCCCGCTTGGCAGAACTACTTCCACGGCGCTGGCGGCAACGGCGGCTACAATAATGGCTATAATGGCGGCTATAACAACGGCTATAACAATGGCTACAACAATGGTAACAGTCCGCAAGGGGGCATCGGTTTCGGCATCGCGGCGCTCAGCTGCGGTGTGGTGGGTCTCTCCCCGTTGATGATTGTTCTTGGACCGTTGGCCGTCATCTTCGGCGGTATCTCCATGTATCGTAAAGAACGTCTCAAAGGTATGGGCATCGCGGGTTTGGTATTGGGTATTGTAGAGGTTGTATGGGGCCTTATTGCTGTTATCGCTGCAGGCACTGTGTTAGCTTATGAATTGTAACTTAAACTCAACAATCTATTAAAACTACGCTCCCAATCCCGTTCAACCTATAATCGCTCTATCCGTACCACTATGAACCCTGTTCAAATAATCACTTTCGGACGCGACGCAAGTTGCAGTGTGGTTCTCAGCGACCCCAGCGTGTCGCGTCAGCATTGCCAGATTGTCCAGTTCGACAACGGCACATTCTCCATTGTCGACCTCGGCAGCAAAAACGGTACTTTTGTCAACGGTCGCCGTATCTATAGTGAAACACCGCTCTCGTGGAATGACAATGTGAACATGGGCAACGTCGCCGTTCCTTGGCGGCAGTATTTCAATAACCGGCCGGGAAAGCCGTCTGGCTTGTCGTCAAGAGTGGTTCTGGGAATAGTTCTGGGCCTCGTGGCTGTTGCAGGAATCGTGTTGTTGATAATGTTTTTTGTGAATCAGGATGGTGAAACGTCTGTACAACCACAGGACACCATGCCGGCAGTCTCACACCAAATTCAAACAGGCAACACGGAAGGAGGGCTAAACAAGACCTCTGACGGTTTGAGATCGAGCGATCCCAATGCCGGCCTGGAAGAACAAAAAATTCCTGCCGTACACAATGACAATGCCTCTACCAAGTCTCACGCGTACGTACAAGGAAGTGTAATTACGGTGGAAGGTTATGTTAAAATGCGTATAGTGGATAATTCTGGTGAGTGTGAAACTGTTTATATAGACAAATGGCCGGATGTTTTGCCTTGTGAAAATTCGCAAGTGCAGTTCGTTCTAGAATCAAAAGGTGTCCTTTTGCGTGAAAATGAATCATCTAAGGCTTGGAAATGTAAATCTTTTGTTCTTTTAAGCATCCCAGAGACTCCCGCATTCGCTTCTCGCTATGCAAACAGGAAGGTTCGTGTGAGAGGCGAATGGTACACAGATCCGGTAACGGCTGAATTTATAGAAGTTGAAAGCATCTCCTTGTTGTAAAAGTTTTTTTTTAATGAACGACACATCTTTTATTTCGGCCCTTCGTCCGGGCGTAACCCTCAACAACGGCAACTACACCATCGTCGACAAAATTGGCGAAGGAGGCTTCGGCATCACCTACCGTGCCGTGCAAAACAATCTGAACCGCACGGTCTGCATCAAGGAATATTTCCTCTCGGGCCGCTGCCTGCGCAATACGCAGACCAACAATATCGGCATCACTGAGTCCAGTGGCGAGCTCTACGAGAAATACCGTCAGGGCTTCGTCCGCGAAGCGGAAACGGTAGCCTCGCTCAGCCACCCCAACATCGTCGAGATTATCAATATCTTCAGTGAGAACAACACCTCCTACATGGTCATGCCTTTCATTGAGGGACGCTCGCTCGAGTCGGTGGTCAAACAGCAGGGACCGTTGCCTTTCGCCGATGCGATGAACTATCTGGCGCAGATTGCCGAAGCGGTGGAATATATCCACAGCCGCCACATCCTGCACCGCGACATCAAGCCGAGCAACATCATGATTACCCACGACCACAGGGCCATCCTTATCGATTTTGGTTCGGCACGCGAATTCATCGACGACAAGACGCAGGCACACACCTCCATCCTTACCCATGGCTATGCCCCGCCGGAACAGTACTCCACCGTCAGCCGCAAAGGGGCTTTTTCCGACGTTTACTCGCTGGGCGCAACCTTCTACTATGCGCTTACGGGACGTGACCCGGTCGACTCGGCGGCGCGTGTGACGGAATTCATGCCCGACCCGCGTCAGCTCAACCCTGCGGTACCGGAACATGTCAATCGTGCTGTCATGCATGCCATGCAGCTCAACCCTTCCCAACGGCCACAGTCGGTGCACGATTTTGTCAGCGAGCTCAACGGCGCCTCGTCGGCGGCTCCGGATATGTCGACACAACCCTACCACTCACCCAACGCTTCGACAGCATCGCCCTATCCTAACAATACACAGAGGTCGACAGTTTCTTCGCAGGGGAATTCGAGAAACAGTAAAACGCTTCTGTGGATCTTGCTCGGTGTGGGATTTGTTGCGGTATCTGTTGTTGTAGGCCTCTTGCTTGGAGAAGATGGCTCTGTCGGAATTGAGATGAACGATGCAACGAATGATCAAGTCAGTGTGGAGCAGGTGGAACCCAAGGTGGTTTACCCCGACGAGACCGCCGTCCGCAACACCCTCCAGCGCTTCGCCTCGGCCTATTCCGAGAACGACTTCGCCACCATCGGACGCATCTATGCCCCGCAGGTGGAGCGTTTCCACAACGCCCGCAACATATCCCGTGGCGAGGTCGTCGACGACTGCCGTCGCTACGACGACACCTTCAAGGTCTACACCAAACGCAGCGAAATCCGTTGGAACACCTTCGAGATGTATGAGTTGGACAACGGCAGGGTGTCGGTTACCTATCTCGAGGATTTCTACCTCGACCGTGAAGACCCCTCCAAGCCGACCTATTTCCTCCTCCGCAAACACATCATTCTCAATAGCGACTGTCAGATAGTCAGCATCTACGACGACCAAATAGAAAAACATTGATCATGGTTATTGACTTTGAAAATATAGAAGAAATAGCCAATCCGCAATTCAAGGGCGGCGAGGGCGACACCTGGTTCCGCACCTTCAACGACGGCATGAACAAAATTATGCGCGGACGGCTGGAAGTGGGCTGCTCCATTGGCTACCACACCCACGAAACCAACAGCGAAATCATCTATGTCATCAGCGGCGAGGCTCGCTGCCGCACCGACCAGGGCGAGGAGCTCCTCTCCGCAGGCATGAGCCAGTACTGCCCCAAAGGACACGGCCACGGGCTCGCCAACAACAGCACCTCCGAGCCGCTCATCTTCTTCGCTGTCGTGACAGAACAGTAGCCATATCAACGGGCATCCCCAAGGTGTTGTTTCACCAATACCCCATAGAATGAATCGAAATAGACAATTGATGAAAAAAACAATCTTTTTACTTTTTGCTTCGGCTTTCGCCTTTGTCGCCTGCAAGGGCGGCGGTGAATCACGGGACACCCATGCCGTAGTAGACACTATCGTGGAATCCGTCGACACCCTCATGTTGGTACAACGTAGCGGGAATCAATGCTACAAGCTCGATGCCCGGGATGAAGGCTTTGATGAAGAAATCATGGAAGAGCGGAGTTATCACATCTCTTGGCCCTCGGACGATCATCCGCTTCTACAGCGTGAGATATTGAAGTATTCGTTTGGTGACGATGCCAAAGACTTTGATGCTGCTGCAAAAAACTTTCTGGAGTCTTCCGACCTGATGGGATTCATCGACCGGGATCCGGAAAAAGTGAAAGCGACAAACGGATTTGTTGCCAATGATTTTGATTACATTGGCGTAGAACCTGAATATACCGGTCGCATCTATGCTTTCTGTGTTCAAATCACGGAATATGGATTTGGTGCAGCGCATCCGCTAGGGGCTGTGGGCTATATCAACTACGATGTCCGACAGAAGAGAGTAGTCCATCTGAGCGATCTGTTGGACACCACCAACCTGTCGCCTGTGGTCCGTCAGGCCATGATGACGCTCCCCGAGAACAAGGAGGTCTTGGACTGTGTGTTCTCCAAAAACGACGTCTATGCCTCCCGTGTTTTCACCATTGATCTTGAGAAAGGGGAGATTCTTATGGTCTACAACGAATATGAGATTGGTCCCTACGCCTGTGGCGTTATGAAAATCCACCTGCCCATAGCTTGGCTGTCGGAACATGTGCAACTGACTCCCTACGCCAAGGATTTGTTCCATATCCTGACAGTGGCGTAAAAGCGACAACTAGACGTTAAGGTGTGCTATGAAGCCCCTTTCGTCAAGTGTTTTTTTGCTTCTCACTGACAGAAAACATTTGGCTATTGTCAAAAGTTTACCCGTTGTGGCGGATTTGCAATCCGACACAGATTGTTATGAGGATTTCTAATCCGTTTTGATTTCGTCATTCCCCGTTGTGGCGGATTTGCAATCCGACACAGATTGTTATGAGGATTTCTAATCCGTTTTGATTTCGTCATTCTCAATACATTATAATCAACCCAGTCAATAACAGTCAAAGTGAGTATCAAGATGAAGCGACGGAATATACACATGTGGCCAACCTTCCGGTTCCAGCAAGTCGGACTCTCCCATAATGGATCCAGAATAGCATTAGCGAAAACAGAAAATTCAATGGATTAGCAAAGTTTAGCAAAAAAGAAATCGCACATATACGGGAATATGCGCGATTAAGTCATAGTAATAGGAGAATCCTTTTACAGAAGCATTGTCATAAAGACAGGGACATACAGCAAATCCTGCTCTTTTCTTAGATCTTTAGGATATACCAAATATCTATTCCCAATACGTTTGGAGAACTTCTTCTGGAAAGCATCAAGTGAAGCGTGGGTTTTGTATCCTGATGACTTCACTTCGATAGGACAGATTTTGTTCCCTCTTGAAAGAAGGAAATCTACTTCATAGTTGTGGTTGGAAGTTTCAGATGGCCATGTGTGGTAGAAAAGCCTATTCCCCGAGGCAACGAGCATTTGAGCCACAATATTTTCATAGACATAACCAAGATTTGCAGAGAGTTTATCCGAAAGCAGTTTCTGGTAGATAATGTTTTCGGTAATCTTTTTATCCCAAAAGGCAAGAGTGACGAAAAGACCCGTGTCGGCGACAAACATTTTGTACTGACTATATTCGGCATTTAAGGGAAGTCCAACATTGGGATCGTTGACATGATGGGCGAAGTTGACAGTAAGGCTGTCTTCAAGGTCATGGAGCAATTCGCCCAGGGAATTCCTATCCTCACTGCGTCCCAAGGCACTTGACACCTGATATCGGGAAGCGTTTTTTGTAAGTTCAGAAGGAATGGCGGTAAATAGGCGGGAAATCTTGCCAGAGGGATCAATCTTCGAAAAATCGTCGAAATATAGTTCTATAAT
>JAEEGL017196883.1_pt1 | contig 38711 bp, 26 predicted proteins | sample 9134231 | NCBI WGS metagenome assembly JAEEGL01 (sample SAMN16246548, study PRJNA631951) | gut metagenome | biome: gut microbiome; feature: rumen; material: fiber-attached | host: Bos | place: Iran: Karaj | collected 2018-10 | reverse complement strand
TCGGCAGAGACCTTGACTTCGTCCTCAACGCCGGCCAGGGTGCCCAGCTCGGCTTCGACCACAACGCCGTGATCGTGAGCATATTCAACGACCTGCTTGGTGATGCGGATATTTTCCTCGAAGCTCTCACCGGACTTGTCGATCATGACGGAAGAGAAACCGCCGTCGATGCAGCTCTTGCACAGCTCGTAGCTGTCGCCGTGGTCCAGATGAACTACGATGGGAAGATCGAAGCCCGCGGACTGCTCTGCGTCGGCGATAGCGGCTTCGATGAGCTTCATGAGGTATACGTGCTTGGCGTAAGCCCTGGCGCCTTTGGACACCTGAAGGATGAGGGGCGCTTTTTCTTCCATAGCGGCCTCGGTGATGCCCTGTACGATTTCCATGTTGTTGACGTTGAAAGCGCCTATGGCGTAGCCGCCGTCATAGGCCTTTTTGAACATCTCTTTGGAGGTTACGATTGCCATAGTGAATCTCCTTCTTTCTTAAGTGAGTTACCTGCTATATTATGCAACATGTTCTGTTAAAAGTCAAGGCACAGGCGGCTGAGAAGGGCGGGCGATATTGACATAATCGAGCAAATGTGATATATTTCCACAAGATTATTTGAGAAGGTAGGTATCAGTTTATGGCTATACTCAAAGGCGCTGCGGTCATCGGCCAGAGCGGCGGACCGTCTTCAGTTATCAACGCTTCCGCGTACGGCGCGATAAAGGCCGCGCTGGACAGCGACGTTATCACCAAAGTCTACGGCATGCAGAACGGCATCGTGGGTCTGCTCAACGACAACCTGTTCGACCTGGGCCAGGAAGACCCCGAGGAGCTGGCGCTCATGAAATATACGCCCTCTTCCGCACTGGGCTCCTGCCGCTATAAAATAATGGATCCCGACGAGGACGAGACCGATTACGTAAGGATCCTTGAGATGTTCAAAAAGTACGACATCCGCTATTTCTTCTACAACGGCGGCAACGACTCCATGGATACCTGCAACAAGATCAGCAAGTTCATGCTCAGGAACGGCTATGAAGTCAGGTGCATGGGCATCCCCAAGACCATAGACAACGACCTTGCCGGCACGGATCACTGCCCCGGTTTTGCTTCCGCCGCCAAGTACATCGCTACTTCCATGGTTGAAGTGTACCGCGACTGCCATGTATACGACAAGGGCATGATCACCATAGTCGAGTGCATGGGCCGTCATGCGGGCTGGCTTACCGGCGCTGCCGCTCTGGCGGGTCTGACCGGTAACGGGCCCGATCTGGTGTACCTGCCCGAAGTCGATTTCGACATGGACAAGTTCATCGAAAAGGTCAAGGACATTTATGCCCGCAACAAGAACGTGCTGGTAGCCGTGAGCGAAGGCATTCACGACAAGGACGGCCAGTTCATAGTTGAATACGCGGTCAAGGACGCCGCTGTGGACGCTTTCGGCCACAAGCAGCTGGGCGGTCTGGCGGCTTTCCTGGCCAACGAGTGCAAAAACGCCACCGGCGCCAAGGTGCGCGGCATCGAACTGAGCCTGCTGCAGAGATGCGCCGCACACTGCGCTTCCAACACCGATATCGAAGAGAGCTTCATGGCGGGCCAGGCGGCCGCCAACAGCGCCATTGCCGGCGTGACCGACAAGATGGTAGGCTTTGAGTGCAGCCGCGAAAACGGTCAGTACAAGTGCGAGACCAAGCTGTTCGATCTGACCATAGTGGCCAATGCCGAAAAGAAAGTGCCCAGGGAGTGGATCAATGAGGAAGGCGACAACGTAAACGAGAAGTTCATCGAGTACGCGCTGCCTCTTATCCAGGGCCAGACCAAGCTCACTTACGAAAACGGCCTGCCCAGGTTCGTACACCTCAGGAAAGTCAAAGCTCAGGCGTAAGACAAATAACGGCACGCCTCGCGTTAATACAGCGCGGGGCGTGTTTGCGTAAGAGGTTCAGATGATAACCACCGTAAAAATAGACAGTATCGACGGAGTCCTCGAGCTGATAAGCGACCAGAAACGGAACGATGGCATAAACCGCTTGAGAAGCGATTATTACTATCGCGGACAGCCGGACGCTAAGTTTCGATTGAACACCAGCCTTAACCGCACCTGCGGTTCGAAAAGCCAGGAACTGGAGCCCAGCATACTGAGATACTTTACGAAATATGCAAGCATAGAGGACCCGACCTTAAACGAATCCATATGGAAGCAGATGATAGTGGGTCAGCATTACGGTCTGCCCACACGGCTCATGGACTGGACTCGCTCGCCGCTCGTAGCGCTGCACTTCGCGGTAAATGAGGGTAATCTGTCCAAAATGGACAGGAGGGACTGCGCGGTCTGGAGGATGTCGGTTGACGACATGAACAAAACGCTGCCCGAAAGATATAAGCGCAGGCTGGAAGAGATAAAGACCTCCACGTTTTCGGTAGATATGCTTACGGAACTTGCAGGAAGCCTGTCCCGATACGACGAGGACATGGGGGACGAGACCATGGTCACGCTGGAACCGCCATCTATATCTCAGAGGATAATAAACCAGTATTCGTTTTTCTCCGTCATCCCTTCTGGCATAAAGGATATCGAGGCGTTTTTTGACAGCCATACATCGATGACCGTCAAATACGTTATTGCGAAAGAGATCCGCTGGGACATAAGGGATCTTCTGGATCAGATGAACATCAACGAGCGAATAATCTATCCGGGACTCGACGGTCTCAGCAGATGGATAGCGAGACATTATTACGTCAGGGAAGATTAGAAGCACGAAAAAGGACGCGGAAAACTCCGCGCCCTTTTTTATTTGTGTTTGTTTAGGATTCCACGTTGAACTTGAAAAGTTCGACGGTAAAGTCTATGTAGCCTACGCCGGTGATGTCATCCAGGGTCTGGGCGTCGTCCAGGCCTTCGCTGCGGTAGACCTTAACGTCTATCGTGTCGCCGTAGGAGTGAGAGGCGAGAACGTCGCGGATCACGTCGAAACTGGATGCGATCTGGCCGTCTATCTCAACGATGATATCGTTATGCTTAAGGCCGTCCCCGATGTCCTGCGACGCGGAAGAGCTGTCTTTTACCTTGGCCATAGCGGCGGGGCTGCCGTCCTGCACTTCGTCCAGCATCATTCCGGAAGGCAGCTTGCCGGCGTAAACAGCGTAGTAATTGTTTTGGTTGACCATGGCGCCGGTCACGCCCAGCATGGGCTTATCGGTGGAAGCGGCGGTGGTGTTGTCGTCCTTGGCGTTAGTCTCGGGAGTGGGGGCGCTTACGCTGCCGGTCAGCACCTTGATTATGGCTTCGGAGATGATAGGCTTGGCGGTGTTGATAGGGATCGCAAGGCCGATGCCTTCGACGGAAGCGCGGCCATAAGAACCGGAGGACATCTTCATGCTTGGAACACCCATCAGCTGACCCAGGGTATTGAACAGTCCTCCGCCGGAGTTGCCTTCGTTGATCGCGGCATCAGTCTGAATCATGGTGTTCACGTTTTCGGTCCTGAGCCCGTAACGGTCGGTTATGGTATCGGACGCGATCTCCCTGTCAAGGGCGGAGATGATGCCGACGGTCACGGTGCCTTTGAGTTCATCGGTCAGGGGATTGCCTACGCACATTACCCATTCGCCGACTTGCAGCTGTTCGCTGTCGCCCAGCTGAACGGGGCTGACGTCAAGATCCGAGGCATAGACTACAGCCAGGTCTTTTGCTTCGTCGTAGCTTACCAGTATGCATTCGTACTCGTTTTCTTCACCGAGCACGCTGATGGTCAGGCGGGTAGCGTCTTCGACAACATGGTAGTTGGTGAGCACGAGGCCGTTATAGACCACTACGCCGCTGCCGGTCGCAGCCAGCCGTTCGACTGTCTGGGTGGAACGGTTGCCGCGGTTTCCGTAACCAAAGCCGAAGCCGAAGTTATTGCCGTAGCTGGAGTAGGAGTATTTCTGATAGTTGTTGATGCCTACGACACTCTTCTGCACGGTATCTATCACGCCGATAAAGGGGCTAGATATCTGGGATTTGTCGGTTGTGGTTTCGGTGACCTGTTTCGCGATCTCTGTCGCCTCATCGTTGGTAAGTGCCACTGCGCAGAAAGCGCCAAGCACCAGCGCGAACACAAGGATGACGGATAATAGTTTCTTTTTCATAATTTATACCTCCGTTTGTTATCTGATTGATATATTAGTCGGGAACGACCCGGTAATATCAGTTTATCTCGGGCGGGGTTAAGCTGTCCCAGAACGCACCGTCCATAGTGTATTCGGCTTCACGGTACAGCTTTTCGTACTCTTTCTGGAACGCCTTCTCTTTCGCCTCGTGCAGAGCCATTTCGCAAGCGTCCCTGTAATCGTCGCTGCCGCTAAGGGGAAGCGCGCGGAGAACGAAAAGACCCAGATCGGTATCTATAACGTCTGACGGTACGCTCTCCGAAAGAGACACGGCAGTCCTTCGAAGTTCGCCGTCAAGTTCAGACAGGCCGAATTCTCCGACTTCCACACCCGGATTGAATTTCGCAGCCTGTTTGTAGTCACCGCCGAAACGGGAGAGGGAACTTAACAGTTCGCAGCATGCCGCCTTCGTTTCGGCATCTTCACGGTAGGCACTGTAAGGTATGAACAGGTACTGGGCTCTAAGGGAGTAATCCGCCTTGTTCACACCGCTCAGAACGGAATCGGCATCCACATTTTGAGCGCTGACCAGGGCGCCGTAAACGCGCTGTGATAGCTCGCGGGCGGTGAGCGCCTCGATCATCTTTTCGCGCGGGAAACCGCTGTCAGCGCTTATCGTCTCGGCCTGGGATGAGATCTCGCTTAGATCGTCCGTATCAAGGATTATTCCCAGATCGTCGGAATATGAGCAAAGCACGGTCTGCATCACCAGGTTTTTGAAACCGTCCGCTTTCACCCTGTCAAACACGGTAGAGCCGTCGTCATATTCAAGATCCCAGTAATTGATACCGAGAGTAGAATCATAATACTGTACGGTGTCGTCGTAGGAACGGAAGGTCAGGAACATGCATGCGCTAACGTATCCGGGGTCGAGCTCCGTGCCGTTTACGGTGAGCGCCGGTGCTTCGGCGAAACAAAAGCTGACGAGAAACATGACAGTCATTATCGCGATCAGCTTTTTCACGATCCTCACCTCCTAAGCGTGGACACATTATATGGCAAAAATCATTAAGTTTGAATTGGTATAATGCTTAACATTTCTTAAGTTCGCCGATAACCGGCTTTCCGGGTTTTGACAAGCGTACTTGCCTGTGCTACAATTTTAACAGGAGGAATTATATGGACGGAAAAAAGATCATACTCTTGGCGGATGACGATAAAGATATTAGGGAAGTCGGCAGGATACTGCTTGAAGGGGAAGGCTTTGAGGTGATCGAAGCCGCCGACGGGCAGCAGGCGCTGGAAAAAGCGTCAGAGGACGTTGATTTGTATATATTGGACGTGATGATGCCCGGCTTAAACGGATATCAGGTATGCAGGGAACTCAGGAATACCACCAGCGCGCCAATATTGTTTTTGACTGCCAGGACCCAGGTCGAAGACAAAGCCATGGGTTTCTCGGCGGGCGGCGACGATTATCTCGCAAAACCTTTTTCGTATACGGAACTGCTGGCAAGGGTCAAAGCTTTGCTGCGAAGGTATTATGTGTACAGGGGCAAAGCAGAGGAAGAACTAAACGAAAACCTTTTTGCCGGTGACATAACGATCGATCAAAAACGCATGGAGGCAAAACGGGACGGTCAGCTGCTTCCGCTTACTGATATAGAATTCAACATACTGTTGGCCCTGGCTAAACATAAGGGGCAGGTGCTTTCGGCAAAAGAGCTTTACGAAGAGGTCTGGAACGAAACGTATTTTTATTCCTGCAACAACACGCTTATGGTGCACATCAGAAATCTGCGCAAAAAGATAGAGACCGGTCAGGACGCCATAATCAAGACCGTATGGGGGAAGGGCTACCGGATTGATTAGGAAGCTGAATGTAAAACTGATCCTCTGCGCGCTGCTCAGTCTGCTGCTTGCGGGCGGAAGCTTTTTGCTTGCGAGGTATTGCGGAGAGAAAATCATTGACGATCAGATTTATTCCCGGAAGACCGTCATGTCGCATGAAAAAGCAGTGTTCGCGGATTTTATCGCCTATGTCAACAAAAACGCCAAAGGCGATATTACGGCTTTCGAAACAAACGACAGGTTCTTTGGCGATAAAAAGAACCTGATCGTTGCGGTATACAACGCCGGGCGTCATTTCACGGGCACTCAGACCGCCACGCTTCTGTATTCGTCTTTGCAGGATCCCGCTTCGGTATATGAAGTGCTGCAAAGCGAATATCAGGATTACTGGTATACATGCCCCGTATCATCAAACGGCGATCTTTCAAGATCGAAGATAGTGAGAGTAATGTATTTTCCCATGTACTCCGCCAAAAGGATATTGATGTTCGCGTCTTCTGTCGGCGCGTTTGCGGTATTCGCGGTTTGTTTCCTGCTGCTGGTGGGGCATAAGACGAGATATATTTCAAGGCTCTCTGCCCAATTAAACAGCATGGCGGGGGGAGAACTTGAAGTTCCGATCACCGTAAAGGGAACGGACGAAATCGGGATGCTGGCTGAGAATATGGAGCTTATGCGCCAATCCTTCGTCGAACGGCTCAAAGAAGAGGAAGACATGAAAACTTCCCAAAGCGAGCTTATGCGGGATATGTCCCACGACTTAAGAACGCCTCTTACCGCGCTGACAGGGTATCTTGAGATACTGAACAGAAAGATCGATGATGAAACAGACAAGGAGTATGCAGAGAATGCCCTGAAACGCGCGTACCAGATAAAAGAAATGACGGACGATATGTTCGAATATTTCCTTGTGTACGGCAAAGACGCGGGTCTGAGCAACGCCCGGGAACTGGACGCGGTCATGTGCTTAAGCCAGCTGTGGGATGAGGAAGCCGCCGAACTTGAAGCGGCGGGCTTTGAGACGCAGTCTATACCGTCGGAAAACGAGATCAGTTTGAATATCGACGTTAATCTGATGCGCAGGGTGATGGACAACATATCTTCAAACATAGTAAAATATGCCGATAAGGCGCAACCTGTCATACAGAAAACGGAGGTAAGGGAAGGAAGACTGTTTTTTGAGGTCACGAATCATGTTTCTGACAGACCCGCAAATACCAACTCCAGCGGCATAGGCTTAAAGAGCTGCAGAAAGATCGCTTCCCTGCACGGCGGGTCGTTTGAAACCGAAGAAACAGACGGGTGTTTCACCGCCCGATTGACGCTTGGAAAAGCCAAATAATCCCCTTAGTTTACATACATTTTATATCAGTATCCTCTCATTTTGTGGTATAATCATATACTGAAAATGGAGGATTTTTGTTTTGCAGAACGATGATTCCAGGCTCGTTACAATACCAAATCTTCTGACGCTGATCAGGATACTTTTGGTGCCCGTATTCGCCATCGCGTTTTACGCTTATCCGGAGCAGAGATATATATCGCTTGGGATATTCACCTTAGCCAGTCTTACGGACGGCGTTGACGGTTACCTGGCAAGAAAACTGCATCAGATATCCAGCTTCGGAAAGCTCATCGACCCGCTGGCGGACAAGCTGATGATAGTATGCATGCTGTACTGCCTGATGCACGAAGGGCTGCTTGCGCCTGAAGGCATGGAAGTGCTGAGCAAGTGGGTCTTCCTGCTGATACTGGCAAAAGAAGTGTTCATGGTCGTCGGGGGAGTGTTCATGCTTTCAAAGGGCATAGTCGTGCATTCCAGCATATTCGGGAAAGTGGCCACGGCGCTGTTCTGTCTTGCCATAATACTCATTTTCCCGGCGTATGTCATCGAACCCTGGCACGGCGTCAAGTGGCTCCAGGATGTCGGCAGATTTATGACCCTTGTCGCAACGGTCGCCAGCTTCGTAGCCCTGTATACATATATCAGCAACAGCATTAAACAGCTTAAACAGATCAAGACAAATACTGAAAACAAATGATTACGGAGGATATAAAAATGGAAAACGCAAAAGAATTCGCCATGGCCAAAGTTTATTCCCCGAAGGACATGGAAGACAGGATATATAAAATGTGGGAGGAGTCCGGCGCGTTCAAGCCCAAGATGATCAAGGGAAAGAAGCCCTTTACCATCGTTATGCCGCCGCCCAACATCACCGGTCAGCTGCACGTGGGTCACGCGCTTGACGAAATGCCGCAGGACGTGCTTATCCGCTACCACCGCATGAAAGGCGATCCTACCCTGTGGCTGCCCGGAACGGATCATGCCGCCATCGCGACGGAAGTCAAGGTCGTGGAAGCGCTGCGCAAGGAAGGCTTAACCAAACACGATCTGGGCCGTGAAGCGTTTATCGATCGCGTGTGGGACTGGAAAAAAGAATACGGCGGACGCATCGTAAAGCAGTTAAGAAAGCTGGGCGTGAGCTGCGACTGGTCCCGTGAGCGCTTCACCATGGACGAGGGACTTTCAAGAGCCGTCAGGGAGACTTTTGTGCGCCTGTACGGAAAAGGCCTCATATATCAGGGCTGGCGCATGATCAACTGGTGCCCCTGCTGTCAGACCTCCATCTCCGATGCCGAAGTCGAGTACGAGGAGCAGAACGGCTCTTTCTGGCACCTGCTGTATCCCGTAAAGGAGACCGGCGAGATGCTGGAGCTTGCCACCACCAGGCCCGAGACGATGCTGGGCGATACCGCCGTGGCAATTAACGCGGAAGACGAGCGCTATAAGCACCTGCATGGGTGCCATGTCGTGCTGCCTCTCATCAATAAAGAGATACCGATCGTGTGCGACGAGCACGCGGATATGACCAAGGGCACCGGCGTGGTGAAGATCACTCCCGCCCACGACCCCAACGACTATGAAGTCGGCAAGCGTCACGATCTGCCAATGGTGCGCGTATTTACCTACGACGGTCATATGACCGGCAAAGCCGAAGCCGAGGAGAACGCACGCCTTATCAAAGAAGGCCGTGCGACCAAGGACGAACCCGTCGTCCTCGACTGCGGTCCTTACGCCGGAATGACCACCATGGAAGCGCGCAAGGCTATCGTGCGCGACCTGGAAAACCTGGGCCTGCTCAAAAAGGTCGAGCCTCTTACGCATGAAGTAGGCACCTGCTACCGCTGCCACAACACAATCGAGCCGATGGTGTCCAAACAGTGGTTCGTAAAGATGGCTCCTCTGGCCAAGCCCGCTGCGGATGCCGCCCGCAATAAGGACATCGTTTTCGTTCCCGAGCGCTTTGAAAAGACTTTCCTGAACTGGATGGACAACACCCGTGACTGGTGCATAAGCCGCCAGCTGTGGTGGGGTCACCGCATACCGGCGTTCTACTGCGACGCCTGTGCCAAAGTGCATGTTTCCAGGGAAGACCTGACGGTCTGTCCGGACTGCGGCGCTCCTCTTAAGCAGGACGAAGACGTGCTTGACACCTGGTTCTCTTCCGCGCTGTGGCCCTTCAGCACACTGGGTTGGCCCGATGAGACCGAGGACTTCAAATACTTTTATCCCAACAGCGTGCTGTCCTGTGGATACGACATCATATTCTTCTGGCTCGCCCGAATGGTATTTTCAGGAATCGAGCAGACCGGCAAATGCCCCTTCCCGGTTGCGCTGATGCATGGCCTGGTAAGAGACGCGCAGGGCAGAAAGATGAGCAAATCTCTGGGCAACGGCATTGACCCGCTGGAAGTCATAGAAAAATACGGCGCGGACGCGCTGAGATTTTCCCTCGAGATAGGCGTTGCGCCCGGCGCTGACGTAAGAATGAGTTTGGAGAAGATCGAGACATACCGAAACTTCGCCAACAAGATCTGGAACGCCAGCCGCTTCGCGCTTATGAATATGCAGGACTTCGTGCCCGAAGGGATCCCGTCCGCGGACAAACTCGCGCTAAGTGACAAGTGGATACTCACTCGCTTTAACGAACAGGTGAGAAATCTTACCGAGAAGCTTGAAGGCTTCGACCTCGGCATGGGCGCGTACAGCCTGTACGACTTCATCTGGTCATATTTCTGCGACTGGTACATCGAAATGGCCAAGCACGAGCTGAACGGCGACGATCCGCAGGCGCGCAAAGCCACCCAGGAAGTGCTGTATTACGTGCTTACGGGCACGCTCAAGCTGCTGCATCCGTATATGCCGTTTATAACCGAAGAACTGTACAGCTATCTGCCCGGACATGAAGGCATGCTCATCAATGCTTCCTGGCCCGTGGCGGAAGAAAAGTACGACTTTACCGAAGACGCGGAAAAAATGGATGCCATAATGGACGTTATCCGCGCCGCCAGGAACCTGAGGGCTGAAATGAAGGTCGCCGCTTCCAAGAAGGCTACGCTGATCATCCGCGCCTCGGATGAAATGGAAAAAGCGTTCAAACAGTCCGAAGGCTACCTGTATCGCCTGGCTTCCGCAAGCGATGTGAAATACCTGACCAAGGACGATGCAAATCCCGTAGCTTCCGTAAGCGCAATGGCGGGCGGCAGCACCCTGTTTATCCCCATGGGCGAGCTTGTGGATATCGAAAAGGAACTCGCAAGACTCGGCAAAGAACTGGAAGCCACCAAGGCAGAGATCGGCAGAGGCGAAGGAAAGCTGAACAATCCCGGCTTCGTCGCCAAAGCCCCCGCGCAGCTTGTGGAAGCAGAAAAGCAAAAGATTGCGAAGAATCAGGCTTTGATGCAGACCATAATGCAGCGGATCGACGAACTGAACGCGCTCAGGTGACAGACACAGTGGAAGACATTTCCTATTCCCTGAAAGCGAGGCTCGCGCTGGAAAGCAACGGTTTCGATTACACTCGCACTCTGGGACAGAACTTCATATTCGACGAGGCTCTGCTGGACAGGATAGCTCTGTGCGGCGGAGCCGGAAATGATGTGAATGTGCTGGAGATCGGCGTAGGCGCGGGCATGCTCACAAACAGCCTGCTGAAATTTGGCAGCAGAGTGCTGGCGATAGAGCTTGACAAAACGCTTAAACCGGTGCTGGACCGTCTTTTGGGCGGCAGGGAAAACTTCTCGCTGATCTACGCCGACGCACTCAAGGCAGACATAGACACACTCACAAGGGAGCAGTTCGGGCAGGAAGAGTATTGCGTATGCGCGAATCTCCCTTACTACATAACCAGCGACTTTATCCCCAAAATGCTGCTGCTTGACAACCCACCTGCCAGGATGACGCTCATGCTGCAGAAAGAAGCCGCAGTAAGGCTTTTGAGCAGGCAGGGAGATCCGCTGTGGGGGGCGACTCCCGCGCTGATCAGTCTGTGCACCTATGGGGAGATACTCTTTGACGTAAGCAGAGACTGCTTCACTCCCAAGCCGCATGTGGACAGCTGTGTAGTAAGCTTTGTCCGCAGAAAGATCCCGCTGGTTTCGGCGGAAGAGTCAAAGCCGTTTGCTCGTTTTATAAAAGCGTGTTTCGCCCTGAGGCGAAAGACGCTTGCCAACTGTTTAAGCGCCGCATACGGGATCGATAAGCAGCGCGTCAGCGGAGCTCTTGAGTCTCTGAGCCTCAGCGCAACAGCGAGGGGCGAAGAACTGGAGCTTGAAACGCTCAAACGGCTTTTTGACCTGCTAAAAGGAGATATATGAGAAGATCTCATAAGAACGACGGTTCGTTAAGGCTGATCTGGAACTTTCTTAAGGGTTCCAAAGCCTTTTTTGTTATCAGCATCATTTCCGCAGCGCTGAACGCGCTTATGGATATGCTTTCTCCCCAGATCATCCGCATGACCGTGGATAACGTGATCGAGGGGCAAGAGCCCAATTATGCCGCCTGGATAATGAAGATCGTCAATTATCTGGGCGGGTTCGAACACATCAAACGGAATATATGGATCGCCGCAGCCGCGCTCTTGCTGGTGGCGCTTATTAAGGTTATCGCCCAGTATCTGTTCCGCGTGTACAACACCAAGGGCAGCGAGACGCTGGTCAAGACCATGCGCGACACGCTGTTCGGGCATATCGAGCGCCTGCCATTCTCCTGGCACATGAAGAACAAGACAGGCGACATAATACAGCGCTGCACCAGCGACATCGATACCATGCGCAACTTCATTTCCGAGCAGATGACCGGCATCTTCAGGATAGTCATCATGCTGGTGATGAGCATCGTGTTCATGCTCGCCATGAATCCTCTTCTGACACTTGTTGCCATGCTGCCGATGCCAGTGCTGATCCTGCATTCGATGGCGTTTCACAAAACGGTGTATACCGAGTTTGAGAAATGCGACGAAAACGAAGGCAAGCTTTCCGCCATGGTGCAGGAAAACCTTACCGGCGTTAGAGTCGTGCGCGCATTCGGCAGGGAAAAATCAGAACTGGACAAGTTTGAAAAACAGAACGAATACTACACTTCTCTCTGGGTAAAAGTAGGCAGGAGCCTGTCAAGATTCTGGTCGATCTCCGACCTTATAGCAAACGTGCAGATATTGCTGCTCGTCGTTGCAGGCGCGCTGCTGTGCTACCACGGCAAAATGCTGACCGGCGAATACATAGCGTTCATATCCTACAATGCCCGCCTGATATGGCCCGTTAGGCAGCTGGGGCGAATGATCAGCGAGCTCAGTAAGGCGACGGTGTCCGTACAGAGGGTCAAGTACATAATGGACAGCGAGGAAGAAAAGGATGCTCCCGACGCATATGAAGCGGATATGCACGGGGATATCTCTTTCAACAACGTCTGCTTCAATTATGAAAACTGTCCCGAGCTTCTGCATGACATAAATTTCACCGTCGAAAGCGGGACAACACTGGGCATTCTGGGCGGTACCGGAAGCGGCAAGAGCACGCTCATGTTCTTGCTGGACAAACTTTACGACCTGCCCGAAGGCAACGGCTCCATAACCGTGGGAGGCGTGGATATCCGAAAAATAACCACATCGCATCTGCGAAGCAGCATAGGCATCGTGCTGCAGGAGCCTTTCCTTTTCAGCCGTACTATATCGGAAAACATAGGGATCACCGACGAAAAACTGACGCTTACGGAAATACGCGAAGCTGCCAGGGACGCCTGCCTCGACGACTCCGTTACTGCATTCACGAAGGGTTACGATACGATGGTGGGCGAAAGGGGAGTAACGCTGTCCGGAGGTCAGAAGCAGAGAGCTGCTATAGCCAGGATGCTGACCCAGAAAACGCCCATAATGATACTGGACGACAGCTTGTCCGCGGTCGATACCCAGACAGACGCCAAAATCAGGCAGGCGCTGGAGAAACATTTCGGCGGAGCGACAGTTATAATCATTTCTCACAGGATCACGACGCTTTCCCATTGTGACAAGATCATAGTGCTGGAAAAAGGCGCTGTGGCTGAAATGGGCACACATGACCAGCTTAAGGATGCGGGCGGTGTGTACAGTCTGATCTACCAAAGCCAGACCGGGCTTGGAGAGGAGGCGATATAATGCAGTCCAACGAAAAACAGGTCCATCTCAGGTTCTTTGGGATAGGAAAGATATTTCCGTTCATTAAGCCTTACGGCAAGGTGCTTGTGGTCATGGCTTTCTGGGGCCTTGTCACAAGCCTGATAGACGTAGGCATTACTCTGTTTCAGAGATATGCGGTCAATCACTTTGTGGAACTTAAAACGCTGGATACGCTGCCGTGGTTCATAATCGCGTATATCGTGGCGATCTGCATGTCGTCTCTATCCACGTTTATCAGCTGCACAAGAGCGATGGCGGTAGAGGTGAGGATCAACAGAGATCTCAGAAGAGCCGCCTTTACCCACCTTCAGACGCTTTCGTTCAGTTACTTTAACCAGAACAGCGTGGGGTATATCCACGCCAGAGTGCTTTCGGACACCTCGCGTATAGGCTCGCTTGCCAGCTGGAGCTTCATGGACGCGGTGTGGCATTCCAGTTACCTTATCTTCGCCAGCGTGGTAATGCTTGTCATCAACGCTAAACTGGCCCTGATGGTGTTAGCTATCATGCCGCTCGTGGTCATACTGTTTTCCTTTTTCCAGAAAAGGCTTATAAAGGCAAACAGGGAGATAAGGGAGATCAACTCCACGATCACGTCCAACTTCAACGAAGGTATCACCGGCGCAAAGACAGTCAAGACCCTGGCAATAGAAAAAGGCATGCAGTCGCGCTTTGAGGGCGATACGAACAAGATGAAAGCTCGAAGCGTGTTGGCGGCTCGGCTCAGGGGCCTGTTTGCCTGCACCATGACTTTTGCCTCGTCTTTGGCTCTTGCGGTCGTTCTGTGGAGGCACGAACTCATCGCCGCAGACGAAGTCGGCACATTCTCCATGTTCATGAGCTATGCGCAGGGCCTTATGGAGCCTATCCGCTGGCTGATCGATTCCATAAGCGACCTGATCTCCACCCAGGTAAACATAGAAAGATTCACCAATCTGCTCAAGGTCAAAAGCGATGTTCAGGACAGCCCGGAAGTGATCGACAGATACGGCGACAGTTTTGAACCTCATAAGCAGAACTGGGAAGATCTTAAAGGCGACATAGAGTTTAAGGATGTCAGCTTCACGTATCCGGACGGCGACGAGGAAGTGTTAAGCCACTTTTCGCTCAAGATCCCGTTTGGCTCCAATATAGCGATCGTGGGCGAGACGGGTGCCGGAAAGAGCACGCTTGTCAATCTTGTGTGCAGGTTTTATGAACCGTCCGAAGGTCAGGTGCTTATTGACGGCAGAGACGCAAGGGAACGCAGTCAGTTATGGCTGCACAGCCATATAGGCTACGTGCTGCAGAATCCCCACCTGTTCAGCGGCACCGTGAGGGACAACCTGCTGTACGGCAACCCTGACGCTACCGAGGAGGAGATCGACACAGCCATTAAACTCGTCAGCGCCGATGAAGTGATAGCCAGGCTCGAGCACGGACTCGATACGGATGTAGGAGAGGGCGGCGAACTGCTCTCCACGGGCGAAAAACAGCTTATATCCTTCGCACGCGCGATACTCGCGAAGCCGCGCATACTCATACTTGACGAAGCCACCGCTTCCGTGGATACTATCACGGAGCAAAAGATACAGTCTGCCATAAACGAAGTCATTAAGGGCAGAACGTCCATCGTGATCGCCCACAGGCTTTCTACCATCAGAAACGCGGACGTGATACTGGCGGTAAGGGATGGAAAGATCGTCGAGAAGGGTACGCACAGGGAGCTGATAGCCGCCAAAGGCTATTACTACGACATGTACACACGGCAGTATCAGGATGAGGAGACTGCCAAGATACTGGATAAGGTTTAATGAGATCCTGCCGGGCACATGTTTTCACAGTGCCCGGCAATGTTAAATAATACGTTTTTTCGAATTTATCACTTGACTTTATGTCCTTATACGTGTATAATAACACCCGTCGCTTGAAAGAGCGCCTTGTCGCGGGGTAGAGCAGTTCGGTAGCTCGTCGGGCTCATAACCCGGAGGTCGTGGGTTCAAATCCCTCCCCCGCAATTTTTTTGCCGGTGTAGCTCAGTTGGCTAGAGCATTCGGTTCATACCCGGAGTGTCATTGGTTCGAATCCGATCACCGGTACTAAAAGCACCTTCAACGGTGCTTTTTTTGATTTTAATCGGCAGATGGAGGATTTATGGCTGTAATCACCATAGTCGGATCCGGCATGATGGGGTCTGCGCTGGCTTTTCCCGCCAGGGAAAACGGCCACGAGGTCAGGATAGTCGGTACCCATCTTGACAGAGATATCATTGACAATGCACGGGCAACAAACAGGCATCTGAAGTTTGAAAGAGATTTTCCCGGCGGCATATCCTATTACCAGATAGAACAGCTTGACGATGCTCTGAAAAACACGGACCTTGTGATCGGCGGCGTTTCCAGTTTCGGCGTAGATTGGTTCGGCGACCATGTGCTGCCGAGGATCCCGGATAATACCATGGTGCTTACGGTCACAAAAGGCCTACAGGATACTTTGGACGGAAAGCTGCTTACATATCCCGATATATGGAATCAAAAGCTGGCATCATGCGGAAAACTGCTTAAAATGATGGCTGTAGGCGGCCCCTGCACCAGCTATGAGCTTGTGGCGCACGACCAGACGCAGGTGTGTTTCTGCGGCAGTGACGTGGCTTCGCTTGAAAAGGCGAGAGAGCTGATGCAGACAGAGTATTACCACATAAGCATATCAAAGGACGTTACCGGGATAGAAAGCGCGGTCGCGCTAAAAAACGCATACGCCCTTGCAGTAGCTTTGACCGTGGGACTGAATCAAAAGGTATTTGGCGAAGACAGTCCTCTGCACTATAATTCGCAGGCGGCGGTATTCTATCAGGCAGTGAGGGAAATGTCTTCTCTGCTGAAACTGCAAAACGCATATACTACCGATAATCTCTCCGTAGGCGTCGGGGACTTATATGTAACGGTCTACGGCGGCAGGACGCGGCTGATAGGCATCCTTTTAGGCCGGGGGCTTAATATTGCTGAAGCGAAAGCAAAACTAAACGGCATAACGCTGGAATCTCTGGTCGTGGCAGAAAGAGTGGGCAGGGCCATAAAAAAACGCGCAGAGACAGGCGAGATAAAAGAAACAGATTATCCGCTTTTAATGCACGTTTACGATATCCTGACCAAAAATGCTCCTGTAGACATACCCTGGGACAGCTTCAGATTCAATAATATATAGGGGAGGATACTATGAACAAAATCGCAGTACAGACGGGCGGGCCTGAAGAAGTATACGGTATCGACGGCGCTTATAAGCTCATTAAGGAATGCGGATTCGACGCGGTAGACGCGAACGTGGACCACTTGCTGACAGGCAGAAACATCAGGGATAACGCATTTCCGCAGGCGTTGCTGGACGGACACGGCATTAAAGAACTCTTTGCGCCCTGGGGTGAAGCCGCAAAGAAATACGGCTTGGACAACTACCAGGCGCATGCGCCGTTCCCGAGCTATGTGTATGGAAATGACGAAACAAATAAAAACATGTTGCTGGCGCTGGGGAACACGATACGCGGCTGCGACCTGATCGAATGCAGAAACCTGATAATCCATCCGTTCTTCCTTGGATATGATAAGAAACTTCCAGCCGAGGAAGAGTGGGACCTGAATATAAAGAGTTACACCGCCCTGATACCCATCGCTAAAGAATACGGGGTCACGATATGCCTTGAAAACATGTTTTCCTCGTACAAGGGAAAAATATATGCGGCGTGCTGCTCCGAAATAGACACTGCCTGCCGAATGATAGACGAGCTTAACAGGATAGCGGGAGAAAAACTGTTCGGCTTCTGCCTGGATTCGGGTCATATGCTCTTATGCAGCCTTGATGCGAAAGAGACGGTATTAAAACTGGGCAAGCGTATCAGCGCCTTCCACCTGCATGACAATGACGGCAGGAACGACCAGCATCTGGCTCCGTATATGGGCGTTCTGGACTGGAACAGGCTCATCGAAGGCATAAAGGAAATAGGCTACGACGCCACGCTGTCGTTTGAGACCTTCAATGTCTGGAACGTGGCGGATACTGAAGTAATGCCCACCATGCTGAGATTCATCTGCGAATGCGGGCGCATGTTCGCAAGACGCATCGCGCAGTAATTGAATATATATAGCAAACGTCCTCCGGATGCGCGAATGATACGCGCGGAGGACGTTTCTTTATAAACGATCAAACTAAGAATTACTTTTTAAGAAGGTAATCGTCAACTTTCTTCTTTATATCGTCGGGGATGGACCTCTCAAACGGCAGGCACGCAGCGTTGACGAATCTGTCGACGACAAGCTCTATCATTTTGCCCGTGCTCTCGAGGGAGGCGTCGGTCACATATTCGAGCCTGTCTTTTCTGCAATGGATGTAACTCATTCCGTGAGCGCCGAAACGGCCCAATGAGACGGCAGGCACACCGCTGTCGGCATAGGGAATGCAGTCGGAAGAGTAGGTGTCCGTACGCGTCTCACAAGCGAGCCCGGCTTCCTTAAGCATCATGTCTATATGGTTAGTGAGTTCGTTGGGTCCGGTGACGATGGCGAAATCCTTTCCGGCAGGGCTTCCCGCAAGGTCGATGTTCACACACAGCCTGGTACGTTCGATTTCCTCTTTATGCGCGGATACGAAATACTTGCTGCCCAGCAAGCCGCGTTCTTCGCTGCCTGTCCAGATAAAGCGCAGAGTGCGGGCAGGAGGATTCTGCGTATAATAGCGCGCAAGCTCCAAAAGGTTGGCGCTGCCAGCAGCGTTGTCATAGCAGCCGTGAGAAAACTGAGTGGAGTCCATATGCGCGGTAAAAGCGATGATCTGGTCCGGATACTTCGTTCCGGGGATTGTTCCGATAACATTTCTGGAAGTGTTCTCAAAATCCCTGGCAACGACCTTCAAACACATCTTTGAAGCACCGCAAACGATCATGTCGTAAAGGTCCTTTTTGCGCACGGTGACCGCACACAGCCTGCCGTCTATACCGTCTGTAATGAAGGGTCTGAGCATGCCGGGCTGCAGATCCGTCTCATCGTTTCTGTCAAGCATGTCGCCTTCGCCGATGATGACCGCAGCGGGCTTAGCCGCCATGAGCGCTTCATACTTCTTGCGGTTGATATTTACGTTCAGCAAAAGGATCTTGCCTTCACAGTTAAGCAGATTGACAGGCAGCCCGTCTTCGGCATACTTGACTTCAGCCTCCGTGTCAATGCACGCGCTGCGCCTGAACGCGCAAGCCTCATACACCTTTTTGTAGGGTTCAAGCACTTCGAGCTGGGTCTCTATGACTTCTCCGTCCTGAGTGGGGAAAGTCTCTATCTGGGTGTCAAAACCGAATGAAGCGCACTCTTTCTGTATGATCTCGGCGCCTTTTGCTTCCTCCGGAGTGCCGCTTATGCGCACAAAATCCAGCGCCTTGATAAAGTCGTACATCCTCTGACCGTTCATATAAACCTCCTATAAGGTGAATAAATAAGCTAACCAGCTATATGCGAAAGGGTCTTGCCGATAAGGCTTTCTATCTCCACCGCTGCCATGTCGACGATGCTGGTGTTCAGTTTGCCGTGCAGCGGCTCGATCCAATATTTGTCTATGGAGGAGATACCGTTCTTCATGCCCAGTATGGAACCCACGGTCGCGGCGTTGCAGTCGGTATCAAAGCCGGTCTGAACAGCCATGCATATAGATCTGCCGTAATCATTGCTGCCGTACAGCAGGCATGCGCATACGATCAATGTGTTGGAGATGGTGTGGCACCAGTCATGCCCGACCTTTTCGTTAAAGAGCGTGTGGATCCAGGCAAATACGCTTGCTTCGTCTGCGCCGCATGCGTGCTTCCCGAGCAGTTCACTTAGCTTTTCGGCAAGGCGGCAACCGGATGGGATACAGTTAAGACCCGTGTTGATTATGTCAAGGATATCATCGCTCACTGCAGCCCGGGCAAGCATGGCGGCTATCAGCATTTCTCCGTATATACCGTTTTTTACATGGGAGACAGAGGCGTCTTTCCATGCCATTTTCGCGGCTTCAAGCGGATCGCCAGGATTGATATATCCGAAATAATCACCGCGTATTTGTGCGCCGATCCACTCACGGAAAGCGTTCTGATATATAGCGGTATTGGGCGGCTGGATGCCGTCGCTCATATTGCGGTACGCCGCTCGCTCAGCGGTACAGTAAGCGGTTTTGGGCTGCCTGGACTGCCAGATCGCGCAGACATCCTGACCGGTAAAATCTCTTCCGTATCTGTCTACGAGGAGCTGATAAAGGCATGTATAGTTGGTGTCGTCATCCGCAGGGGCGCAGGCAAGTTTATCGGCGTACACTCTGGATGCAAAGTTGAAACGGTAAAGCTCTTTCGCGTTTTCGGGCACGTCGGTGGAATAAATATATCTGTGCATCGGATAGTTGCCGCTGTTTTTCAGAAACGGGATCAGTTCGTCGGTGCGAACGCCTTCTACCGTCTTTCCCAGCAGGCAGCCCGCGATCCGCCCGTACCACGCTCCAGATATCTTTTGCCTTAAATTGCCGATATCGGGCTGCACGGGCTTGACGACACCGCAATTTGAAACCGCGAGTATGCCGTCGATATCGTCAGGTTCCACGTAAGGGTAACCGGGTATTTTCGGAAGCGTTCTGAGCTCTTCGAAAAGCCTGTCGGCAAACAATTGCTTTTCGGGAGAATCCGGCATGGATATTATCCTGTCGAATGCGGGCTTCAGCAGCTCCACATCCAAGCCTTCTTCCGTGCACTGACGGTATTCCGTGTTTAGCTGTTTGTAGTACGCCTCCCAATCGTGCAAACGGGACTGGTCTATATATTTATATTTTGAAGGGATCTCTCCGACGGCAAATATGCGCTCATATGTTTCGTTCATGTGTTCACCTCCATGAGAAAAATTATATATCCGCAGAGAAAAAAGTCAAGCCTGTTATTGCGCAAAGCATTGAAGGTGATTATAATAATGTCACGGGAGGGTGTTATGAAAGAACGTTATATCATAGATGATCTCGAATGGAAGCTGGATAAAGCAGTCATTATAGATGAGCTTAAGGTGCTTCAAGACGACCTTGACGACTTTGAAGACGTGTATAATGAAACTATGAAGCTGCTCAAGCCTGTTGCGTACTACGGCGTCGAGCGCATCGAATCTAACGACGGGCATGACGTGGTCATAGGCGGGCAAAGCTTTCATTCAAGGGTGGTCGCGGTAAACCTTAAGGATATAGAAACAGTATATCCCTGCGTCATCACTGCCGGCAGGGCGGCTTACGAATACGCTCTGAGCCTTGACGACGAACTGTTCCGGTTCTGGTCCGATGAGATCAGCGAGATGGCTCTTAAGGCATACAGATTGTCTTTTTCAAGATATATAAAACAAAAGCTGGGTACCAACAATGTTTATACCTTAGCTCCCGGCTCGGTGGTCGACTGGCATATTTCTGCGCAGCGCCCGCTGTTTGATCTGTTAGGGGATGTTTACGAAAAGACAGGTATATTCCTGGAGAAAAGCTTCCTTATGCGCCCAGTCAAATCCAGTTCCGGGATAATGTACATAAGTGAGAAGCATTTTGAAAGCTGCGCCCTGTGCGCTATGGAGAATTGCCCAAACAGGCGCGCTAAATTCGATAGGGAGAAATTCGAGAGGGAATACGGCGAATAGCTTTCGCCCGATCAATTGCCAAGTCCCGGATCGGGATACAGAAAGCCTTCAAGTGTCAGCCCGCAGGGAAGCACCTCTGCGGGTTTGTTGTTTGCCAGAAACTTGACTCGCTTGAGATCCAGATCAGCGCAGAGTGCATTCACCATCGCAAAGTACATTTCGTGTGCTTTCGGCAGATCATAGTCCTTTGTGGCGTTGTAGAAGCGTTCGGACAGGCATACATACGCGTCCCTGCCTGATATGTAAGCTTCAAGTATATCGCCAGTATTGATGCCGGGGACACACGATTCTATTATCCTGACAGGGTCTTTAAGGCTTCGACATGGCAGAACAAAGTTTCTTTCGGAAACATTACCGTCAACGTTTATTTCATAACCGTTTCTGATCACGCCAAGGCGTCCGGCAAATGCCAGTCTGGACAGTTCGCCGTTGTTAGTTTCAAATATGGCGCCGGAATACGATGGCATGGTGGCAATGGGGCTGTTATCTATTAAAAAGCGTACGCGCTCCGTGCCCGGACAGTTAGTGAAGAGACTGAAACAGATCGATGCCCAAAGCTGCCATTCGTCAAATTGCCCGTTATCAAGGATCCGACCAAGATAGTCAGACCCCCTTAAATTGACCGAAAGCGTGAACCTCCCGGCCGGATCGTATCCTTTGCTTATATCTATATTGCTCGCGAAACCCGAAGGCATGGGGCATAATACAGGATCACTTATATCGACAGACTCGATGAGCGACAGCATGCCTTTGTATGAAAACTCTCCGGCAGGAACGGGCGAGGGAACGGAAACTATGTATTTCCCGCTGCGGTCAGGCAGGTAGATTGTTGCCCTGCGCGTCGCCTTATGCTGTTCCAGAAGAGACGGAAGGCTCAGGTCCCCTTCAAACAGCCCGTAAACGGTGTTTATGGGTGTATTGTCATATGCGTGGCATACACCGTCTATCAATACGTTTACCCCGTCACAAATACCGTTAGCTATCAGCGTTTGGGCGATGGCGAAACAGTAAAGCGCGGTCTGATCGGCTGCGGAAGAAGAAAGCCTGGAAACAAGCACAGTATATATCTGATTGCCGTATTCGATCCCGTATAAACGCAGGAAAGCGCACCCGCTTAACGCATGTTCCGTAAGACTGACCGCAGGATCTTCTAACCGCGGTATCTCAAGACTGAATTGCTTTCTGATGAGAGAATCGTCTTTTACCGAATATATGTCCGCGCTCATTATGCGGCTGTCCGGGAAAACGCTGACTTCGGCAAAACAGACGTCGAGGCAAAGAATGAGACAAAGCGCAAGGATAAATACTCTTCTCATTTCTCCGCTTCCTTCCCGCTTGCGCGTCCGGAAAGAAGGGGCAGCTCCACGGTGAAAACCGAACCTTTGTCAAGCACGGAAATCACGTTGATGTTCCCGCCGTGGGCGAGCAATATCTGCTTGGCTATGGACAGACCCAGACCGGTGCCGCCTGTTTCACGCCCGCGCGCTTTGTCAACGCGGTAAAATCTGTCAAAAATATGGGGGATCTTGTCTTCGGGTATGCCGATGCCTTCATCCTTGACCTTTACTATCGCCTGACGTCCGGAACGGTATACCTCTACCAAAACATTTTTGCCGCGGGGAGTGTATTTGAGAGCGTTGTCCAGGAGATTATAGAACACCTGATCTAGCTTTATCTCGTCACCGCTGACGTACAGATCATCGCGAATGGAAATGTCAAGCTGGATACCGCGTTCGCGGGCGAGGGGGGAGAGACGCTTTACATCTTCCTCCAGCATTTTGCTCAGGCTGAGTTCTTCCTTCTTAATAGGCGTTTCCCCGGAATCCATACCGACCAGCGTGAGCAGGTCGACGACTATGGCGTTGAGCCTGTCGATCTCCTTATCGACGTCGCCGAGGAATTCCTTGTTCATGGCAGGATCGGGCACATCCTGGTACAGCAGGGTCTGGACCATTATTTTCATTGTCGCCAGGGGCGTCTTAAGCTCATGGGAGGCGTTTGAAACAAAGCTGTTGCGGCTGCGGTCCAGCATCTCCATGCGTCCTGCCATATCGTTGAACGCGGATGCGAGGCGCGTAAGCTCGGTGTTGCCGATCTCTTTTGCGCGCACGGTAAAATCGCCCTGCGAGAGGCTCTTTATGGCTTTGTCCAGTTCTTTGACGGGACGGGTGAAAGAACGCGTGAACAATAGACCCAAAAGCACGGATAAAAGCAGTATGCCTGCAAGCGCGATACACAGCCTTATACACAGGCTTTTCAGGTTTTGAATAATGCCGTCAGCATCGGAAAGAGAATAAATGAAACCGTTGTCAAGTTTTACGGCAGACAGGACGACGTATGAATCGCTTTCGGGAGAAAAGCTGCTTACGCTTCCAGCTTTAAGCAGTGCAGAAGCCTTTTTTGAGATATCGAAAGGAGGTTCAAGCGTGCAGCCGTTAACAAGAGAGGAAGTGTCGCATACGACCACGCCGTCGGGATCTGCTATGATTATGCGGGAAGAACAGCGCGAGGCAAGCTCATAGGCCTTAGCGGTGTCAAAATCAGACAAAGCAAAATCTACCCCGGCGGATATACTGTTTATCTGTTCCAGGGCAAGATCCGCAGAGTATTTATACATATAATCGCCCATCATTGCGGTCATGGACGCGCCTAAAAGCAGGAAGGCGACGATTATAACGGCAAGATAGGCGAAAATGAGTTTGTATCTTATGGAACCTATATGGGTCTTAACACTTTTGGCCAATCAAATGCACCTTTTTTCGCGGATAACGAGCCGCGAGCGACAGTATCAGTCTTTTTCGGTAAAATAGTATCCGACGCCCCATTTGGTGAATATGAATTCGGGCTGGGCGGGATTCTTTTCGATCTTTTCCCTCAGACGGCGGATGTGTACGTCCACGGTGCGAAGGTCGCCGAGATAGTCATACTTCCATATGGTCTCAAGCAGGCTTTCTCTGGAAAAGACCTTGCCGCGGTTGGATACGAACAGCTGGAGCAGGTCGAATTCCTTCGCGGTCAGGTTGATCTCCTTGCCGCCGATGCTGACGGAACGGTTGTTTAAGTTGATGCGCATGTCGCGAACGCTGATAACGCTCTGACCTCCGTCTTTGCGCGCCATCGCGGTGCGGCGGAAAATGGTCTTGATGCGGGCTTTGACCTCGAGAATGTTGAAGGGTTTAGTCATATAATCGTCGGCGCCGTATTCGAGGCCGAGGATCTTGTCCATATCTTCTCCCTTGGCGGTGAGCATGATGATGGGGACGTTGGACTTTTCCCTGATGCGCTGACATACTTCTATGCCGTCGACCTTGGGAAGCATGACGTCCAGCAGCACCAGGTCGTACTGACCGGAAAAGAATTTATCAAGCGCTTCCTCTCCGTCATAAGCAGCGTCCGTCTCGTACTGATCCTGCTCTAGCGAATATTTCAAACCTTTGACGATAATGGGTTCATCGTCTACGATGAGAATTCTGCCGGCCACGGGTAACCCTCCATTCTCCAAATAACAAATGACCAAATGTATACACTGTTATTATAAAGCGTTTAACTATATTTTGCAAGAGTTATAATAGGATTTGACTTAATTTTACAGAAAAACACCGACTATTTTTGGATAAGTCGAGCAAGTTCCGCCGGAAGCGGACTGAAAAAGCTCAGTTTTATGCCTGACTGAGGGTGTATGAAACTTAAATATGCGCTGTGAAGCGCCTGTCTGCCGGCCAAATTGACCGTATCTTCGGTGCCGTACAGGAAATCTCCGTATACCGGGCAGCCGATTGCGCTCATATGCACACGGATCTGATGGGTACGCCCGCTGTGAAGCCTGAGATGCACGAGGCTCAGATCATTGAAAACCGATAATACCTTATAGTCTGTTTTAGAAGGCGCTCCGTCGGGAGTGACGATCCGTTTCACGCTGGCTTCGGAGATCTTGCCGATTGGAAGGTCGATCGTGCCCGCGAGCGGGTCGGGCGCGTCGCAGCATATGGCAAGGTATTCGCGAACAAAGGCATCCGTATGCAGCGTTTTGGTGAGCATATGCTGTGACCAGGGATTCTTTGCGGCGCACAACAGGCCGCTCGTGCCCTTGTCGAGCCTGTTTACCGGACGAAACACAAAGTTCGGGTCGTCGCGGAAATACAAGGACAGGCGGTTTTCCAGTGCGTTTTCCTCCTGCTTGTGGCTGTACTGTGTTGCAAGCGGAGCAGGCTTGTCTATCACTAGGATATCTTCATCTTCGTAAACTATATTAACCGGCTTGTCATCAAACGGAGCTCTGTATTCGGGCTGCTCTTCGGGCACATAAGCGCTCAACAGCTCTCCCGCTTTGACTCTAACGTCCGCGTGGATGCTGACGCCGTCCAGCTTAAGCCCGTTGGAGACCTTGATCCGCGCAAGCTGGCGCGCGGAAAGCCCAAGCGTCGACCTTGCCACGCGCCACGCGAGCCTGTTGTCATCTTCGGCGGTTATTGTACAGGTGAGTACTTTCATAATAACTGTATACAATCATAAGGCGCGGGAGAGATTATCCCGCGCCGTTTTCAAAGATAGATCAGAAGCTTCTGTCTTTGCTGTCGATCTCGCCCAGGACCTGGGAAATAAAATCTTCAGCGGACATTACTACGGATTCCTGAGTTCCGCGCTTTGTTACCGCAGCGGTGCCGTTTTCGGCTTCCTTGTCGCCTATGACGACCATGTAGGGAAGCTTGTCGTGACGCGCTTCTCTGAGCTTAAAACCGATCTTCTCGTTGCGGGCATCAACTTCCGCGCTGATGCCTGCAGCCTCGAGTTTGGCTTTGAGGGCGTAGGCGGCGTCGTCCGCTCTGTCGGTTATGGTCATTATCCTGACCTGCTCGGGGCTCAGCCAAAGAGGCATTGCGCCTGCGTATTTCTCGATAAGGTAGGCAAGCGTGCGCTCGTAGCAGCCGAGGGAAGTCCTGTGGATGATATATGGCGTCTTTTTCTGCCCGTCTTTGTCCACATATTCCATACCGTAGCGCGCGGCAAGCAGCATATCGATCTGGATAGTCACGATGGTGTCTTCCTTGCCGAACACGTTCTTGTACTGGATGTCGAGCTTGGGCCCGTAAAAGGCGGCTTCGTCGATGCCTATGGAATACTCAAGACCGATATTGTCGAGGATATTGCCCATTACCGCCTGAGCCTCGTCCCACTGTTCTTTCGTGCCTTCGTACTTGTTCTTGGGGTTGGCGGGATCCCACTGGCTGAAGCGGAACGTGCAGTCCTCCCAAAGACCTACGGTATCGAGCATCTCGTGCGCAAGTTCAAGGCACTGGCGGAACTCCTGCTCCAGCTGATCCGGTCTGAGCACCAGGTGGCCTTCCGAGATCGTGAACTGCCTTACGCGGATAAGGCCGTGCATTTCGCCGGAATCCTCATTGCGGAACAGGGTGGACGTTTCACCGAGGCGCATGGGCAGATCGCGGTAGGAGCGCATGCGGTTCAGATAGACCTGATACTGGAAAGGACAGGTCATGGGACGCAGCGCGAAGCATTCTTTGCTTTCATCATCGGGATCGCCCATAATGAACATGCCGTCGCGATAGTGATCCCAGTGGCCGGAAAGCCTGTAGAGCTCACGCTTGGCAAAATACGGCGTTTTCGTAAGCAGATAACCGCGCTTCTGCTCGGTATCTTCGACCCAGCGCTGCAGTTTCTGTATCACTCGTGCGCCCTTGGGAAGGATGATGGGGAGGCCCTGGCCGATTATATCGACCGTTGTGAAGTATTCAAGCTCACGGCCCAGTTTGTTGTGGTCACGCTTTAAGGCTTCTTCCTGCTGCTTAAGATAGGCGTCCAGTTCTTCCTTGGAAGCAAAAGCAGTGGCATAGATGCGCCTAAGCATCTTGTTCTTTTCGCTGCCGCGCCAGTATGCGCCGGCGGTGGACGTGATCTTGAACGCCTTTATCCTGCCCAGATTGGGAAGGTGGGGGCCTGCGCACAGGTCAGTAAAGCCTTCCTGGCGATAGAAGGAAATGTCTTCGCCTTCGGGCAGATCGTTGATGAGCTCGACTTTGTACGGTTCGTCTTTCATAAGTTCCAGAGCCTGCTCCCGGGGCAGTACGAACTTTTCCAGACGGGAGTTTTTGCCTATGATGTGCTTCATTTCCTTCTCGACCTGAGCAAGGAACTCGGGAGTGAAGGGTTCGTCCGTATCGAAGTCATAGTAAAAACCGTTGTCTATGGCAGGTCCGATAGCGAGTTTTGCTTCCGGACGAAGGCGCTTTACCGCCTGAGCCAGTACATGGCTGGCGCTGTGGCGCAGTATGCGCAGGCCTTCCGGATCGCTGCCAAACAGGGGCACAAGCTCACAGGAGCCTTTTACGGCAGCGGCGAGCTCGGTGACTTCGCCGTCAAGCTTTACGGCCAAAGCCGCTTTTCTTGCGTCAGGGTCGATCTGGCCGAGTATATCCAGCGAGTTGATCCTTTCTTCAAATTCGTAATTGCTGCCTTTGTAACTGATTATCATTTCGCGCCTCCGCAATTTTGATCTGTATACAAAAACGCCCGTCCCGTACAGGGACGAGCGGTATTGCCCGTGGTTCCACCTTGTTTCCGCCGAATATCGGCGAGCTTTATGGGCTGTAACGTGCCCGCACGTTTCGCGTCGGGAGGCGGTCTCCCTCTTAGCTTACCCGCGGCGTTTCCAGCTTCCCGCCGCTCTCTGTGGGGGCATCAGAGGTATTTTTCTCCGTCATTCGCAATATATGATTATTCTAAACCATCGGGAATAATTGTCAAGCCTGCCAAGGTTAATTTTCGGAACCTGTACAATTTGTTATTTCATGAAACTCCTCAGGAAATCGGCTGCCATGGAGATATCTCCGACGGGATCGGGGCCGACTTCGCGCTCTATGGTGAGGAAGCCGTCATAACCGATCTCCTCAAGGGCGGCAAGATACTCTTTGAAAGGCACGCTGCCTTTTCCGAGAGGCACTTCCTCGAAGGAGGCATCTGTTACGAGAGCATCTTTATGCACTATTCCGTAAACCACTTCCGGATCGCAGTCCCTGAGCTTCACGCCGTCTTTCGCATGGGTGTGGACGATGTACTTTTTAAGGTTGTGAACGGCCTTGACAGGGTCATCGCCGGTGACCATGACCAGGTTTGCGGGATCGAGGTTGACGGCGACGCCGGTGGAATTTAAGCTGTCCAGGAAGTTTTTGAGCGTAAGAGAAGTCTCGGGACCTGTCTCGATCGCGAAATGGGCATTGAGAGAATCGGCGTAAGCAGCCAATTCGCCGCAGGCATCCTGCAGTATCTTGTAACGGGGATGATCCGGGTCGCTCGGCACTACGCCTATATGGGTCGTAACTATATCGGTTTCCAGTTCTTTTGCCATTTCGAGTATAAGCTTGGAACGGCGGATGAGTTCGGGGTTCCTCTCGGCATCCCAGAAACCGTGTCCAAGGTCGCCGCACAGCGCAGAGATCTTAAGACCGCGGGCTTTGACTTCATTAAGAAAAGCCTTGCGCTTTTCTCCGGTCAGGTTTTCAGGCGCGGTCTCGCCTTTTGTTGCGTACAGCTGCAGACCCTGAGCACCGATGGATTTGGTAAGGTCGAGGCACTCGAGCAGGGGCTTTTTGAAAGACTCGATGATAACGCCTATGGGAAAGCTTTTCATATTCCGTCTCCTTCTCGCATGTGATTTCTGTGTATATGATACATCATTCGCCGGCAAAAAGGCAATAGGGAAGTATTAAAATGCACATAAAAGTCTGACCCCCGTTCGGGGGTCAGACAGTACGTTAGATTACCTGGCGTCAAGTTCCAAAGCGCGCTTCAGCATCATGGTAGTCGTGAGTTCTTCGGTAAGCGCTTCGTCGCCGTAAACAGCGGTGTAAAGCGCGCCGTGCGTTTTGACCATTGCAAGGAAGGCAGCTCTCTCACTCAAGGCGTAAACTCCGGCGCCCGCCTGATTGGCCAGCGTGTCGTAGTCCGTTGTGAGCTTGGCCTGCCAGTAGCTCTTGGCGCGTATCCATCCCGCAGCCTTGAGCTCCGGATCGTTCTGCGTGGCGGCGAGAGTGCGGTCAATGGTCCTGAGCAGCATGATGTGGCCGTTGCACACGTTGAAAGTAACCGTATAGCTACCGCTCAGCGCGTTGTCGTACACGGCAGAGCAAGCGTTCGCCTCTACGCGGTTGATCTCCGGGACCTTGTCGGTCAGGATGTCCCTGCGTTCGTCCTTGCCGTCGCCAAAGGTGTAGCACAGCTCGGTCACACGGTCGGTTATGAGCCGGATGATGCGCGCGTTGATCTCGTTTTCATCAAGACCGGCATCGGACAACCTGTTGCGGACAGATTTAAGGTAACCGCCAAATACGGCGCTGTCGTTGTTGAGCGCAAAAGCGATTTCCTCGGACGGGGCGTTTTTGATCAGCTTCTCGTACTCTCTTTCGAGCGCTCTCGTCCACATATCGAGACCCACCTGATATGCAACGGTCCTGTCTGCGTCGGTCTCGCATGCATCGAGCAGCTTGCGGAATCCGGCTTTGACCGAGTTGTGTTCGGCACAGAACACGGTCATGTATTCCCATGCGCCCTCGCCCTTGCCGACAAGCGTCACTTTGCAGCTGTCAGGATGGGAAGAAGGAGTCCTGGGCGGTTCGGGATCCTTACCGCAAGCCACGGTGACCTCATTGGTGTAGAATGTGGTGGGAGTGTTGCGGGTAGGCATGGACAGGGTGAACCAGCCGATATTGGTCACGCTGCCGATGACTTCGGCATCAAACTTGGTCACGGAGTAATTGAAGGCTTTCGAGTACACCTCGCCGTCTCCCAAAAGGCTGAAGCCGTCGAGATAGAACCCGGGCACCAACTGGTCATACACCGCTATGTCATAGATGGTGCTGCCCGAAGTGTTGTACAGGAACAGGATGAACCAGATATCCTCGCCTTCCTTGTAGACCTTTGCGGGGTCGCCAAGCACCTTTTTGAAGACAACGGGATCCCCGGGCACCACCGGCGGATCGGGTATATAGTCAAGTTTCACGGTGACCGGGCTGCAGACGAGATCGTACTGTTCTTCCTTGTCTTCAAAGTTGACGATCACGGAGGCGTTTGCAGCGTTGGTGAGGAAGTGACCAGAGGAATTTGCTTCTGCCCAGGTGACAACATGCGAATACGGGATCGGCAGAACGGAGTGCGGCGGTATGAATCCTCCGGGAAGGTAGTTATTGCTGCCGAAATCGCTGCCCCAGTAGAAATCGTATACCGAAGAAACGCTTACCGGGTAATCGCTGTTGTTGTAGATCGTGATAAGGAAGTAGATCGCCTCGTTATATGTGAAAGCGTCGCCGTACAGCGGGGAGTTCAGGACTTCCTTTGTCATATATACGCTTTCGGGATCAAACGTAGGCTTCTCGGGGACTCCCACAGGCACTGAAAGCGCATTGCTGTAGACCTTCTCCGGAGTGTTTCCTGCGAACTCTTCTTCGGTATGGAAGTATGCGTATGCCTGGTTGTTCAGCGAACCGGTTTCGCTTTCGGCTTCTTCCTTGGTGACCATATGGCAGAATTTGTAAGTGATCGTGCTGGACCATGGTGCAAGGTAAGGCACCGTCACAAGCGGAGCATTCACGTCGAAAAGGTCATCGTATATTTCAAGATCGTATATCGGGTCGTCGGAAAGGTTGGAAGCGTCGATCCAATACTCTATCGATTCGTTTTCGACGAAGAACGGTCCATCCTTGGGTGCAAAGGGCGCGCTCTTGACCAATACTACATTGGGCGCCTCCGGAACAGGGTCTATGATCTCGGTCTCGACGGTGCAGGGGATGGGGTAGATCACGTGGCTCTCGCCGTCTGCCGAAGTGTAAGACATACTGCCTTCGTTGTAGAGGAAGCCGACGCAGTCTTCCGCTTTGACCGTGTAATAGAAGTCTCCCATAGCGGTCTCGTGCGGCAGAACGTCGCCGATCCAGATATCGGCGTCCTCGTTTTTGCCTTTCATCTCGTCGGTGATCTTCGTGTCGAAAAGGGTCTCGTCAGAGTTGTTGGTAATGCTGAAAACGTAGTGTATCAGCTCGTCCTTTTGATAGTAAGAGCCGTTCTTGGGCATGTTCTCGGCAGTCTTGATCACCGTGGGCGCTTCAGAATCACCTTCGGTATGCTCTTCGGGCTTGGGACCGATGGGGCTTTCGACTATGTTGGAATACCGGAGGTCTTCCTTTTGCTCGCCGTCGACGTCTTCTTCGTATTTGACCCAGGCCTGGTTGTAAATGGACGGGAACCAGGAGACTTCATATTCGGTCACGGTTATCTTATAATCCGCCGAGTAGGATTCCGTGGCGTGCAGGATGATGTCTGCGGCAACAGCATCGCTGTCATAACTGTCGTATATACCCAAAATATGTATGGGATGATCCGAATTGTTGACGACGGTTATGGTATACTTTATCTCTTCGCCGGCTCCATAGTAGCCTTTGCTCTCGTCATAATGGCTGATCTCGGTCTTTATGATCTCCACATCAGACTTGTCATATTTGTCAACGGGAACGTAGCAGTAGTCGTCCCTCCAGGTGAGATCGCCCGATTTTCCGGCGTTTACGTAATAGCTGGCGTAAACGTTATTCCGGAAATAATACTTCCCGTCAGACAATTGTACGGCGTCATCTATATCCTGCTGAGTCAGGTAGTAGGTATAGATTATCTCTTCGCCTTCATTGCTTTGCAGCGGCGCGATCTCGTCGAAGGATGCGACGGTTACCCGTTCGTGTCCTTCGGGTTCGTCGTAGATCGTCGCGCAGTAGATCGGACGGTCTTTCGACGTGTTATGGATGAAGATCTTATATACGACGGGATCGCCCGCGGAGTATACGTAGCCGTCATATTCGTGGCCTTCCGTGTACTTGTATAAGACCAGGTTGGGATCTTCGTACCAGGGAATGTCCACGTCATCCTCGTTGCTGTAGATCGGCATTTCGCTTTCGGAATCCACCACGGCGGCTTCAGCGCCGAAAGTGATAACTATGTCTTCGTCGCTGTGCCAGAGGTCGGCGGAGGAAACCAGATAACTGACCGTGAGATTGTGCACATCGTTCGGCTTGAATACGAGGTCGCCGAAAGGATGATCAATAGTGTAGGCTGTGGCATTATCGGAATAGTGGTACAGCCTGGTGACGATAAAGTCTTTGTCGGAAGTGTTCTCGATTATTACGTTGATGGAGGCGTAATCCTGGTCAAGCTTGAACGGTGGATAGTCGATCAGTTCCGCCTGCAGCGAGAATGAGGGTTTATAATTTTCGAGCGTAAGCTCGATAACAACGCTGTTGGTATAGGCGAGGTCATACAGTACGTTGGAAGGATGATCGATGTAATCGCGGCCTACGGCAAAGAAGTTGATTTTCAGTTTGCCGCCGACAAAATCCTCCAGTTTCACGACATATGGTATCAATTCCTTGGCGCCGGAAGCGGAGCTCGTCCTGGTCTCTCCGGCTTTCAGGTAATTGCCGCTGAAGGGATCTGCATTGTCGATGTTGGCTTCGCCGTACCACTCCCTGATGTTGGCGATCTCAAGCTCGTTCTCTGTATTGTTCGTAAGGCTGTAATCGAAATAAACCGTGTCCCCGACTTTGACGGTAGAAGTGTTCATGCCGTTGACTCTTGGAGATACGCCGAGCAGCAGGTCGGGCTTTTCCTCGGGATCTTCCTCGGTTTTCAGTCTGAATGTGATAGAAACGGTATTGGATTGTATTTCGTCGTTTTTGCCGTTGGGCTTGCCTCTGCCCGTGACATCGATATCGATATAGTCATCGTCGTCATGCGCCTTGTTGTCCGCGTTCATCCAATACGCAGCATTCACGGTCGTGGATTCGCCGGAGGCAAGAATCAGCGGAGACGCAGCATTGAAATCGATCGTGTCTTCAGAACCGTCGGCAAATGAAAGATCTATGCCGGTCAGAAGGGTAGGCGCGTCGGATGTGTTTATGAATTTAACTATAAAGTTGCCCATCTCGCCGATCTCATATTCGGTATCGTAGACTACCCAGGCCTCGATCCTGAGCCCGCTGTTCGGGATGTCGTCCATGGTGATGGTCTTTTGCTCCGTAATGCCGCAGCGCTGGCATTCCCGTTCCATGAGGCCGTTTTCTTCGGGAGTGGGATATTTGATGATTTTCCACTCGCCCCAGTCATGGCCGAGAGGTTTGTCATTGCCGGTAGCCGAGTGCGCGCCGCAGCGGGCGCAAACCCAATAGAACACTCCGTAATGGGTGCAGTCGGCGTAGCTCGTATATACTTTTGTTGCCCAGTCGTGACCGAGCGCGGGCAGCGATTCATCTCTGTATTCTCCGCATCCGCTGCAATAATAATATGCCCAGCCATCAATGGTGCACGTGGGGTTTACGCCTTCCACTTTCGTCCATTTGTGGGTGTGGGGGGCGTCCGCGTTCGCGATGGGCACAGTCTGTGCGAGGCTCAGAAGCATGATCAGAGCCAGCAGGAAAGCGACAAGCTTTTTCATACTCTCCTCCTTATTGCTTAAGCTATTGAACTACATTATAATTATAACACATTTTGAACATACGGCGCAACCTCACGCCTGATACAATTTTCCCGTATAAAGTAGTAACAAATAAACAAATCAGCACCGGATGAGAAGGCAAATACGAAGGCAAAAAAAAACTCAGAGTCTTTCGACTCTGAGAAGCGGAGAAGCCGGGATTTGAACCCGGGCGGCGGTTATCCCACCCTACTCCCTTAGCAGGGGAGCCCCTTCGGCCACTTGGGTACTTCTCCAAAGCGGACGAAACTGACGGAGAGAGAGGGATTCGAACCCCCGGTGCCTTTCGACATCACCGGTTTTCAAGACCGGCGCCTTCAACCACTCGGCCATCTCTCCAAACCGGTAACACTTATTATACATTCAGACAGATTGCTTGTCAAGAAATATCTTCACCGAGTTTGTTAATATTTTGCGTCCAAGCCATTTTCGCGCGTTATACGGGCATAATATACACAATCTTTGCTTGACATTTTTTCGATACGCTGTTAAAATTTCAAAATAATGGCAATGGTAAAGAGTCTGTTCCAGCAATAAGGCTGAAGAGAGCCGCCGGATGGTGCGAGGCGGCGCCCGGATGAAACAGTGTGGCTTTACCGCCGGGGGAAGAAAGCCGTTTGGCAAGTAGAACCCTCCGTGTGCCCGCGTTACGGGTTTTGAGTGCGTGTTTTACACGAAATTGAGTGGTACCGCGGTTTTTCCGTCTCAGGATCTGTCCTGAGATTTTTTATTGGGAGGAAACTATGAAACAGACGACTGGGCTGGAGTTTAAGCTGCAGGAGATGGCCGGGCGCATTAAGGAGCTCAGGCTTATCGAAAACATATCCCGGGAGGATATGGCGCTTAAAACGGGCGTGAGCCTCGAAGAGTACGTAATGTGCGAAGAGGGCAGAAGCGATCTTAACTTTGCCTTTATTTACCGCTGCGCACTGGTGCTGGGCGTCGACGTCACGGATATCATCGAAGGCACAAGCCCGCGCCTCAGCAATTACACTGTAACGCGAAACGGGGAAGGCCAGCGTATCGAGCAGGCGCACGGCATGATCTATTACAACCTTGCCGCCCAGTTCAAAAACCGCATCGCGGAGCCGCTGTATGTAAACGCTGCCTACAGCGAAGAAGCCCAGTACAGGGATATAGAGCTCACCAGTCACGCCGGACAGGAATGCGACATAATCATAAAAGGCAAACTTAAAGTCCAGGTAGGCACCCACTGGGAGATCCTTTCCGAAGGCGACAGCATCTATTACGATTCTGCCACTCCTCACGGAATGATCGCCGTAGGCGGAGAAGACTGCCTTTTCTACGCGATAGTGCTGAATCCTAGCGGCGAACCCGTGCCCGAGCTTTCCGCAAAGACCGAGACTGCTTTGGCGCAGGCGGAAGTCAAGACGCTGCCTAAAGAAGAAACGGACAGCGCGCGCATCTGGGCGAAGTACATCGATGTCGATGAAAACGAGGACGGTTCGCTTAAGAGCATATCCTATAAAAATACGGAACACTTCAATTTCGCCTTCGATGTGGTCGACGTTCTGGCAAAGGCCAAGCCGGACAAACTGGCGCTTCTGCACGTTTCACACGACAAGGTGGAGACCAGGTTTACTTTTTCCGACATTTCCAGGCTGTCCAACCGCGCCGCGAATTACTTTACCTCTTTGGGAATAAAGAAGGGCGACCGTGTGCTCATGATGCTCAGGCGGCATTACCAGTTCTGGATCGCCATGATGGCGCTCAATAAGATAGGCGCCGTCGGCGTGCTTGCGGCTAACCAGCTTCTGGAAAAAGATCTGACGTACCGGTTCAACACCGCGGGTGTCAGCGCAGTCATGTGCACGTCTCTGGGCAGCTGCGCGGACGAAGTGGAAAAAGCGTGCGCCCTGTCGCCTACGGTCAAACTCAAGATCATGGTAGACGGCACGAGAGAAGGCTGGCACGATTTCGACAGCGAATTCCGCATGTTCCGTTCCACCTATGTTCCCCAAAACGGACAGCGTCCTGAAGGCGACGATCTGCTGTTCATGGTGTTTACCAGCGGCACCACAGGGTATCCCAAGATCGCGACACACTGCCACAAATATCCGCTTGGACACTTTGTCACGGCGCGCTACTGGCAGCAGACCAGCGAGAACGGACTCCATCTGACGATCTCCGATACCGGCTGGGCAAAGTCCATGTGGGGCAAGCTTTACGGACAGTGGCTGAACGAGTGCGCGGTGTTCGTGTACGACTTTGACCGTTTTGACGCTTCCGACATACTGCCCATGTTCGCAAAGTACGGCATAACCAGCTTCTGCGCACCGCCTACGATGTACCGCTTCATGATAAAGCAGGACCTGAGCAATTTCGATCTGAGCGGCATCCGTCACGCGGCGATCGCCGGAGAGGCGCTGAATCCGGAAGTCTTCAACAGGTTCAAGGAATCCACGGGTCTGAGCGTGATGGAAGGCTTCGGGCAGAGCGAGACTACCGTAATGATCGCGAACCTGAGAGGCATGCAGCCCAAGATCGGCTCAATGGGCAAACCCGTACCGGGCTACGATGTTGACCTTGTGGATTCGCAGGGCAAAAGCGTGCAGGTGGGCGAGGTCGGCGAGATCGTCATACGCGTTGATAAGGCGTGGCCCTACGGTCTGTTCTCCGGCTATTACGACAAGGAAAAGGGCATGCCCTCCATAGATACCTCCGACGGTTACTACCATACGGGCGACACCGCCTGGCGGGATGAGGACGGCTATTTCTGGTATGTGGGCAGGGTGGACGACGTCATCAAGTCTTCCGGCTACAGGATCGGGCCGTTTGAGATCGAGAACGTCATTATGGAACTGCCTTACGTGCTGGAGTGCGGCGTTTCTCCCGAACCCGATCCAGTTCGCGGACAGGTTGTCAAAGCCAGCATAGTGCTTACAAAGGGCACCGAAGGCACCGAGGAGCTCAAAAAAGAGATCCAGAATTACGTCAAACAGCGCACGGCACCTTACAAGTATCCCAGGATCGTGGTGTTCAGGGACGAACTGCCCAAGACGACCAGCGGCAAGATAATCCGCAAGCAGCTGTAACTAAGAACTATTTTTGTTAAATCTGTTTGATGCACTTGACAGCTTATAGCCTCTGTGGTAATATAAATAAGCTGTCAGCGCGCTGATGTAGCTCAGTCGGTAGAGCGCATCCTTGGTAAGGATGAGGTCGCCGGTTCAAATCCGGCCATCAGCTTAAGCCCCAAATAACCGGTCAATACGGTGATTTGGGGCTTTTTGTTATACATCAACGTTTCCACATCAGTCGTGTTTTTCTAGGATCAATACAACGACCGCCCGATAAATCGCAGCACAGTCAATAGGCGGGCAAAATAATGTACTTCTTCTGCAAGAAATGCTGTTTATTCTGACTAAGTTTTTTGATTCTCTTACAGTCATGTCATCACCGAATCTGTTAAGTTTAGAATACAGCTTGAAATATAAGCGGCGCAGAAATATAATATGCAGCGCAGGGAGAGCTGAAAGGCTGAGAGAGGGCATCGCCCGAAATCCCCAAAACCTGATCCGGATTATGCCGGCGTAGGGATGCAGCTAATACCGCAGCCGTATGCCGCATAAGATGGGGCATACTTTTTTGTTATCATGGAGGTAACGGTATGAGTTCTCTGAAATCCATCAAAAACACGAATGTGCTGGTTGAGTGCGCCGTGCTGCTGGCCATAGCCAACATCCTCAGCTTCTTCAAGATCGAAAAGCTGTTCTGGGGCTTCGGCGGCGGCGTGACCGCATTGTCCATGCTGCCCCTTATAATCGTATGCAGACGTCACGGCACAGTAATCGGAATGCTGACTGCGTTTGCCCACAGCCTGCTGCAGCTTGTTTTCGGTCTGGATAACGTCCAGTACGCGACCGGTTTTCTCATGGCGGTCGGCATTATCCTGTTAGACTATATTATTGCTTATACCGTTATCGGCTTGAGCGGTATATTCTCCGCGGAAAAGCATGCTGACGCGAAATCAATTATACTGGGTATCGTTTTCACCTTCACGCTCAGGCTCGTGTGCCATTTCATCTCCGGCTGGTGGATCTGGGACGCGCTTTGGCCGAACGATATGGGCATGGTATCGCCGATCTACAGTATAGTATATAATGCTTCGTACATGATCCCCGAGATGGTTTTCACCTGCGTTGCCGCAGTGCTGATCAATACCAAAAGCAACCTCATGGACAGGGTGGATAAGTAATATATGTTTAGCGAACTTAAGAAGCGCGCGTATGACGCCAACATGGAGCTTTATCACCGGGGACTGGTTATCTATACTTGGGGAAACGTGAGCCAGGCGGACAGGATGACCGCGGCTTTCGCCATTAAGCCCAGCGGAGTCGAATATGAAAAGCTCACTTGGCAGGATATGGTCGTGCTGTCGTTAGAGACCGGCAAAAAGCTGGAAGGCGACCTGAATCCTTCCAGCGATACGCCCACACATTTCGGACTGTACAGGGCTTTCAGCGATGTAGGAGGCATCACGCATACTCATTCCACTTTCGCGACCGCTTTTGCGCAGGCAGGCACACCTATAGACTGTCTGGGAACGACCCACGCCGATCAGTTCCGCGGCACCGTGCCTGTCACGCGCCTGCTCACACAGGCAGAGATCGACGCCGGGTATGAAGCGAACACGGCGACGGTCATCGCCGAAGCGTTCGCGGGCAAAGACCCCCTGTATACGCCCGGCTGCCTTGTGAAGGGTCACGGTCCTTTCACCTGGGGCAAGGATGCGATGGCTTCGGTATACTCCGCAGCCGTATTGGAAGAAGTGGCAAAGATGGCTTATCTGACCAAGACTCTCAATCCCCAGTGCGAGGAGCTTGCTCAGAGGGTGCAGGATAAACATTTCTACAGAAAACACGGTAAAAACGCCTATTACGGGCAAAAGAAATAAGGATTCCTGCCTCCAGCAATAGTCGGTCTGCGTTTCGGTTCAAAAAATGCTATCGTTATTTGTTAATTTTAACGATAGCATTTTGCACATTTTGATGCTATAATGTCCCCAGTTGGCAGGATAACTGCCGTATTTAAAGTAGGAGGTCAATCTATGGCAAGCGTAAGTCTCAAACACATTTACAAGGTCTATGCTGGCGG